>Ga0307968_1001783_pt1 | contig 17752 bp, 24 predicted proteins | sample OrgLakmetagen650_FD_201834 | JGI IMG/M metagenome (GOLD analysis project Ga0307968, IMG submission 201834) | Saline water microbial communities from Organic Lake, Antarctica - #650 | ecosystem: Environmental > Aquatic > Non-marine Saline and Alkaline > Saline | place: Antarctica: Organic Lake... | reverse complement strand
GGGCATGTGTGCATGTGCACGTGCATTTGTTAAAGAAAATCCCATGCATTGTGCTGTGTATCAATTGGTAAGGTTAATACTATTATCGAGTGTGGACAAGACAGGGACTGTTTATTGACATTTTGTTTTGTTTTGTTTTCGCGCTTGTGCGTCTTTCCCCTTTGTCCTCGATCTGGGCTTTGTTGACCCAAACACATACACGCACTCACGCATACTCACACACACTCACACGCACTCACACACGTACTCACACACGCACACATGCGCACACACACGTACGCAAACAAATACAAACACTCACAAACTGCAGCATGGAAGATGAGCTGAGGTCTGCGCAAAACCGATTGGCAGAAAAAGTCCAGGAGGCAGTACAGGTGTGTGCGTGTGTGTGTGCATCTGTGTGTGTTTTCCTGTGTGTGTACCTCTGTTTCAGGTGTGTGTGTGTGTGTGTGTGTGTGTGTGTGTGTGTGTGTGTGCGTGCATGTGTGTGTGCATGTATGTGTATTCCTGTGTGTGTACCTCTGTTTCAGGTGTGCGTGTTTTCCTGTGTATGCATATGCGTGTGTGTACCTCTGTCCCAGTTGTGTGCAGGGGTATCTATTTTGAACTTGTATTCATGCTTCTGGCAACCACAGTCTCAGAGGAAAGAAGATGCTGCCTTGGCTGCTGCCCGGCAAGAAATGCTGCGCACCCCCCCCCCCCTACACACACACACACACACACACACACACACACACACACACACACACACACACACACAAACACACACACACACTCATATACATACACACACTGCAGGCCCAGAGGGAAAGAGACGCTGTCATGACTGCTGCCCGGCAAGAAGTGCTGCACACACAACAGGCCAGCGCTGCAGATCGAGACACACACACACGAGAGGTTAGTGTGTGTTTGTGTGCAAGAACTTGTGTGTTTGTTTGTGCATGTGCGTGTGTGTGTGTGTTTACATGCAGACGTACCACACGCTACTACTTACCACCCACAGCAGCATTTACCAAAATTGTGGGTGTTGCTCGTGTGTGTGTGTGTGGGTATGTACGCGGGTGTGCGTGCTTGCGTTTGTGAGAGCGGGTGCGTCTCTTTATGCTGGCAGAGCACGCACGTGGCACTCCGCCACATGTATTGAACTGTGCATTTGTACAATGAATCAGATTGTCAATGATGTGTGTGTCTGCCCATGCGGGCAATAAGTAGCTAGCAGAGCAAAGCACGTGGCTCGCTGTGCTTTTGACCATACATACATTTGCTGGTACATGCATGTGTACACTGGTGTGTGTGTCTGCCCATGCAGGCCAACACGCAGGTGGTAAAGCACGCACGTGGCTCGCCGTGCTATAAACCATACATGCATTTGCTGGTACATGCATGTATACACTGGTGTGTGTGTGTGTGTCTGCCCATGCAGGCCAACACGCAGGTGGTAAAGCACGCACGTGGCTCGCCATGCTATAAAGCATACATGCATTTGCTGGTACATGCATGTGTACACTGGTGTGTGTGTGTCTGCCCATGCAGGCCAACACGCAGGTGGTAAAGCACGCACGTGGCTTGCCGTGCTATGAACCATACATGCATTTGGTGGAACATGCATGTATACACTGATGTGTGTGTGTGTTTGCCCATCCAGGTCCAACAAGCAGCTGCAGAGTATGCTGCTGATCATCCATACACCATCCGTACCTTGTTACTTCACATATAATTGAAACACACGATTGTGTCTGCCCATGCAGGCCAACAAGCAGCTGCAGAGTATGCTGCTGACCATCCATACAGCATCCGTACTTTATTACTTCAAATTCTATTGACACGCACAATCGTGTCTGCCCATGCAGGCCAACAAGCAGCTGGCACAGTATGCTGCTGACCATCCATACTTTGTTACTTGACATACAAATGACAAACACGATTGTGTCTGCCCATGCAGGCCAACAAGCAGCTGGCAGATCATGCGAGGCAGGTGACTGACCTGCAGGCCTCACTCCAGCAGCTGCAGGTAGGTTGTGTGTGTGTGTGTGAGAGAGAGATAGAGAGAGAGAGAGAGAGAGAGAGAGAGAGAGAGAGAGAGAGTATGCGGGTGTGTGTGCGTATGTGGGTGTGGGTGTAGGTGTGGGTGTGGGTGCGGGTGTGGGTGTGGGTGTGGGTGTATGTGGGAGTGGGTGCGGGTGCAGGTGCGGGTGGGTTTGGGTGCAGGGGGGGAGGTGAGTGGGTGTGGATGTCCGTGGCAGCTGACCTGCAGGACTCACTCTAGCAGCTGCTGGTTGGTTATGTGGGTGGGTATGGGTATGGGTATGGGTGTGAGTGGTGATAATGGGGGGAGGGTGGGTGGGTGTAAGAACGTGGGTGGGTGGGTGCCGAGTGCGATGTTCATCGATAAAATCATATGGATAACACATTTGAGTTTTTTCTTCTTTTCGCTAGATTTCGTCGGCAGTGTTCATTTCACCCCCATCCGTCCACATGCACAAGCATGCCTACTTAATGCATCACACACACACACACACACACACGTGCGCATGCAACACACAGATTCGTTTGTTTGTGTGTTCGTTTGCTGAGTGAGTGTGAAGTTCCTGCAGGTGCAAGTCAACAGCCTGCAAATGCAGCAGCACAAAACATGGCATACGCACACATAAACACAGACACATAACACAGACACATAAACACACACATGATTGATTGTGTGTGTGTGTGTGTGTGTGTGTGTGTGCAGAGTGAGCGTGAGTTCCTGCAGGTGCAAGTCAACAGCCTGCAAATGCAGCAGCAGCAGCAGCAGCAGCAGCAAGCCCCCTCTGTCGTGCCTGAATTTGATGCCACTGACGAAGATATGCAAGAAGCAGGTGTGTGTGTATATCACGTACGTGAACGTGTGTGTGTGTGTGTGAATGGGTGTGTAAGCATGTGTGTGTATGTGTTTGGGTTTAAAAGGGCAAGAGTAAATCAATCAGAGAGGTGGTTGCAAATTTGAATTGCATCACGGCAAAGTAAGATCGCATCCCAATCGCATCCAGATAAAGTGAGATCACATCCCGGCAAGATTTTGGTCAGGGCTGCAGCAAGGGCAGCTGGTGTGAGAACATGTGTGTGGGTTGTGGGTGTGTTGGGTGTGGGCGTGGGTGTGGGTGTGGGCGTGGTGTGGGCGTGGGTGCGGGTGTGGGCGTGGGTGCGGGTGTGGGCGTGGGTGCGGGTGTGGGCGTGGGTGCGGGTGTGGGCGTGGTATGGTTTTACTTGGGCTTGCGCGCCTGTGAGCATGTGTGATTGCAAACGCAAAGGTGGAACGAGGGTGTGGGTGTAGGTGTGGGTGTGGATGCAGGTGTAGGTGTGCGTGTGGGCATGGGTTTGGGTGTGGTGTGGTGTGGTGTGGTATTATTTGCGTTTTTGCGTCTGTGAGCATGTGTGATTGCAAGCGCAAAGGTGGAACAAGGGTGTGGGTGTACGTGTAGGTGTGGGTGCAGGTGTAGGTGTGCGTGTGGGCATAGGTTTGGGTGTGGTGTGGTGTGGTGTGGTATTATTTGCGTTTTTGCGTCTGTGAGCATATGTGATTGCAAGCGCAAAGGTGGAATGAGGGTGTGGGTGTGGGTGTAGGTGTAGGTGTAGGTGTGGGTGCAGGTGCAGGTGTGCGTGTGGGCGTGGGTTTGGGTGTGGTGTGGTGTGGTGTGGTTTTATTTGTGTTTTTGCGTCTGTGAGCATATGTGTAACTGCGGGCGCAAAGGTGGAACGAGGTTGTAGGTGTACGTGTGGGTGTGGGTGCAGGTGTAGGTGTGCGTGTGGGTGCAGGTGTGGTGTGGTTTTATTTGCGTGTTAGCGTCTGTGAGCATGTGTAACTGCGGGCGCAAAGGTGGAATGAGGGTGTGGGTGTAGGTGTGGATGTGGGTGCAGGTGAAGGTGTGCGTGTGGGCGTGGGTTTGGGTTTGGGTGTGGTGTGGTGTGGCTTTATTTGCGTGTTTGCGTCTGTGAGCATATGTGTAACTGCGGGCGCAAAGGTGGAACGAAATTGTAGGTGTACGTGTGGGTGTGGGTGCAGGTGTGTGTGCGTGTGGGCGTGGGTTTGGGTGTGATGTGGTGTGGTGTGGTGTGGTGTGGTGTGGTGTGGTGTGGTTTTATTTGCGTTTTTGCGTCTGTGAGCATATGTGTAAATGCGGGCGCAAAGGTGGAACGAGGTTGCAGGTGTACGTGTGGGTGTGGGTGCAGGTGTGCGTGTGGGCGTGGGTTTGGGTGTGGTGTGGTGTGGTGTGGTTTAATTTGCGTGTTTGCGTCTGTGAGCATGTGTAATTGCGGGTGCAAAGGTGGAACGAGGGTGAGGGTGCGGCTATAAAGGCACACGGCTCTGGTTACGAAGCTGCTGCTGCTGCAGTGAGGGTGTGAATGTGGATGTGGGTGTGAAGGAGCCCTTTACCAATATTTCCGCATATGAATGTGCAGGTGGCCAAAACCGGGTATATACACCGTATATGGCCATATATATATATATATATCAATTTCCCTGCCAAAATTATTGTGAATATAACCGTAATTATATATACCATATGTATATACTTACATTTACGGTATACATTCACGGTATATATATATATGTATATGGTTCTGGCCAACCCTACACGTGGCTATGCAGGTGGCCAAGGGCGCAAAAGATCCAAGGCAGCCCGCACGCCTCCTCAAGCTGCGGCAGGCACAGAAGCGGGTGAGTGGTCCAATTTAGGGTCTGAATGGTGTCACCTTTCTTGGAGATGCTGCAGGTATAGCTGTAAAAGGACAAAGGGTTTACTGTGTCGTGCAGTTTTTTTGGTGGGTTTTGGCAGAGGGGGTCGACGGAGCAAATGTCCTGAAATGTGACTTTTTTGATGCAAATTATGTTTGTTGATATAACTAGATGGTTCATGGGGTTTGGGGCCAAAAGGACCACCCCAGTGGTCTGGACAGAAATACACTTCAATTTTTGGCACTGAGTTCCACATTACAGGCCACCACACCCCAACCAGGGCCTCTTTTCATCCCAAAACAAGACAGGAGGACTTCCTTTGTAAAACCTAGTCATCCTGGGGTTTGAAAAGTTCATTTGGTGAAGGTTGATTTTCCACCTTTTTGGCACCCCTTTTGCTGATTTCCTTAAAAGGAAATGGGCCAAAAAGGGGTATCTGGCCAACTACTGCTCCGTTTTGCCCCATTTTTGTTGCAATGATATTCTTTATTATAATCTAGACGATTCATATAAAAAAGACACAAATCAGGTCAGTGAGTGGTGAGATATGAGAGAATGGTGGTGAAAAATAGGGTTCACGCCGCAGGCAAACAGACATATTTGCCCCAGCTGGCAACATTCAAGCTCAAGTGCTGTCAGCAGCTATCTCTGGGTACTGAGCTTGATGTTGCCAGCTGGGGCGCCCATACACAATTTACATTTCAAAAGTACCCCTTTTTCAGGCCTTTGTCAACCCCCTCTGGGGTTTTGGGGAGCCTCTTCAAGCTGCGGCAGGTGCAGAGGCTGATGGGTGAAAGATTATAGGCACACTTAACTCAGGCACATTTAACTCAGGCACACTTAACTCAGGCACACTTAACTCAGGCACACTTAACTCGGGCACTCTTAACTGTCTCTGTTTAGGAAATCACGACCGTCAGTGGGGATGTGCACACTGTTGGGATGGAAGCTCGTGCACTGCTTTCAGACGCAGCTGCAGTGGAACAAAGTAGGCTAAAGGTAAAGGAAAAATCCACGTCAAGATGAGCATCACCGTGCATTACCAAAAGGTTCGCACTGTTGGGATGGAAGCTCGTGCACTGCTTTCAGACGCAGCTGCAGTTTGGCTGGCAGTAGGGTTGGCCAGGACCGTGATTATACACCATATATTACCCTATATTTTGTTGTTGTTTATACACCGTATATGACCGTATATTTTGTTGTTTATACACCGTATATGACCCTATATTTTGTTGTTGTTTATACACCGTATATGACCGTATATTTTGTTGTTTATACACCGTATATGACCGTATATTTTTTTGTTGTTTATACACCGTATATGACCCTATATTTTGTTGTTGTTTTTACACCGTATATGACCGTCAATTTTGTTATCTCCCAGCCAAAAATACCGTATACCAGACACCGTGTTTGTATGGTTCCGGCCTCACACACACACACACACACACACACACACACACACACACACACACACACACACACACACACACACACACACACATACACACACACACACACGCACGCACACACACATACTCACATACAAACACACACACACAAACACACACACACATACACACACGTACACACACACACACACAAGCACACACACATACACACACATACACACACACGTACACACACACACGTACACACACACACACACACACAAACACACACACACACATGTACACACACTCACACTAGGACCCAGCGGTGGTGCCAGGAGTGGAGGCCACACGCCCTTTAGCCACGAAAAAGAGGTGCCCATGTCACACGCACCTACCACAGGCGGCAAGCGCAGCAGAGCAGGCAAGTGATGCGTGTGTGCGTATTCATGTGAGTGTGTTAAGTGTGTCTGGGTGTGTGCATATGCATGTGAGTGTAGGTTTGGGTTTGGGTGTGGGAGTGTAGATGTGATTATGTGTGTGTGTGCGTGTGTCCGTGTTTGTGATTTCCCTTGGTGCACAAAATTGCTTATGCCCATGTCACATGCACCAACGCCGGGAAGCGTCAGTGGTTGCTTTTTGTTCACTGTTATAAGACTGCTTTGGTCCCATGTGCACATGCACCAACGACGTGCAGCAAGTCACATAAATGCGCACACACACACACACACACACACACACACACACACACACATACACACACACACACACAAACACACACACACGCATACACACACGCATACACACACATGCACACACACATGTACAGAGGAGCCAGAGGCCCCACCTCAGGCACCCTCAGGAGGCTTACAATTGCCTGAGGGCATGACTGTGGAAAAAATGACGGTGAGGGGTGGCGCACAGCTTTGATTGTAAGGGCTAGCCAGTCCAGTGCGTACACTGAAATTCAGAAGAAATGTATATGGCCACAGTGTGCATATGTGCTGTTTTGGAAATTGCTGAGTTCAGTGTGTAACATTTTTAACTCCAGTTCTTGGAGTGAAGCAAAGTGATGTCACATGTCACTCATATCACACTTACTTTTAATCTGTGTTCCTCTTGAGCTCCTCCACCTTTTTATTTACTTGTAATTATTCCACTGCCATCGCACAGTGCAGACAAAATAGAATCTTTGTAGATGGTAATATGCACGTACGAGATTGTTATGTTTTCTCTTTGTGATACGTGCAGGTCTTTACTAGAACTTAATAAGTATGCTCTGGCTACTAGTAAGTTCTGGCAGATCAGTTCTAGTGCTTGTTTTGTTGCTGTTGGTTTTTTTGTTCACTTTGTTCTTTTTGTTTCGGAAAGTTCTGGTGTTTCATTATGGTTTGTACATTCATAACGCCCAGCATATACTTTGATTGCGCCACGTTACATAATATAGCACTAGAAAGAGCGGGGGAATTGACGGAGGGTTATAATGGCTGTTTTGCTACATATTCTGCACACATGTGCGTGGTTGAGAGTGGTAAAGGCTGGTTTGTTACACATTTTGCACGTTTGTGTGTGGTCAAGAGGGTACGTTATGACTAGTAAGCACCTACTAACGCACAGCTTCATCAGCGTCTGAAACCAGCTGCCCTGTGTGTGCATCTGCTCCATAATGAGATCTGAATGTTTGTGCTTGATGTGTGTGCATCTGCACCGCAACGAGATTTGATTGTTTGTGCTTGATGTGTGCATCTGCACCATAATGAGATCTGAATGCTTGTGCGCTTGATGTGTGTGCATCTGCACCATAACGAGATCTGAATGTGTGTGCTTGATGTGTGTGCATCTGCACCATAACGAGATCTGAATGTGTGTGCTTGATATGTGTGCATCTGCACCATAACGTGATCTGAATGCTTGTGCGCTTGATGTGTGTGCATTTGCACCATAATGAGATGTGAATGTGTGTGCATCAGCACCATAATGAGATGTGAATGTTTGCCCTTAATGTGGTCCTTGCAGGTTACTCAGATGAAGGACTGGCTGACGAGTGAAGCACAGGCAGAGAAGGAGGTGCGGGGTACCGTGCGTGTGTGTGATACTGCCCATTTGTGTTTCTGACTGTTTTGTGTGTGCCTTGGTGTGTGTTTATTTGTGTGTTGTTCACCATCTGTGTGCGTACACATGTGCTGTGTGTGAGTGTATGTGTGAGTATGTGAGGGAGTGTGTGTGTGTGTGGGAATTGATGCATTGGTGTTGATTGTATACAAATATGCATTCATTTGTAATGGTCTGGTGCTCCTGCAATGAAAAGTTGTCGATAAAGAGATGGCTGGAACACAGAGGTTTCATAAGGCATTACCTGTAAAGATGAAAACCGTGGTAAAGTTTAATCCCACATTTTCAGCTTTTCTTTGAACTTATGATCTGAGAAAGAAAAGATGGTGTATTGCTGATATTCTTAAATGGTCGGCTGCACACACGTACACACACACATATGTACACACACATTCACATACACCATGGTATGGCAAGTCTTATGCAAAGCACCTCAAAATGTTATTTAGACGATTTTCATACATACACACACACATGTGTATTGACAGCAGATGTGTTTGAATTGACTGAATGCAACTCCCACATCATTTCAGAGAAGCAATGGAACTCAAGTTTAGTTCAAGTAAAATGGTTTACGTGTTGCAGACATGGCGTGTCTGTCGCATTTCTCATGACGTAAGTGTCCGATTAGTGTTGTGGAAGGAATGGTATCAAAACATAATTGTGCAATTACCAAATGCAGGGGCATAAACGTGGCTTGGCTATCACATTCCTCGTGTGACGTAAAATGCATAACAACTACCATATGCAACGCCAAAACGTGGCCTGGCTGACGTGTGTTGCTCTCAATGCAGGTGTTTGACCTGACCAACGCCAAAGGAAAGAAGCCGGACTGGCAGAAGCTGGTGAAGCAAAAGCTGGAAGAGTCAAGCTGAAGGAGCTGTGGAAACAGGGGTTTATTGAGGTAGCCGGGTCTTGAGCCCGTGCCTGCAGCTATTTAGCTAATAATAGCTCAGGACTACCTTAAGAGTCTTGTGCAGTCCGGAGAGTCTGTTATATTCTGTTAGGTGATCTTCTGTTCAGCGTCTGATCCGCAATTTGGCGGGTTTCGGCCAGCCGCAAATGGATCCATAAGCTCAGATATGAAGAATGACCCAGTGAGCAGCTCATTAGAGAGTGTACGCCTGCCGGTGTTTGAGTGCTGTGACTACATGTTATGATTGGAGAAACGGGAGCATGGTGTTAACAAGCTCCCAGGGAGCAGGCGCATAGCATGCGTGCACATTATAGCAGAGATGGAAAGCGATGAATCTCCTCCCTCTTTGCCTTGATACCTACTTTAAGCTGAAGTGACTGCATTTGATGCAGTTGGAATATTGGTAATTTCATGACAAAGGAATTATGCTGCACACCCATTCAGACGTTACCACGAGATCCATTTCAAAGTTTATTTTCATGGTGGGAGGTTGCCTGGTGCGGGCACCTACGTAACCCCCTCCCTTAATATGCTGGCTGTGTCATCACTACCAGCGGAGTGTTTCTTTTCTTTTCAGTTTAATTTGGATTACAAAGGCCTCCAGCCTGGCATGGCTGCTCAACCTATAGGTCCCAACAAATAAATCAATCAAAAAGATCGACAGCTGCACTAATAAATTTGTAAACTTATGTTGAAAAACGAAACCTTTGATATCACCTTCAGAAATATTATCGAATAAATGATTGAACTGGTGCCGTAAATGTTCGGTACCGATACATGAAAAAATAACGTGTTTCTCATCTTGAACATAATCCCTTTTCTCACACAAATTGCAAACACGTGCACTCCTGTCTGGACTCCTGCCATATAAACCAGTTTCACACTTCAACCCATGCATGTCCTCGAATCCTGAACCGAGCTACGTTTCTCATGACACGTTTGCTCAGAGCCATCTTCAAATACTCCGGCAAGACAAATAATGGTGCACGTGCAGATAGTGTAAACACTACTGTCATAAATTAGGAAAGGATGTTGGTTTGCGTTCTGCACCACCCAATGGATGCAGAGACACAACACCCCACCTGGAGAATGGTTTTCAGTGGGGATCAGGTTGGGAGGCAGAGGCCTGCAAACCACCAGGATTATTGCTCATATAGTTTCGGGGGTTGTGTTCAATGTCTCGTTTCATCAGTATAATTCTTGTCACGGATCTGATTGCATTTAGGCTCCATTTTTCATGATTGTTGTGGTAGCAATTTCGAAGCTGTAATGTAAATCCTTGTGTGGCTGCTGTATGTAGATGGTGCCTGTTTACCGAATACCGGAAAACTCCTTTACCGGCAGACAAATTAGGCCCAGTCAGAAAGGTCCAAACGAGTACCAAAAAGAGGAAAGAAGTCACAAAGAGATTAGAGTACCAGCCTCAAACAAGCAAGAGCACTAGGCACAGACATTGCAGAGCTAAGCTAAGGGTCTACAGGGATGACCACCCATCTCGGCCACTGCCAATCCACAAAAACTACCGAGTCTCGTAGCCAGCCCTACACCACTGAACCTGCTGTGCTCTCCACCACACAGTCACTCAGTGCAAGCCTATAGAAAGGTCTACTAAGCAAACACTGCTTGCTTGCACCTCAGCATTACGCCGCTCCCACCGTGCCTGCCTTAGTCTGAGGAGGATCACGACTACCAAACCCAAAGCTATGCTGAGAGCAGCGCCTATCAAAAGACAAAAGCAGGCACGCGCATCCCTCACTTGCCTTGTAACCTCCAACTAAGACTCGGCTGGCGCTGCTCTCTCCAACCCTCTAATGCACCCCAAACACGCTCTGCACTCCAGAGCCAGCTTGCAATAAGTCGTTGCCTAGCCCACGCCCCCTTCACTGCGGTCTCGCAGCCCCCTCCCCCCCTGCTGCCGTGACTGCAAATTGCTATCGCTGCTGCGTGCCGAGTAAGAATTAGCCGTGCGACCCTCCTCTGGGCAACAACACGTTTTTAGGGACCACCGCGTAGAGGTATTAACTTGGACTTTGGTCCACTCAAAAAGGTGTGGAGAGTAATGGAGGCTCCTTAAAGGGTGGAGCAGAGGTCTTGATGCTGTTCCTGCACGGCGCTCAGCTGGTTCTGCGGTCGAGTGTCCTCTCAGAAGCAACTTGATCTCGATGAGGTGAATGTCACGTTGAAGAATGCTGAGATCTTTGGGTCGATCGGTGCCGTCTGGAGAAGTTGAATCTGCCGGTGGCGGCTGGTGGTGCTTCTGAAGTGCTCCCAGTCTCCCTCAGTTGCCCTCTGCCACTCTAAGAGCTGGAATAAAAAAGGATCAATTTCGAGAAGAAATGGAGAGTTGCGAGAAGTTGGATGCCAAATAAAGGACTCTGCGGAGTGGTATTTCTAAGAATTAGCAGAAAAAGGTTTGGCCTGAGCACAGAGAGTCCTGAAGGAAGCAGTGCCAACGCACCACATAAGTCAGCTCTATAAAGTTGGAGCAATTAGCAGGCGGGTCCTAGCAGGCAAGCACGAGTCTCTGTTGCAGCAAAACTTGTTATCTGATTCTAGTTAAATGCTTGTCGAAATGGCTGATCCAGCCACCCATTCACAGTCTTGGGATCAGAAAGTTCAGATGCTTATAATGTTTAGGAACTGTTCAGTCAGTTTATCATCTAAAGCTGGTTTCAGGTTAATCACGAGCTTTTGCATATCTTCAAAACTGATTGTGACAGGCCCAATTCAAAATTCAAACTCTTGTCAGATCTAATAAAGGTTGTCCATACCAAATATGCCCTTTCCAGCACACAAACACACACACACACACATATATACACACACACACACACGTAAACACACATCACACACACACACACATACACACGCACATACACACACATACGCGCGCACACACACACACACACATACACACGCACATGTAAACACACATCACACACGCACGCACAGATCCGCATGCACAGGCACACACTCATGCACGCACGCATACTTATGAGAGTTGATAATAGTACTGGCTAAATGAGCTAGCCAAACAAAAGTCCTGAAGCAGCCCAACAGAGCTTCAGCCCAAACCTGATCCGTAAAGTACAAGATTAGCGGGACTGGACCTGCACTGGTGGCAGTCTCGCTCAAAAACACAAAGAAGGGCAAGATACATGTAGCAGGATCAGGTGTGTACTGCAGGCAGTGACTCCCCACAAAGGCGAAGGAGCCGCTTTGGTGCCGGGTAACGGAAAACTGCTCCATCAAATAAATGAGAAAAAGATCAAGGAGCGTTGCAGGCTTGGCCTGAAACCATATCCTAATGGGAGTTGATCATAGTGCTGGAAAGAGCACGTCTGGTATGCTATAGGTTGGCAGTGTAATTGACAGAATGGACATGAAGCTTGGAAGCATTTGGTGGGGGAGACTCACGGTACTTTGGGCCAATGTGTCTCCTTTTACTTAATTGATGCAGGGAGTGTTTTGCTGCCTGCATAATTTTTCTTTAGAGCAAGTTTTTCTTTAGAGCAAGTTTCTAAACTCTTTGAAAATCAAATGAGAGCCTTTCCTTAATGCACGCTGGTGACTTCCAGCGTAGACTTTAATCAAGAAGACCCTTAAAAGGCTCCAGCGTGTGATTATTGTAGATGGTGCTGCCCACTCCGGAGAGCGTGGTGTGGAGAGTAACGGAGGCTCCTTGAAGGATGGAGCAGAGGCCTTTTATGCTGTTCCTGCGCGGCGCTCAGCTGGTTTTGCGGTGGAGTGTCCTCACAGTAACTTATCCTCGATGAGGAATGCTGTTGAAGAATGCTGAGATCTTTGGGTCGGTACTGTCTGGTAGAGGTGGATCAGCTGGTGGCACCTGGCGGTGATGCTGAAGTGCTCCCAGTCCTCCTCAGTCGCCCCCTGCCACCTCTAAAATCCTAACCTCCTTCATTGCTAGCATGTTGCTTTTTATTTTTTGCGGAGATGGGCACCTGGGCGCCTTGAGGTGAACCTGTTGTCATATTAAATTTCCGTCACTGCAAAGTATAAGACTCAGCACAAAGACCAATAAGTCTGTTGTAAGGTCTCCGATTATATTTGTTCGTTTGTCTAGCATATCAATGTGTAATCACAATGAGGCCGAGAGGTCCGTCTGAGTCAATGGTCCCAGCTCTGGGAAGGAGCAGCAGTATGGCAGCCACGCAAAGCTGAGTGGCATTAGACACACATACATGTGTGCAGAGAGCGCAAAGGCATGAGCCAGAGAATTGGTAAAAGCATTAGGGACCATGCGATGCAAAGAACTCACTCCTCTGCTGGATGGTTTTTCCACCTTGGAGGCCTTTCTTGGTCTGAAGGCGCAACCGTTTATCAATAAGACTGGCCATCAGCTTATTGATTAAGACAAATAGAAACTCTCTATTGTCAACCAACGTAACTGCTCTATCACACGATTCGTCGCTGCCAACTATTGGGCGTGACACTGTGTTTGCCTAAGAAGCGGGGTGGAAAGAGCCATTTTGGTATAATCCTGGTTTCAGCTGTATTGGGAATGTGAAGATTGTGCATAGCCAGCCATTCTCTGCTACCTATACCCATGCAGACAAAGCAGGATTCTAGGGAGCAAGCCTGTCTTGCTGATGGCTTTGAAGATCATGCTGCATGCTAAGTTGTGTCTTTCAGTGATCACATTTCTTATTTGCGTGTGTTGGCATCCAGAAAGATTATGTGAGAGTGTAGCACGGTGCTGTCTAGTTGAGGACAGAGGGAGCAATTTAGGCTAATCAAGCACTTGAACCATACCGCATGCTTTTGGGTGTACAGGGTTCCTGTTCTGTACTTCATTATGATGCACTTGATTTTAGTAGAAGCATAGGATGCTATTAGATAAACGTTGCTAGCGGCTCCATTGGCAGTAAAATTTTTGATAAGGGTCTGGTAGTGTTCATGGTAGTTTGCGCCACAGTATTGGCATTCCCTAGTTTGTGGAGGGGGTGCATGCTTTGCTTGCAAGGCATCATGGAACACGGATAGGATAACGACTGGGCTATTTCAACAGCACTAACTCGCATTATGACCGCTCGCCTAGCACAGGATCGACGAGGGGGGACGGAAACCCTTACAGAAACAGCATACAGCATACAGCATACCCCAGGACATTTGAATTTGCAGCGGGAATGGGGATGGATGGAAACCATGGAAACAGCACCTGCACACATCAGCACCTAGCCTCACAGAGGAACAGCATCTATAGCACTATATCAACACTACATTCCCAGCTGCTGCCCTGCACTTGAACACTAGACGCCACCAACATGTTCGAGGTTTTAACACAGACTCAGTTCAAGTGACATTTTGCTCTTATTCATTACCTGCAGGTGCCCCATCTACCAGACCTCGGTCGATACAGTATGTGGGGAAATGGTGGCACCACGATTCAGCAGTAGTTGCAGTTAATCCATGCTCAGTTTTTAGTACCAGTTCAGTACCAGTGCAGTAGGTTATACAGACCAGTTTCAGTAGCTCAAACTTGTGTTCAAACGCTATTTGTCCCTGCGTTTCCAACTTGTCCAACTTATTTGTGTGTGTAATGTGCGTGGGTTTTGCCCTTTTGAGAGGTTTTAACAATGTTTCAGTATGCGTCTACTTTGATATGTTTTTGCCTACTTCTTCTCGTATCTTTAAGGTTAGCATTTTCCAGTTGCGTCACAGCCCCTTTTTTACTTGGTTTGTTTTGAGGTTTACCTCGTTCTCATAGGTTGAGCAGCCATTCCAGGTTGAATGCCTTTGTAATCCAAACTAAACTATTTCTACAAAACCACGTTTCCCTCGGCCATATCGCGTATTATCTACCTGTCTCACAGCAGCCATTGAGCTCCCACCGTCTGCTTGGCTGCCTTTGCAAATATTGCTTAAATATTTGTCGTTCCATAACTATCGTGGTGAGGGACCTCATTCTCTTGATGTCTATAAGCTGCCGATTTTTACAGATTACAAGGACAAAAGAAGCAGCGCCGAGCTCCAGCATGCTAAGAACGAGTGACAAAATGAATAGGTAAAAATCACAGGAAAGGTCTGACTTGTCACCCTTCAGCGCACACAAAAGTCATCGCAAGTTCACTGATCTAGCAGGCAAAAATGGTGTCAGAAGTTAAAGCTCCTCTACTCTTGGCTTCAAGAGCAGTTTTGCAATCCCTCACTGACAACCACCCCAAAGTAGTAGTCGTTTATAATAATTAGTTGTGACAATGACAATTGGCTCAAAACCCCCCTCTTCCACAAACACACATATCCTCATTTGTGTTGTGTAAAACGAGTGCACAACACGCACACATCCTTACATATTCATAAACATACGTGCTGAATGTGCCGAAGCAGAAAGACTCAGTTAAAAGTTGTGACTGCAGCTTGCAGTTTACAACAATATTAATCAAATGCGTGCACGATCTCGTGCCTTTCGCTGAAGCGAGGCGGCAGCCAGAAACAGGTCCAAAAGGCGTGCACGATCTCGTGCCTTTCGCTGACATGAGGTGGCAGCAACTGGGACCAAGCAGCGCGTTTCTTCTCTTTGTTGCTGCCGAGAGCCACGAATAAATTGGACGACAAACACAGTCAGTGGGAGCAGCCTGCTTCAGTGTCCCGTACTTGCATCCATCTCATTCAATTCAATGCAGCCCTCTGGTCAAGAGCAGTGATCGCCTGCCTCTGTTTGTCCTGCTCAGCAGGACCTGTCAGCGGGCTACTCCCTATTAGCCTGCAAGTGAGCTACTCACTCGTGAACTGTCAGGACCTGTCAGTAGAGCGCTACTCTTCACTTCCATTTTTTACAGCAGCACAGCAGCAGCAATCTTTGATTACTGCTCAACACATGCAACGGTAGGCTTCTAACCTTCACGCCCGCCCGTTCGTAACACCATCTCTCAGCAGCAACCGAGCGAGCTGCTGCTCCCTTTCAGAACAATTCGCGCAGCAGCAGTGTCCTGCTGGTCACTTGAAAAACATCATGTCCAGCTGCTCACTGAACGAACATGTCCAGCTGCTCAAGCTGCTCACTTGAAGAACATCATGTCCACCTCATTCAACAAAATGCGGGCCTCTCGCTCTGCAGCGGAGATGCTGGGGTCCGATGCAGTAGCAGGGGCGATCTCGTCCAGACGACGCTGCAGCTGGTCACGTGACTCCTGTGTGTGTGTGTGTGTGTGTGTGTGTGTGTGTATGTGTGTGTGTGTGTGTGTCTCCTTGTACAAAAGGCTCATCTTCGCATTTTAGGTCAGTCAGACGCCGCTGAAAAATAAACCGGTATTTGTCGTACCTTCATCTCTCATCTCATCTTAGAAGAAGCAGCTCGAGTTGGATGCCTTTGGAATCCAAACTATACTAAACTCACCTTTTGAGTTATTCATGACAATCTTTGCATCAGCTGGGTCTGTGTTGGTGCGCATGCAATCCAAATACTTTTACCTTCAAGTTGATCATGAGGATCTTTGCGTCAGCTGGCTCCGTGTTGGTGCGCAGTGCTTCCAGCGATGCTTTGAGACTGCTCACAGCGTTGCGAATCTCCGAAATCTCTGACGCTGCAACACACAATCAGCACATGCATGTTTATGGAGAGCGGCTTTTCAGTGCGAGGTACTTTCAGGCTGCTTGCAGTGTTGCGGATGCCTTTATGTCCTGATGCTGCCAACGACGCATGCGCACTACAAGCACAGCACATAGTCAGCACGGGTACGTGATCAGGGTTCTAACGTCACTACCTTATTCAAATGGCATCCTGCCCCATAAGTCTTCAAAATAACATGTGCTCAGCCATCACGTTTTAACATCAACCACCAGCATATATCGCAGTATCCTCAGACATTTGAGAGCTCACCAACTTGCTCAGCCATCACGTCGTCTTGACCATAACGGTTGGTGCCTTGGTAACTCATAGGCTCTGCGTACGACTCTGCCTGCTCAAGTGTGTGTGTGTGTGTACATGTTCGCTGATTTAGGCGCTACAAACAACAGAATAGCCCCTAAAACAACCACCCCACACCCACACCCACACCCACACCCACTCCCACTCCCACACCCATTCCCACACCCACTCTCACTCTCACTCCCACTCCCACACCCACACCCACACCCACTCCCACACCCACACCCACACCCACACCCACTCCCACACCCACAGTGTTTCTTTTTTCGATTTTGAATACCTTTGTTCAACGTCACGGCCAGATTTTGCCATTCTGGAAACCTTTGCTTAACATCTTTCACCCTTTATGCCCAGCCCGCTGGGAGGCCTGCGGCCTCCCAGCATTGTTCGTGCACGTGGTATAATAAATGTTTCAGACATGGCCGTAAAACAACAAATAAAGCACATATGAACCCTTTAACGTCTGTAAGCCTATGGGTCCGTCTGTCTGTCTGTCTGTGTCTGTTTGTCTGCCTACACTGATATCCGTTTAATTAAACATCATCATCAACCCCGTAACGCCCACGCTTGGGGCAGGCATATAGCCACTTCCCAATGGCTGATGGGAAGGGAAATGACTGGATGCTTTCTTTGCACTTGAAACCACGAGCGCATGTTGTTAAGTGCTGCTCCTTCAGCCTGTTGCGCTGAGGGTTCTTCAAGTACTTCATAGCACTGAACATGCGCTCATC
>Ga0307968_1001782_pt1 | contig 17754 bp, 13 predicted proteins | sample OrgLakmetagen650_FD_201834 | JGI IMG/M metagenome (GOLD analysis project Ga0307968, IMG submission 201834) | Saline water microbial communities from Organic Lake, Antarctica - #650 | ecosystem: Environmental > Aquatic > Non-marine Saline and Alkaline > Saline | place: Antarctica: Organic Lake... | reverse complement strand
TGTCGTACATACTACTTGGGGCAGCATCCAGACAAATCTTTCCCATCCAGCATCTGCACTCGCATCCCTGTATGCATGTACGCAAACGCAAACCATCACATTTTATTCATCTATGGAAATGAGTGTTTCATCCTTATCTTTTAACACGCTCACCCGCATCCAAACCTCATGCATGTTTAAAAGAAATTATCATCCTTGAGGCAAGTGACCCATCCTTGTCACACTTACCCTCACCCTCACCCTAATCTCATTACTTAAAAATACGTCCTTGACACAAGTGTTTTAACCTTGACTCGCTCACCTTCATTCTAATTTCTTACAAGTAGTATGACCCAGTGGTTGATGGGCTGCGTCAGATCCATGGTACATATGGCCTCCCTGCCATACCGCCTCACGCAATTACACGCAAGGCACTCCTGCTTAAGGTGTGTATGTGTGTGCGTGCTGTGTGCATATGCGTGTGTGTGCTCCTGTTGTGTCTGTGTTTACAAATGCGGGTATGCGCGACTTTTTGTGCATGTGAATGGATGTGTTGAATTGTTGGTGAGCGTAGGTATGTCCACGCCATCACACACAAGGCAATGCTGCTGCTGAAAAGATGCAGATGTATGTGCACAATTTCAGTAGACTCTTTCATATAGACGTGCACAATTTCAGTAGACTCTTTCATATAGACTTGCACAATTTCAGTACTCTTTCATATAGGCGTGCACAATTTCAGTAGACCCTTTCATATAGACGTGCACAATTTCAGTAGACCCATTCATATAGACGTGCACAATTTCAGTAGACCCTTTCATATAGACGTGCACAATTTCAGTAGACTCTTTTTTATAGACGTGCAGTGTTTTTAAATTTGACACATGTTTTGGACAAGCTTTCAACAGGCTACGCTCTTGCTGGCGTTTACAATTTATCTGCATCTTGAAGGCTAAGCTGTGTGAGTCCACACATTCTTATGATCAGCATATCATAGTGCATGGATGTACGATGGGGGTAAGCACTCCTGCAATCAATTTTGTATCATAATCATGTCGTCAATAGTAGCCAAATGACCCAGAAACAGCTACTTGTTTGTCTTCCTTATCTCCAACTTCCTCCAATCGCCAGATTGAGCAGAATGCTTTTGCGTTCATAATCAATTGTTGAAGTTACGGCAAACCAATCTGGCCAAACATTGCGAGTGCAAAACCTGTTGTGTTGCCTTTTGCCCTGCTACAGATTCCTGTCGTGGACGAAGCCTTGCAGCTAGACATTCCAGCGATGGTAAAGGACAGGTCAGGGCATGCATGCCTCGTCATTCTTCCGTCTGACAACCCCCCTACACGAGTGAGTATTTTTACGCGAATTAATGACATCACGAGCAGACGACTTCACCTGTAGGCCATGTATGGGGTTGGCCAGAATTGTACATATACATTGTATACTACCGTATACATACATGGAAATTTGCCAGCTATAAATACCATGCAAACACTGGTTCTGGCCAACTGTACACATGTAGCATGCACTTGTGGTTTGTGTAATAGTAGAGCGTGCAGTAAGTGCATAGAGTAACGCTTGTCGTGCACGCATTTGGTGTGTGTATAAAGTGTGTGTGTGTCTGTGTGTGTGTGTGTGTGTGTGTGTGTGTGTGTGCAAATGCCTATCAGAACTTGCACCAAATCCTTCTCATTCTTAGCATCCTACCCTTCTTATTCTAATAGTGTTAATTGAAAACCCCTATCTTACCCCCACACGTTTTCAGTATGGACTCAGATTGATGTTTGCGTACTTGCACGTGCCAAACATGCTTGACATCAACAACTGCAACTGGCAGTTGCTTATGTGCATTAGTCACCATCCTCCCAACAAAGGGCACACAAAAAAATCTCCCAGGGTTTTCAATCAATTTACTGATCCAGATGCACCATGCCAGCGTTGAACATCCCTCTGCAAACACTGGTATTTGACCAAGCAGGGTGAGGCACTGGCGGACAAGAGTTAATAACGGAGGGGAAATTATGACATACTTATCACGCTCAGCTTGAAATATAGTAACGTCCGCCCCATGCAGGGTGAGGCTCTGGCTGTTGAAAGCCTGTTGAAGGAGCTGCTCAGGGAGCCTATGAAAGCTGCCCACAAGTGAGTATGTTGCAGACTGGTAACGAATGGCGCAGAACAACTTATTTGACAGTAAGGAGTTCAAATGAGGCTGGACATTGCTAAAGAAGGTCATTCATAACGTATGTAAGGTCATCTCGCCACTTTCTCCTTTCCTCCCTGACTTGTTGTGCACAATGCACACACACACGTACACACACACGCACACACACGCACGCACGCGTGCACATGCACAGGGCCACCGCTTGGCGCTCCCACATGCTGAGCACAATGTGCTCTGACGCTATGTGCGCTGTGAGGAAAGGCATGTACGGCACGTACCTTCGCCATACGTGGTTTGTGAGCACACCCCAAGGGAGGGCCAGCACTCTCACGCCAAAGCTGCTGGGCCAGCAGCTAGGGTCATCAAGTGTGCTGGAGCTGATGAAGGGTGCGTGCTGCGTGTGTGCACTGGCAAAGCTACGTGCATGCATGTTTTGCCACACTCAAAAATGACGCATACAGGTTTGGGAGCACTAGCATAGGGCTGTGCTAAAAGGGGTCTTGGTGCGTTGTGGACTGTTCGTAATTGAAGTGTTTGATGCTGCAATTGGTAATTATTAAGGCTTCAATGTGTTCAGCAACAGTGTGGGTTGTGTTGAGCTGCCTTGCCTGAAAGCCCTCTCTCTACCTGCTCCCATTGTACCCACATAACATTGGAAGTGCACACACAACCACTCCAAGGCACGTATCCACTCTGTATTTGATCACCAGTCAAGATCATTATAGCTGCATTCGTTGCACACGTGCACATTTTAATTTTTTTATTTGTACAGCCTCTGCACAAGCAGCATGAGCTCACGGCAGAAACATAGGGACGTCACACCCACAAGACTTGACCTTCTGCATCTGCATGATGACCGCTTTCCCCATTTTACAAGGCTGAGGTGTCTAGCATAGTTCCCTCCGTGCAAGCTTCCATCAATCTTGTATTACCTTCATACCTCTATTTCTTGATCTGGTTTATTTTTAATAAAGGAGGAGAGACCTCAATGACAGACCTGCATGCACCCCAGCACGTGGGCAGCGAGCAGCTGCAGCAAATGCAGAAGCAGCACAGATTAAAGGCAGAGGCGGAGCCCTCCAAAGTTAAGAAAAAGTCTAAGCTGGCATCTACCCAAACCCTAAGAGAGCAAAAAGTACACTGCAAAGGTGAGCCGGAGGTCATGTGGAAACGCCTGTGCGTAGTTGTGGCTGAAAACGAAAAGTCGACATGCACACAGAGAGTGAGGAGGTACCTGTGTCGGTTTTGTGGCTGGAAACGAAGAGTCGGCATGCATTTGAGTTGGCAGCGCTTGACTCGTTGACTTATTACATTTATAGGCTTAGTTGTTGCACTGCACAGTTATTACATTTATAGGATTAGTTGATTCAAACCTGCACAGTTATCACGTTTATAGGCTTAGTTGATGCACTGCACAGTTATCACGTTTATAGGATTAGTTGATGCACTGCACAGTTACAACTAAGTTAGCTTGATACGCTATCTTTATGGTCATTGCATTCCTGTATCACCCTGAGGCTGTTGGCATGATTTCAAAGACTACCAGTGTGTTTACGGTATGCGTGTGCCTGTGTGTGCGTGCCTTTGTTTATGTTTAGTTTTTTTGCCTGCGGATATGGTTTGTGTCCATGCCTGATTATACGGTCTGTGTGTACCTATGTGCATGATTTATGTGTGTGTGCCGTTTGTGTGTGTGCCTGTGTGTGTGTAGTTTGTGCGTGCTTGTGGCTAAACAAAAGGTGGTAGCAATTACAATGATGGCAGCCGCACACTTATCTTGGCATGCCTTTGTTTGGAATCAAACATCTGTGGTACATTAACATGACTGTAACAGATCAGGCTTGCATGACACCATTGTATAAAGAATATGCACGCACCTTAGCAAGGCCTGCCGGGTTTTTAATCCTGCGGGTTTTTGCTGAGTCCACCACCACAAACTATGTACTCATGTGTTCTCATCCTTGCATGGACATACACACAGATTGTGTCTATACACGATCGTTCACAGGTTGGAGCTGAGCAGCTGCCTTCGCACCAGAGGGTCGTGGCCACGCTCAGCATGTCAATAGCAACCAGCATCTGCATGGCCGACATTATCCGCCAGGTGCGTGTGTTTTGTACGTGTGTGTTTTTGTGTGTTTGTGTGTGTGAGTGTGTGTGTGTGCAAGTGTGTGTAAGTGAGTGTGTGTGTGCTTGTCTTTGTGTATATGAGACATGCGTATGCTTTTGTTTGTGTGCCCACATTGTGTTGCGCATGTTTTCCTGTGTAGCTGAAAGAAAGCTGCTTCGAGAGCCTAGTGGACCAACGATCAGGCCAGACTCTTCAGGGTTGCGGGCTCAAATCCGCCAGGTAGCTTGAGCTCTTTGCTATTTGACAGCAACATCTCCGTTTCCTTGATCCATGCTTATGATGGCAACACCGCTTGCGTGTAAACTTTGTGCAGTTCTACATGCACCCATGCATTTCGGGCAGGGTTGACCAGGGCTGTATATATACACCGTGTATGACCGTAATTCTGTTGATTTCCCTGCAAAAAATGTTCTGGACAACCTTAATGAAACGCGTTGCCGCTCATGCACATTTGCACTTTCCATGCAGTGTTTGACAGCTTTGTCTACCTGAAGGTCGAAACTTTGCTTTGGCATGATCAATCCTGAACAGCCTTTCCAGATATGCCTCCTTCCACGATGCTTCCACGATGCATGGATATGTCCTGAACGTTGTAATATTACCTCTTGAGCCTAGTTTGCAGAACATGGCAGAGTCGTCAAGTATTGAACCATTTCTGTGCATTTAGCCTGTGTGCCAGGATGTGTAATGCTACTGCACCTTCTTAACAAATTATGCACAGATCCAGGTGGTCGACATGCCCAACCTGTTCCTGCTGAAGATGCGGAAGTGGGCTGTTTTGGCCTACATCCCAATGGCAATTGCATTTGCTTGGCTTCAATTGCGTTACTGTTTACAGCTCACGCTACAGGTTGGTGACCGCACTCTAAGGCCAAAGGGGAACTCGTGCAGGAAGTGAGAAGCACTCTGCACACAGTTTAGGAAATCAAGCCGTTTTGGTATGCATCTACCGTCCAAACGTTTTTCTGGCTTATGGCACCCACACTGTTATCCTGACAGATTACTTTTTTTGGCATAATCATCAATAGAAATCTGTGCTGTAACCATTTTGGATCAGTGTGCATTCAGGAGAATCTCCAAAATAGCGGAGACTTCTCTAGTCGGAACCCACCAAAGACATAATGACATGTGCAATCATGGTTCCATGGCTCCGAGCGGCTGATTAAATATTGCTGCATTACCAATTAGAAAGCATCCTGACTCACACATGCCTGTCACATTTTAATTTCATCCCATCATGCGTGCGCAGAAATCAGCATTAAATGTGACTGCAGCTGTCACGGTGGGTTTTTTGGTGGTGCAAGTTTTGTTGCAAAATCTTTGCTGTTTGGAATCAATGATAATGTCTCTGCTCTTGCATAGACCTTAACAATAAATATTGATCAGGTTAGAGTGGTAGCACACCCAGCGACTTTCAGGATTTCAGGTACTCCAGCATAACGGACACCGACCGTGTATGCTGAGTTGAGTTATATCTAGTACCTATTTTTTGTAACATGCGCATACATCTCTTTGGTAATTTGCTGTGCAGTGGGAGCTGGTCATCAACATCATCTGCGATGCACTTTTCAGAAACAGGTTCCTTCGCAACAACAGCAGCCAGACAGCCTCTGCTTCACGTTAATTTTAAAGTGCATCATATCTATGAGCTGTCGTTAATGTTGTTTTGCAGTGCAAACTTAGTTCATAAAAGGCTGTTACAAATAAGAAGGTGCCTGCTGCTTGCCCAACATGCGCCCTGAGTGGCCGAGAGGCAATCGCTACCTTTTGTTCTGGTTGTTATAAATACTCTGCGTTTCATTTCATGTTACCGAAATTTTTGCTGAGTTGATTGATAAAGGAGACTTGAAGTCTTATTAGCTGATAATCCGAGCTTCTTTACCTGTAACCATTGTTGAAGGAACCGGGCAAGCATTGCTTCACTGTACTTTTGACAGAATTGGTGGTCTTCATGCCACAACACTCATGGACACATTGGGTGCACATGCCATCACCAGTGGTCAGACCTGCACCAGAAATCTTACCAGATGCAACTTGATGCAATGATGATCTTTGTCTGCAGTCCATTGCCTCCCGGCCTAAGTATAAATGAGGAATCCTTCTTATTTTGATTGAGCTGGGATGTTGTATGTCCCTGCACCCATTGATTGGGAGGTGCAGAACACAAACAACATCCTTTCCTAATCCAAACCAGTAGTGTTCATGCTACCTTATTGCGTTTATAACATCCATCTCCTTTCCTCGGGCAGGTACATTCTTATCTTGCGTTCTTACGTTCTTTCTTGCAAGAAGGCGGCGCCTGTAATTCATCCCTATTCATTTGTTGTGCACCTTCCATTGAAGCTGCTGTCCGGAATACCCATGTAAGTTATATGTCGAACGATTATAGTAGTTTTAAAATTGCAGGGAATTTCAGTCTGTTAGACAGGGGTAGAGATAAAGGAAGTATGATTCATAATGTGAGCAACGATTTTATTTGGTTGTTTGGCCATTCTATATGGTACCTCTTGTACTCTTTCTCAGACATGCATCATCTCCTCGGTGCGTTGCTTGAGCCGTCGCTTCCTTCTCGCGTGGAGAGGGAAGAGACGTTAAACACACCTTTATGGGAGGGCTTTTGGCAGGACACGGACGACTAGCACAACCTAATTTACAGCGAAAGCACACACAGCAGCAGCAGGGGGGAATGCCAGCACAGCGGGCCGGGTAGAATGCTTTATGGCCCTTACTTGCCATCCATGCTTAAGCTGGTACCATGATTCGTTGTGACAAATATTCCATCATTAATAACGCAAGTAGCTAGTTTAAACACTACCAGCATGGACGTCGCTTTGTGTCCTGCACCGCCCAATGGATCCAGAGCCACACAACATCTAACTTGGAGAGTAGAACGGGGAGGGATTTTTAATAGGGATCAGGTGGTTGAGCGGCAAAGGCCTTCACAACACCAGGAATATCACTCAGATAGCTTTGGGAGTTGTGATGATCTATATCAGGTGTATTTTGTGCTTGTTTGATGGTAGGCCTCTTGATTTTATAGCCAGGGGAAATGGATTGGCAGGGCCATCTATTTAGGTTTAGTGTCCCCTCTTGCTGCTTCCTTGCCTTTTGACTTCAGCTTTTTGCTGTCTTTGTTGGCAGGTATAAAGTCAACGGCCCAGATGCTGACTCTCATGTTACACCCCTAGGAGGGCTTCAGTTTTAGCCAGTTCAGTGTTTCTCAGGTCTTTCAGGCGGCTTTCTCTCTGCTCAGATTGTTAGGCAGAGTTTTCTGGATGGTTGGCTAGCGTAATCACCCCCTCCAAAATTTGATGGAACCTAGCCAGAGTGTAACAATATCTACAGAAATCCCCCAATTATGTCCCTCCCATCATACGCAGCTACAGCGCTTCCAGGAACTCATAGCTCCGAACTGGAGGGATTAGGCCTTCACAGATGGGAGTTTTATTACAAAGAAAGAAACTATTGCTCAGTCAATTGGAGTGTACCACCCTCAATCCACGAAACTGCAACAGTAAATCCTGGAGGCACAAGCATCAACATAACCATACACGAAGTCGAGCTAGCAGGAATTGTTGCTGCTTTGATAAATGAACACACCCATAGTGCGACAGACAGTGCTGGTGCACTATGGCAAATAAGAAATAGCATCCTCTACCCTCAGGCAGAGCATGAAACGGCATAAACATGCCAAGCTCCTAGAAACCATCGTACACCACATCCGGAAATCTAAAGACTCCATTCATCTCTACAAGATAGCTCATGCTGGCATCCTAGGAAACAAGTGCGCTGATGCCATAGCAAAATGCTCTGCGGAAATTCAAGTTGTCATGATATTCACATTAGTACTGAGCTCAACACCTGTCAACCAATGCCTTCAGTAGAAATGCTCTCCATTACCTCAGATCTCAACGCTGTAAGAAATCACATGCACGTTACTCACAAACTAGGCCCCAGACAAAAAAGGTTCAAAACTTTAGTCCACAAAATGCTATGCAAAATACCAGAGGGGTTTATCTGGGCAAAAGCCAAAACACTCCTTTTTGCATGAAAGGTGCAACTATTCACACGTTACCTCATCAAATTGGACACAGCCTAGCTTCAAACTAATGCTGATTATATGCTACAAGAGCATGTGCTCAGATCTAGACAAGTCGCCCTGCGTACAAATGACAGGACTAAAAGCACACGTCGTGCACCTGTACCCTAGATGGGTGCTTTCCAGGGGGAATGGCACATTAATTTGCATCTCGCCAACCACTTTGTCTGTTTGCCCCATTTTTTTTGCAATGACCTTTGTTTACTATTAGGACTCAAAAACACTATAAATCACCGGGTTTGGTGCGCTGGCTGGTCAGATACAGCGTATGGCTGCTCAAAAAGTAAGGTTCACGCCGCGGCTGCTGAGGCGGGTGGCCGTAATTTGCACGTTTCAAGCTCAGCTGCATTGGAATCATACATCTACATATCAGAGCTGAAATTGAAACGTGCAAATTACAACCACCTGCCCTAGGAGCATGCAAAATGTATATACCCATTTCGGGCCTCAGACAACCCCCTCTGGCCAAATACCATGAAACGATCAAGGAAGGTATTGTCCAGAAAAAAAAGTAACTTATTTTGGAAAATGCAGATATCATCTAAGAAGAAAAGAAGAAAGAAGACAAGTCATGCTCTGCCGTACGGATCTAATATACAACCAAAAGCGTGCCGCTCATTGCAACCATAAAGAAGGCCCACCAATCTGCCCCATCTGCCTAAAGACGGCACCTATTACATGCTGCCAGGTTGCAGTTATTCCATAAATGGTCATAAACAAGCACAACGTTGCTGGACAAGTAATACCGAGGGCGATCCTAAAAGGCGCACAGGTTGCTTGCCTGCTAGCACAAGCAGACGTAGGAAGTCGTGCAACAATGATACAACAAGGCATTATACGCCCTTTCGATGAGACACATGTAGGATTGATTCCGACCTGGATCTTACCTTCCAATCTCAATGCGCAACAGCGGCAAACCAGATGCAACCATAATTACTCTGACCCAGCAACCACACCCCAAAAGAAACCCAACAAACATGTACCAAACTAGGTCTGCCAATAATGCAAGAAAAGTTTTCTGTAATAACCTAGCAGATGGCGCTGCCAATACATACCCTTTGGCTATGAAATCAAGAGACATACAACCAGACAAACGTGATATACATCTGGTCGAAGTGCCGTGTAGACACTTCTCCTACCCAACAAGCAAATCAGGCGCAAAGACAACATAAGCTGCTAATTCTTCGCATACTCGGACACCGTAAAACCCTTCACACCATCTTGCTAGGAGCAACATGCACCATTGACAGAAGCCGCACAAGGAAACCACTCCACAGTCTTGGAGTCACAGCACTCATGAAAAATAAAGCTTACATGCCATCAGATTCACAGCAAACATCATCTAATTAGACGTGACATTAAACGTAACTAAAAAGTATCTGAGCAACACCAGGCAATAATTTGACGAGATTAATGACATTCTCGGGACGACGGTAAAGTACTCCTGGTGGTGTGCAGGCCTCTGCCTCCCAACCAACTGATTCCCACTGAAAAGCTTCTCTTATTTTTATTCACCAGGTGGGATGGCTCTGCATCCATTACTAGCAAGTGGTGCAGGACAAAAAAAAACATCCTTATCCATGCCGGTTGTAATGACCAGCAGCTGTATCAATCAAAGTACAAGACAGATAGCGCCACCATACCCCCCTGATTATTAAGTTGATACAGTACGCAAAATCAATCTCTATAAGCGCTAGATGGCTATTACTTTATTCTCCCCTCTCTCATCTCAGATCCTACAATGTAGTGCTGTTCACCCCCAAATCAAGTTGCCCCAAACCAATTTTTGACTTCATGGGTGTTAAAGTGGGGCAAAATTAGTCCGCAAAGCCGGTCTCAGTGTCCTGAGTGATGCAGTGGTTGGAGAGATACAGGGGGTGGCTGTTTTGGCTCAGATTGAGCCACTTTCAAAAAACACCAGGAGCTTCATCTGAGCTGGCGAATTCATTTAATACAAATTTAAAAGTCATGATATCTGTCCCAGACCTGCATGAAGGTATGAAGCATATCATACTGCAAAGAGTTGTTGCGATGCTGTATGCTTGGGAAGGGTTTAACTGGTGAAGGTGAGAACAGATGCGCACACACGCACCTGAAATGACCTGCTCCTCGCGTTCTAGCATGCAAATCTTGCATGCATGCTTGAAGTAGATGTACATGCATGCGTTAGAAGGGGGTGGAGTTTGGCACACCTTGTTGGTCTCATCCAAGCTGATCTATCTGACAAAACACTTGAAACGTTGAAAAAGGGTAATCTGACAGATGCCATTTCTGTGCTTCGTGCGATACATATGCCCACGTAACAACGCTGCGCAACTGACCATGCGCTGCCTCAACCCTTGCAGGTCCTGCGTGGCAGAGTGCTGTTTCGCAACTGCCAGGGCTGCTGAGGACTGGAGGAGGAGGCGCGCAGTGCGTGGAGGGCAGTGCAGATTGGTGTGCTGTAAAATGTGGGACCCTTTACTAACAAAGTTTACGGTTTTGTGTTCGCGCTTTTGGGGTGATGTACATGCTGTAAACGATTATGCCTTGTAATTACGGTTTTGAGCAGCCTCTGCGCCGTGTGAGCTGGGCCCATGTGGGCTGATGTCGCTCCTCACATGTGTGCTTCATTACCATACCTAAGCGTGTGCAAAATCTGGCATCACAACGATATGTAGCAGACCGCATGACTCTGACAGGCTCCTCCATCTTTCATCATTTGCACTTACCTCATCAATTTGTGTCCCACATGACCTTTGTCCCACAGATGCCGAGATTACAGCACCCCCTGCTCTATTCTGAGCATGCACACATCCCCAAGGATCAGCGGGAGCAGCTGGCTTGCTGCTGCCTGGGTGGGTGCAAGGGACCTCTGGAGGGGCGCAAGCCGGTGGATGGGCAAATTTTGAGTGTGATCAAGGCAGCCGCAGCAGCACCAGGGAGGGAAGGCCTTGGCATGCTTGCCCAGCTCCACCTCTTGAACATATGGGAGCAGAGGGCGCGAGGCTAGTAGCCAGAGGGAGAAGTTGAGCAGCAATTGTCAGAGTGTGATGTCAGCAGCAGTAGGGGAAGTGGTAGGGATCATGGGCTCAGACGCCAGTGCACACTAGTGGGGCAGAGCTTGCATTAGGGCAGCAGCAGTGATGAGAGCAGTGCCAGCAGAGGCGGCAGAAGCCTCCCTAGCAGTGATGGTTGAAGTGGTAGGAGCGTAGAAGCTTAGCAGGCAGTTGCAGGATTTGTTGCATACATAGTGCAAGCATGGAAGCTTTGCAGTCAGCACTTCGCACGTCCAAAAATGCTACCTAGGTACCAGCTGATTATTAACAGACTTTGTGCATTTGCTTGGTCCCAGGCAGGTGTACTGCATGGCTGTGCCATCTCTGACTTCTGGCGCACCACAGTGCAGTATGCACAAGATTTGCTGGCACAGAATGAGATCCCCTCCCCATTTTTTTGCATGTGCTTATATTCATATTTACTCGTGTTTAACAAAGTCTCATGGCTTTCCAAGTTCTTTTGCATGTCTTACGCTCCACTATGTGTGAACAGCACGCGCATATCACCAGAAAAACACATGTTCCTACCAGGACCAAGATCAGCACTTCATCAATTTTCCTGCTTTTGTCTCGATGAGTGGCTCATGCTAATTATGCACTCTACAAAAAAGAAATGGTGCAATTTGGGTCGTTGATGGGCTTGTTATCGGCCAAAACGTGTGAAATGGCAGTGATCTGAGCCGGGGGCGGCCCTAGATCACCACATGGGCAAAGTTTTTCAATATCTAAATAACAGCCCCTTATGATTACCCATTTAATGGGAGAACACAAAGTTTGGGCCCAATTGGTAGAGGTCACTTGGGGGGCTGAACAGCACTACAATGTGTTTTTGTAAGCGGAAGGAGCATGTGGTATTTCTGCTTCGCTCTGCCAAACAAATCAGCCAGGCAAACGGAAGGAGGGCAACCTTCTTAAACCCCCAACCTCACAGCTATCTTGCTCTTGGGTAGCTGCACTTTATGGATGCACACACAATGCCACACGTGCCTATATGCTCGCTTTGCATGTGCTCAGTCCACGTGAGAAGGAATATTGTGATGCATACTACCCGGCTGCATATCATCAATCGGTTTGTTCTTACTCAAGCAGGCATAACTCTATTCCTTATCTCTACAGCGCTGAAATTCATGATCTCTACAGCGCTGTATTTCATGCTGCTGCCATCCTCAAACTTCACGCAAAAACACTTGAACCCAACATGATCTCCAGATAAAGCACTTTGCCCAGCTTAGACACTGCTTTGCCGCTGATTCTGGTCTTGTGGGCAATGACGCGGGCTTGGAAGACCCGCAGCTCCTGCTTGCGCCTCCTAAGGGTGGCGTCTGAGAATATGGGAACAGGTTTGCCTCTCAGTAAAAGTCCAGGTGTGGTCTGAGCACGAATCACTCGCAAATCTTGCACTGTCGATTGATTGCAACCTATCTTTCACACAACGAGGGCACAACCAATCAACATTGGGCACTTTATTCAACTTGGGGTTCAGACACATCATGTGCCAGCTTGTCCCACACCCGTCACACAACAGCATAAACTCCTCCTCATCCATGAAAGCAGGTAATGCCAGCTTTTGGACTTGATATTGATTGGACAAGAAGAACAACCGAAGACCCTTCCTCAGCGTAATTGTATGTGCTTAGATAGCATGTCTGAGTAGTTTCCCCTAGCTCTGGGGAGGCAAAGGCGCGGCAGCCTGTCTAGCAGTGTTTGTGTAGTTGTGTTAGCATTTGTCAGTGTTTTAGGAAGGTTGAGCAGGAGCACGTAGGACTCCACCATCACAAGAGGTTGATTAAGTTGACTGCATTCCTGTGCACAGCTCGCTCTGCTGTCCTTGCGCCATGTGCCTGTAACATGTTGAAGAAGCGCGGTTCTACGTGGGCACGCCCCAACATAAACGTTTACGTCTGGGCAGATTTATTTCTTTTTACAAAGCAGCTAACTGAAAGCTTTAGAATGTAAATGAAGGGCAGCCTGACACTCCTGAATTTGTGCTGATACTCCCAGGAAAGAGCTGATCTGCTGGGGTGCATATATAAGCCCGCAAGCTGGGTGGAAAAATAATGGTGATTCAGTAGTAAAACCAGTCGGAACATACCCCACACACACGTTCCTGGGGGTCAAAAACATATATAGGGTAATATGTGTGCTAGATAATGCAGGTCGTTCTGAGCACCGTGCTGTGTGTGGTGTAAATTGAAGGTGCCATCGCCACATACACATTCCTGGGGGTCGAAAATACGGTAGAGGGTGTGCGTGACGCGTCCATCGGAGCTGCGTGAGCGAAACTGGTCACCATGCTGTGCATGCTGTACACACACACACACACACGCACACGCACGCACACGCACGCACACGCACGCACGCACGCACGCGCACACGCACGTACGCACGCACGCACGCACGCACACACACGCACGCACGTAGGCACACACACGCACACGCACACACACAGCTGCTTGCTACAGCCAGAGGATACTTGAGTACCCCTCAATCCCCCTACTTAAGTACCCTACTATAATTTGCGTTTGTAAGTAGGGTACTTTAGTAGGGAGAGAGGCTACGTACCCCTATTAAGAGCACTTCCCTCTTAAGTACCCCCCTACTTAAGCACCCCTTACTTAAAGGCACTAGCTATAAGTACTGCCTTGCTTAAATCTAATGAAGTACCCTACTTAAAAGCATAACAGCTTATCTCCCCTCTCTGATATTGCCACGAGATCTGTGTTATTTAGATCTGCATTTTTTTTCACTAGCAATAATTGGTTAAGCGCGTTGGGTTAGGAACTCCTTGTTTACAAGAAAAAGGATAAACATATCAAGAAAGAAGGGGAAAACGCAAACTATCCTTGCTAATTTGTAAAAACAGCAACTGCAATGTTGTGCAATGTGCAGCAAACAAACATTATAAACTGAAAGGCGCAAACTATCCTTGCTGGGAGCTGCTCACGCATCGACACGCAATCCTTCATAATAGCAACAACCGGCTACGCCAGTAGAAATCACTGAAAAGTATTCAATCGCCAACCGACTAAACTACCTAGAACCAAACATGTGCCTCTGACAGACTTAAGGCGTGACGACACGGGTGTTTAAAATTTTTGCATTCTTTGTCTTTTCTTTTGTTCTTTCTCATGGTGAGTAATTTCTTACGCCTGCCAGTAGTGTGCTGGTATAGCCGCCGCGGCCATGTGTACAGGTTGGTGGACGGCAAGTGGGCCAAAATCGTGCACCACCTCTAAGCCGATTTAAAAAATAGGTATTTCAAATAAATTCTCAATTTTTCTGCAAACGTGCAACAAAGAAAAACGCCTTCCTGGTCGACAAGGAAAAGGCCAAAAGGCCGCCCAAATTTTCTGCAAACCTTCCTGGTCGATTTATTTATGAAAGTTATCATTTAAAATCGACATAAAAACGCACATTTGATAGCAGCAGCAACCATGATCAGTGCAGACTTAGTCACAATGCTGGTCGTTTTGGCCCTGCACGTGCTGCATAGAAACGCTGCTTTGATCCAGTGGAGTGCATGTAGTGTTGGCTCACCATATCTCGGTGCGCAGCAGCCTTATCATCGTGCATCATCAGTCATCTGCGCATGTTAGCCTAATAATAAGATCAATAAGCCAATATCCCTGCTTCTGCGTGTTGCACCTGACAAAAATCTACAAATAGTCAGCAGTGCTCTTTTAGAAAAAGCCGTATTCTTCCTGCTATGCATGCCGTGAATTCAATCCCCTTATCGCCAATCTTTTTAGGTCCCCCAAATTCGCGGACTTATGACGAGCAACAACCCGAGGTCCGCATGTTTCTGGACAGCATCAGATCCAAGTAAGGATCACCTACTCTTCCATGTACAAGTAGGAAGTCTGTCTATCGTACAGGCACAAAATGCACCGCTCTACAGCATTTTCCTGTATGAACAAAGTTCTGGAAAAGCAGCACTGTGACATGAGCAGCACTTCACCATAAGCAGCACTGTGACATAATTGCTGGAAGCCTGCATTCAGTAAGGAAGACAAATGGCTGAAGCATAATTGGGTAAAGACGTATGACTGGCGCTGCAGGCACTCATTTCCCTGCACGGCTGGATTCTTCCGTCAATTGCTGTCTGTTGCGAGTCTCAACCCGATCAATCATCTCCTCCTGGTGAGTTTCCAAGACCACCATGTGAATCAATTGTCATTTAGTCGTGTTGTTTCTGGGCCTTGTAGTTTGGCATACCCAAATTGCACATTAGATTTGTATACCGCCTTCAAGCTAACTTTAGATTCAAAATGTTTTGGACCTATCATCGTAGGTGAGGTCATGGAAAATCCAGATCGCCGTGGATGCTACACTTTTCATCTGTCTTGCCTGGGCAGCCCTCTTAGTAAGTGTGAATTTGAAGTTTACTTGAGTTGCGATAAATCTTCTTTGAATAATGTAGCCGGACGCCAGGGTGTGTGCTAATTACCCACCTGTAATTGATTTATATGGCTTGAACTTCCAGAAGGAAAGAAAATTTCCTGACTTCTGCCTTTTCTGCTCGCCATCAATGCCTGGCAAAGTGTTGGTTGTTCACTGGTTCCACTTTCGGAAGTGTAGGTGACTCCATGGTACAAACGGCATCGAGGAGCCGTTGTCGCTGCAGCACGCATATCCCTGAAGGTGACGAGGAAGGGTCTTGTGTCTACTGGTACTAGCAGGCAGGACTGGAAATCACGACCTCACCAAGCACTATATTACACAGCATCAGTTAACACATTCCTTCTATTGCAAAGCCTGTTGGCACTACAGCTTGTCACCCTTGATGATCCATTTCCTTCGAATGTGATGTCCTGCCTTTTTTAAAGAATGGCGGGTCTATTTTTCACATGTAATTCACATGTCAGGTGTCAGCCCTGATCCACGTGGTTTGGATGAGAGTGAGACTTTCACAGCTCCTCACCCAGGATGGGGAGCAGCTGCAGCAAGCTGTTGCTGAGCTCTCCAGCCCCATTTGGTCGCCTGTGGCTTGCACTACACGTGCACGCTTCTGCACTCTGCTCTCCCAGGTGAATTTGTTCAATGGAAGTGGCCCTTTAAAATACGTACCGAAAGGTTGAACACGGCAGTTTATTAGTGGCAGAGGGAAGACATACAAAACAAGGAAAAGGTGAAAAGGTTGAAAGAAATTTACTCTCCTGCAGCGTCTGTGTTTTATAAGAGTGGGGAAAGCAGTGAAGTTTGGTTCAATGCAACTACCTGAATGCCTGGTCTGTGTTTGTATGACCTTATCAACTATGTGAATGCCTCACTGAGGTTTGTTGAGGTAGACGTCTGGGGTAGATGGAGTTTCTAGCATCCGGAAGCACGAAGTGCTTAATTTAGTACGCTTCATTCTTCCGATTTTCTTCTGGTTCTTCAAGGTACCTCTTAAAATGGAGCTGCTTGCTGGAGGCGCGGAAATACTGCTGGATGGGTTAACATGTTTGGCGCTCAACACGCACAACATACCTCAATTCCTAACTGGTGAGCGCTACCCTTTGCTGAATGGAAATGGCGAATGTGAAAGTCCAAGTGTTCAGCAGTCACTGAAATTTGATTTCTATTTATCTGCTCTTTTTATCCTTATAAGGTAAGCTAAGCTAGAAAAGCGTCACAAACCAAATATTCCTTCATGAACGTGGGGAGCTATTTTCACTGCCTGCATTTCTTCATTCATTTCTCATGGCAACCGCGCTATCAAAAGCTTATCCATACCTCTACAATAAAAACAACAAAAACTTGTCCTGTTCCTACCAGGTGGCAAGGAACTCACAGCAGAGCTTCTTGTTGAACAACAACGTGCATATGCTTTTGCCGATGGTAGGGTTTTGTTTCATTTTATACTTAAATTTTCTGTCTTGGAATTAAATAGCCACAAAGCTGTCATGTAAAGAAATCTGCCCTACTGTTGAGGACGCAGGACACATGAAGAGGCAAAACATAAAAACACATAATAGTACACTGGCATATAGGCATGCATTCTTAAACATGTTCATGCATTCTCAGACATTTGCACGCATCCTGAAACACGCACTTCAAGGCAACAGGGATCAATCATCTAATTTGGCTGCTCTAATTGTTTCATTTCTACTCAAAACTTTAATGATCATGCAAAGTAACGTTCCCTGAACATTGTCTTTGGACCCTTCTTGTCACTGTCAAAGGCTGCAACTGCTTCTAATTCCAATTTTTTTCAAATATGTATGATGAGTGCACCTCCTTGCACCATATGCACAGCAACGACAAGCTTTGCAAACGTCATGGCACAGCTCCTTGTGCCTACGCCCCTCGACTGCCCAGTCCCCATCACCATCACTAAGATGTGCACCAGTGCAGCCTC
>Ga0307968_1001781_pt1 | contig 17758 bp, 19 predicted proteins | sample OrgLakmetagen650_FD_201834 | JGI IMG/M metagenome (GOLD analysis project Ga0307968, IMG submission 201834) | Saline water microbial communities from Organic Lake, Antarctica - #650 | ecosystem: Environmental > Aquatic > Non-marine Saline and Alkaline > Saline | place: Antarctica: Organic Lake... | reverse complement strand
CTCCTCAAGTTTGTGTCAGATTTAGTTTCAATTTTCGACACTGGTTGATTTTGTTTCACCAGCCAATTGCCATCAGCCAGAGACTCGGGCTGTAGGCCATCCTTGTAACCCTTGTAACCCTTGTAACATGCATAAGTAAAGTATGATTTACTTATCGCTCATTCATCCGGTTAACCATTTTGGCCACTATGTTACATTTGGTCTGCCTTCTTGTAAAAGCACTGCACCCAACCCTTGAATGGAAGCATCGCAGCTTACTTCAAAAGGTTTAGAGAAATCTGGTAAAGCCAGTACCGGTGCATGAGTCAAGGCGTGCTAAAGTTCTTCAAATGCTTTTTGGCAGTTTGCAGACCACGCATAGGGTACATCCTTTTTTGTGAGGTGGGTGAGCGGAGCAACCATTGTAGAGAAATTTGCAATAAATTTTCTGAAATAGGTTGCTAAGCCCAAGAAAGATCTGAGAAGAGAGAGACTGTTTGGAACTGGCCAGTTTGAAACAACTGCTGTTTTTAGGATGTCCACTTTAATACCATCGGCACCTACTACATGTCCCAGAAACTTTACTTCAGGCTTTGCAAACTCACATTTGGAGAGCTTGACTCAAAAATCTTGGTTCTGCAATATCTGCATGACTTGATGCCAATGTTTTGCTGAACACCAGGATGTCATCTATGTAAACCACTACGCATTTACCAAGCAAGGGCTTGAAAATGTCGTTCATGGCAGCCTGAAAAGTTGCTGGAGCATTTGTCAGTCCAAAACTCAACACTTTGAACTGGTAGTGCCCGAAGGGTGTTCTAAGCGCAGTTTTTGAATCATCCTCTTTTGTTATGCGAATTTGATGGTACCCAGATTGTAAATCTAAGCTTGAAACACTTGAGCTCCTGAGAGAACGTCCAAAAGCTGGTCCGTGCGTGGCATTGGATATTTGTTCTATTTGTATATATATGGTTCTGGCCAACCCTATATGGAAACAAACAGTCAACCAGAGCAATACTACAATACCATCCACACGTTTGGCCGCACAACACCAACCTGTATGAATGCCGAGCATGTTCGCGTCGCCTAGGAGTGAAAGCCAATGCTCAAACCATACAACTTTTGTGCGATCTTTGCCATTGTAAACCTGTAGTGTAGTAGAGTAGTACAGTCAAACACGTGTGAGCAGCTCCGTCTCAGGTGAGTCTCATTGTGAGTAGGAGCAGCATAGTGTGCAAGAGATGCTCCTATCCACTTACTCTCACTCACTTCATCTGTTTCTGATGTATATCAGTATGGTTGGCCAGAACTCTGGCCGTATATATATATATATATATATATGGCCATATATATACGGTAATTATACGTTTTTTTGGCAAGGGAATCGCCGAACATACGGTCATAGACAGTGTAAATAAACGGTTCTGGCCAACCCTACATATCATCTCTCAGGTGAGTCATATTGTGAGTGAGGCGCAACAAAGTGAGAAAGACCATGCCGCTTTGACTCCAAGGTCAGACAGAGTTGGAACCTGCTGAGATAATTTATAACACGTCGACTCCAGGTCTTGTAGGGATAAGCTACCTTATTACTCTTGCTTTGTAACAGTGTTTCTCCATTATTAAAATCCCTCAGTCCTCACAACTTGTTCTCAGCTTAAGCTTAGTTTATATTTGCCTTTTATTGTGCTTTAAGTCAGGTCAGCCATCTCCTGTGAGGACTCTTGCCCCAATGCAGAGAAATACATTTAAGTATGTAGGAACCTTGATTAAGTAAATCCAAGCACCCCTGCGCGCTCAGTTTGTGGCGGGAGGTGTCCAGATGCCCTATCCCTGCCAGAAAGTGGATTTTTGAAAGCTCCTCCCTAGTACCGGAAACTTACCAGGGGTGTTTTCGTCAATACTGGGGTTCAACACTACTGGTGAAGGTCTGGGGGTCTGGGGTGAAGGTCCGGTTTTGGACCCCCCTTCTGGCAGGGAAATGGCACAAATCTAGCCCACTCACACCCCAATTCATTAAGTGATATGCAGAAGTGTTACATTTATGTATAGAAACCAGTGTGACCTCAGATGTGCATTCCAGGAGAGGGGCATTAGTTCCCCCTTTTTTGGGTGGGCTTGGCTGGCCGGAATCTTAGAGCAATTTGTGAGGGACATTGAGCAGTTTTGAGTCTTCTTGGTTATAGTTATAAATTCCCCGTCTACTGCATCTCATGATGCAAACGAAGAAGAAAAGTAACAGGTTGTAAACAGATTTGGAAGCAGTTGAAAAATTGTGTGCGATTCCCTCCTCTACACACCACTGCAGCATGCGGCATCCCTTCGATGTGAGCCATACAAAAAGGGCATGATGCTTTGTAACCGCCACCTTGTTTTGTCAGCTAAATGAATGGTGCGGCACTAACAATGATCAGTGACGGATACTTCAAGCTACAAGCTAGTCTACTTTGTTTCCTAATAATTGACATCCCTTATAACTAGTGAGTGGCAGCGGTATTGTGGCGCACAACTTTTTTGCATACTATAATAATTGTGAACAACTGAAAGTTTGCGAAGTCTTCCTAACCAGTAACTCTCACTTATTTCATCCGGTTCCGCTAATTATAACTTATTAATCTTTATACGAATACGATCGTTTTATTACCTTGAAGACAGTTTGGAGTAGATCAGAATACCGTAGGATCTCCTGCTCCATTTCCTGTGCAATGCCAGTGAGTAGCAGCAGCAACATCGATTTAGGACTGGGTGGGCTGTGGAGACTGTCCATATCCAGTGGTCCTTCAACACAGGGGCTACGCAATACACATATGGTGCTCTTCTAAAGTATTAATAACCGTGCTGCACTTACACAGCCTAACGTGGGAGGAACAGTACCCACTTTGCTAGCTTAGGTGAATTTTTGGTGAAAGACCTTTGCAAGCACGTGAGCAGAATCAGGTTAAAAAGGGAGGAACAAAACACTGTTACTCTAAGGAAAGTCAGGATTCTGGGGCTTGGGCGCTTCTGTCGCTCTCTGCCTTTCCAACCATCACATATGTGCATGTAATAGAAGGAAAATCCACGTGCAAATTGCATGCAGATATACGCTTTCCTGTGAAGCAAAAGGCTTGTAGTGCATGATGCCTGTTCTTTCGTTGGGACCGGCTTATTAGTTTGCTTTGAAAGGTTTAATACCCTCGCCTGAGCCTGCTGCCGTTGTTTGGAAGCTCCAAATAATTTCATAGATCACACTCAGTAATTGCACTTGACGCTACTTGCTAAATCAGCTGTGTTGATTTGACAAGCAAGGTTGCAAAATATTATGTTAAGCACCTGAACAACACCTGTAGGGTTGGGACCTGTAGGGCCAGAACCGTATATATACACCGTATATGACCGTATATTTGGTGATTTCCGTGCCAAAAGTACCGTATATACACCGTATATATATGGTTCTGGCCAACCCTAAACACCTGCAATGTGGAAAACCAATTGCTGTTGGCGAGATGTAAATCCATAATGTACGTATGTGTCCTCGGCCACCTCTTTCTGGAACTACAAGTATGATGGCACTTATTGCCTCACACTCAAAGCCCGGTTGACAACGGTGACTTCCTCGTTGTCCCACACAAAGCAATTGTTAGGGGCAATGGTGTATTTATGTACGGTACCAAAGCCAATGTTCAGAACCACATGGTGAGAAGGCGGATCCCTGAGCAAGTCATTAACTTCAATAAGGTTTGCTTCAGGCCAATATTGTATGCAAAACATTACCTGGCAATACACGCGGCGCCTGAAGTCGTTGGCAGGCTGCTTGGCAGTGTCATGCAGCAACTCCAGGTGTTCCACAAACAGTCTGGTCACAGCCTCGTGGGCGTGCGAGACAACCTGCAAGGTACAGGTGAAGGGCGTGCAGAGAAAGGCAGGATCGTAGGGTTGGCCAGAACTGTGCATGTACGTATTTGACCGTGTATCTGGGAATTACCCAGCCAGAGATCCGGTATACACAACGCAGCATGGTATTGGTCATCCTTGTACAATTGACAGGGACCATTATGTAGTAGACATGACATAGTCGTTGAGGAGATATGGTACCTAAACGATACCTCACCAACCACTTGACGGAATCACATTTTGTTTTCTATTTCTGATGAAATTTTATAATAGTACATTGTTGAAGAGATGCAGACCTGCAAGAAGCTGCAGGGATACCACGACGAAGTGCAAGGTACTCGTGCTGCCTGTTTTAATATCACATCAGCTATGTCGGTGCCACCCTGTCCCAAAAAGCAAAGGAGGTGACAGCTCGGATCGGCAGTGGAAATATTCTTCTACAAGTAACGTGCCGTTGCCATTTTCCTTTCTTTTGTTCCTCACCTTGGACAGCAAAAACTTGGAGATGGAAACTCGGATGAGCAGCTCCATGAGCTCAAACCGCAATAGGCCGTCCACTACATGGCGTCGCTTCAACTCAGTCACTGCGCCTCCGTCGTCAAAGTTTGCAGCAATGAACGCGGTCTCCATGTCAAGGGGCTTAAGTCCCAGCACCCTGTTGTGGACAACACAACAGTATAAGTCAGCTACAGCTTTGTCGTTAGCTGGTGCTATTACGGCTCGGCTCCACCGAACGATGGAGGGGAACTTACACATGGCCAACCATTTAGCGCAAGCTGTGGCAAGACAGTTCCAACTGACATTCGGTTGCACTCGCCTCCAAGAACGTGAGTACTTCTGCAGCAGGCTGCAGAGTACTCTGTAGTTCCTAACAGATGTGTATATGGATAAAATACACTTTGGCAGCAAGGGACCTGTGCCTGCTTGAAATACTGGCGTTGCTTATTATACTTATCAGTTTTGATGATCTGAGGAGATCTGGAATCGTCGCTTGAATTGGAATGCTTTGATCCAGGCCTCGGTAAGTTAGGTGAGGATCTTATAGGATTCAGGTGAATGCGCTCAAAGCATTCATTAGAGGGGAATGGTTTCAACCGGGGTTGCATTAATATTTGCACAAACTTGAAACTGCTGAGCAATTAGCATCATGCAGAAGTACTCTAGTTCTTGGAGACGATTGCAGCCAAATGTCAGTTGGAACTGTCTTGGCACAGCTTGTGCTGTGGAAGCCATCTCTTTTATGCTTGTACCCTAGTTAAAGTTTAAGCTTTAGTTTTCCCCTCTTGCTTCCTTGCCTCTTGCCTTCACCTTCTTGCTGTCTTTGTTGGCAGGTATGGGTGTCAACGGGTCAATAGCTCAGCTTATTTTCGTCCTTTATGTTTGGAGGGTTTTTAGCAGCATTTCTTTCAATCAGGTTTTTGCTTTTTCAGTGTGGCTGTGGAGTCCAGAGTGCTTGTGATGGTACAAGGGTAAGTTTACCCTCCAGCAGTTCCTTGATATGAGCCGGAGTAGAACCATGAGTACAATGAAACATGCGTGCAGTGAGAGCAAACACGGTGAACAAGGAGAATAATCCTAAGCTCAACTTCACGCAGGCGTTGCGAAGCCAATGCTGCTTGCCTTCGGGGTAAACAACATTGAGCACACCTTGTGTCAGAAATGCTGCAATCTCGTGTCAGTGCATGGAACTCAGACAGATGCATCACCAGAATGGGCTCGTCACCTGTGTGTGTGTGTTTTTGTGTGTGGGTTTTATTGTGTGTGGGTGTCGAGAGATCAGGAAGCAAGTTGCTCAATTACGTCCAGGAGATCCTTGGGTGCAGCATGCATCCTACTTCTATTAAGCCTACGGGGCCGCCTCTGCTGAATCAGAATGTCTTAATTTTAACCACTTTCAATGATTAACGTTTTAGTGTGAATTTACTTGTTTTAAAGTAAATTATTTTTTCTTTCAGGGTTCTAATTTCAAGCTCCACCGTACCTATTTCTACACAGTGAAATCCCAGTCATGAGACATGGGTTGGGAAGCTGCAGACCACCTGGCCGCCATAAATGAAAGTCCAAGATATTGCCCTTACCGGCTATTGACCCATTCCGTGACCTGTTTCAGCTGAGTGTGCCAAAAGCACAAACGGCTCCCATGCAATAAATCTACAAGCTCTGACTAGCCTAAAGGAACGCAATCACTATCTGTTTTTGTACCAGGGGCCAGCTTAGCAACGAATCACCAAAACATACTCTCCTGACAAGTAGGATGTGATCCTGCGGATCACAAAAAAAGGGGTGGAGCCTGCGCTGCAACCTGCATTGAAGTTGTACCTAATGTAGTGAGAGCGATGCAGGGGGGGCTGCACTCCTTCTGCACCCCACTGCTCCTGTTCAACCATTTCTGAGATGGCAGCCTGATCTTTGCAATGAAGAACGGCATTCAAATGAGTTAGACAATTCCAGGGGGGCTGCGCCCCCCCTGCAACCCCCCGCTCTTGCGTTTGCACAGTCCCTGTCATACCATACCGTGTCTGAAGCTGTTTGCTTGCCAATGGTGTGTAAGACCTCCGATGTATACCTCAACAGCTGTGTGCTCACGGGTGAGCGAGCAATTCAGGGGGGCTGCAATCCTTCTGAACGCCTGAGCTCCATACGGTTGTTCAAAGCCACCAACTCTGGCTGGGCTGCTGCTTCCTGTGCCTGCTGATTGGCATTGCCAGGCTGTGACTGTCGGTCCATCTGGTAGCGTGTTGGGATCGGTCGGCCTTCTACCCTCTCAACGACACCAATGCGAGAAGAAGGGCTAAGAATATGATGGGAAACATTCTAAATATATGATCAATACACCCAATTGCATCCCGGGGGGAACAAAGACACGCGACCCCGAAGGGGTCGCGCGTGGAGGGGGGTTTGACCGGGGTGTTCCGGAATCAGCGCAAAACTGGCTTTTGTTTCATACAAATATTACACTGTAAGGTTGCCTGGCTGGCTCAATGCTCTATTCTTTCAGTGTTGACTCTCTGAGAGCGCAGTGTTGATTGCAGTGAACATAAAGGGACTACGCCCCGAGGGGCTCCGCCCCAAAAATGACGGACGACTTACAGAAGGGTCGTGTCTGATTCCCCTTTGCATAGTTCTATCCCCCCCCAAATCCTTTACACAGACCTGCAAATGCCCCAACTCTGGCATCAGATGCCCCCTAGTCAGGATCAGCTCCTCCACGATTTTATTAGCAAGCGCGCTGTTCATACCCACCTGCAGGGCACAGCGAGGCAAAAGACAACCAGGCAGTGGTTCAACAGGCATTCACGCAGGAAGCGGCACGTGCGTCAGCTGTCCATGCTGTTCGTTTTGGGCAAGACCATGTATGTCCGATGTCCATTTATCCATGCTGTGTGTTTTGGGCAAGACCATGTTTGTCTTTAAAGGATCTGGCAAAACTTGTGCAGCATGGGTGCACAATGTGCTGGTAGATAGAAGAACTCGTGCAGCACAGGTGCACAATGGACTGGCAATAGAAGAACTCGTGCAGCATGGGTGCACAATGTGCTGGTAGATAGAAGAACTCGTGCAGCAGAGGTGCAGAATGGACTGGTAAATAGAAGAACTCGTGCAGCATGGGTGCACAATGTGCTGGTAGATAGAAGAACTCGTGCAGCATGGGTGCACAATGTGCTGGCAATAGAAGAACTCGTGCAGCATGTGTGCACAATGTGCTGGCAATAGAAGAACTCGTGCAGCATAGGTGCACAATGTGCTGGTAGATAGAAGAACTCGTGCAGCATGGGTGCACAATGTGCTGGTAGATGGAAGAACTCGTGCAGCATGGGTGCACAATGGACTGGCAATAGAAGAACTCGTGCAGCATGGGTGCACAATGTGCTGGTAGTCCTGTAACACTGCTTTACTTATATTCCGTCGCGTGTCTTCTTAAAGTCCATATGCACCTACAAGTAACCCAAATGCGCCCCTCGGTAATCTTGAAAGGCGTGTCAGAGAGGGCACCACACCTCAAATCTATCTGTTCCTGTTTTATACCTTATTTATTCGTACTTATCCCGAACCTGGATTCCCCCACGCATCAAAACCGTCAAATTCTTAATTTCTAATTCCAGGTGTACACCAGAATGCTGGGAGCTTACGACACACAGCTTTGCAAACTTGATATGTACCAGCCGACCCACAGCCTTGTGATTTGCATCGTGCTGTGCGAGTACATGTATGCACATGTACACGCAACCACGCAATAAGGTTGACAAAAGGAAGCTGTACAGGGTTCAGGTCAACCTATTCATGTGCAACCCATTTGGTGAAAGAGGTGTCTGCATATCTTCCTTTGCAAGTCAAGCAATATAGCACTTGATGCCTCCTCAGTCAGTCACTCAAATTAAAGATCAAAGTATAGGTACAATCGTCCCATGCCCACGCGTTCGCACACACATACACGCGCACATACGCAAACACACACACTTACCCATGCCAAAACCCACACTTGCCCTCAAGCCCACACACCTAACAACCTTCATTGTGCCTTCTAACTTATTTGATCTGTACAAATAAGAGCTATAATCGAGTGGCAGCAATTGTAAAGAGATAAATAAACACGTACAACTTTTAGCGTGCTTGAAATGGCTCTGAAATGATACAGATCCATGCACTTAAATTTGAGGGAAGCCCCATTTATAAAGCATCACTGCAGACCATACGCACCATCAATTTCACCTGTTCTGTACTTTAAGAACCTAAACTTAGTCCAAGGAAACCTTCCTTTTTTAGCTGCTTTTGTCCCTCTCAAAGCAAACATCTTGTGTCTGAACGGCCCATATGAAGGCGGTGGGGGCCGTAAGGATCCCTCTGTCTGTTAGACTCATCAGATCACCCACCCATTGATCACCTGGATACGGCTGTGAAGCCTCATCAGATCACGTACCCATTGACCGCCTGGATACGGCTGTGATGCGTCATAGGATTGTAAGCCTCATCAGATCACCCACCCATTGACCACCTGGATACGGCTGTGATGCCTATAGGATTGTAAGCCTCATCAGATCACCCACCCATTGACCACCTGGATACGGCTGTATTGCCTCCAGAGTGTGAGGGTACTTCCTGCCTGCAGGGTTGGGGGCGATGGAGCAAAGCGCAGGCGCCAAAGGGCTGCACGCACAAGGAAAAAGGGGAGACGACTTGACCACAAGGGTAAATGCAGGCAATGCGATGCTGGAGCAAAGCGCAGGCGCCAAAGGGCTGCACGCACAAGGAAAAAGGGGAGATGACTTGATCACAAGGGTAAATGCAGGCAATGTGATGCTGGAGCAAAGGTTGACAGGCCAAAACAAGGGGGAAAAGGTGGGGAATTTAGTCGGCGACAAATCAGAAGTCGAATATTATCAATGGCTGAATGATGGGAGAAATAAATGATGCATTGAAGAAGAGTGCGGGGGAGAGATATGAAGAGCTAATGTTCTTTTAATTCAGTAACAGTGATGAGCCTCCCTCTTTTCATTTCTGACACGTCACCCTTTGCCAAGATGTTTATATTATTATAAGCAATGCTCCACGCTTGACATCAATGGCTAGGAGCAAGGGGTTATAAGCGCAAGGATCCACCAAGCTAGGCAAGCCTCAGAAAGTCAGCCACATCCAATAACGCGAGCTGCATATCACCAGGACGCAGGAACCAACTGATTCATGGATTGCTCAGCCACCCACGTTTCCAGCAGGCCAATCATAGGCCCTGTGTTGGGGCAGTGCACTGTCGTCAGCTGAGGCTCTTCGCCTAGGCCTTGGCCTGCACTTGTGGCCAGCAATGACGTGAGCGCAGCTAGCAGTTGCTTGTAGCACAAGTGAATTTTGTCAGGCCCGTGAACATCTTCACAAAAGTGCAACGAAATCTGCACGTGAGTTTGGCCAGAATCAGGTCCCCCCCATTACACAAACGTGTACACATGCACATGAGCACACACCTCCAAAATTACAGTCGGCCAGGAAACGCTTGTACCGGCGGTGGAGCGTCACAGGAACGACATTCATCTGTCGGTGCCAAGTGTGTGTGAGTGTGTGTGTGTGTGTGTATGTGTGTATGTGTGTGTGTGTGTGCGCTTGTGTGTGTGTGTGTGTGTGTGTGTGTGTGTGTGTGTGTGTGTGTGTGTGTGTGTGCGCTTGTGTGTGTGTGTGTGTGGTGTGTGTGTGTGTGTGTGTGTGTATGTGTGTGTGTGTGTGAGTGTGTGTGTGAGTGTGTGTGTGTGTGTGTGTGTGTGTGTGTGTGTGTGTGTGTGTGTGTGTGTGTGTGTGTGTGTGTGTGTGCGTGCGTGTGTGCGTGTGTGTGCGTGTGCGTGTGTGTGTGTGTGTGTGTGTGTGTGTGTGTGTGTGTGTGTGTGTGCGCGCGTGTGTGCATGTGTGCGTGCGTGCTTGGACCCTATGCTATGTTGTGACGTTTCTCTGTGAATTCTCCGGCCTTTATTTGCCATGCTAGACCATGTATTTTTCAAGTACCTGAATTTTCAAGTACCTGAGTTTTCAACATACCCTGGTCACCGAGTCAGTTCTCAGAGAATATTTTTAAAGCATCTTTTTATTCTGTGAAACTCCAGGAAACCTACAACATCATGAGTTGTGAGTACAAAGTTACTTACTTTGTAACGCTAACAAAATTTAATTGCATGGCTGTACGTTGAGTTGTAAAGTTGAGGGTCCACGTGCGATGTGGGCGACGTGCGGTAAGTTGGCTTAAAGTGTGCCTTTCCACTTTGTAGGTCTTCAGCTCATGTTTGTATGTTCTATTTGGGCCACGGACGTGAATCACGCTTTAGCCCCTCACGCTTAGCCCCTCACGCTCTAGCCCCTGAGGGATACGGCCTGTTCAGTTTCCAAGCAGGCCTGCGTCCTTGGGAAGAAGTCCTTGTTTCAGACTTTTCTTCACTGAAACACATACATGCTAAACAGGTTTGCTGAAAAGATTTTTGTTGACTCCCAGGAACCTGTTGGCGTGGTGTTACGATCCGCTCCTCATTTTTCACACCCTGCACTGTAGCCTCCTATGCACCGACAGCCAAGACTGTTCATCTTGTAATTGTGCTGCAGGTCTGCACGTTCCTCGGGCTGTGGCGCTAACAACGTGTAAAGCGTAAATTCAGCCTTGACCCAGCCTGCTTGACCCATGACTTTCCGCCCCCTGCTCCTGCTCCTTGACCTGCTCCTGCTGCTGCCTGCCAGCTTCTTGAACCCACATGCACACGCTAGCCGCCCTGCCGTCCCCTTCCGACTATCCCCCTCCTGTTCGACTGTCTCATCTGTTGTCTGTGACAAGGAAGAGAGCCTGTGTGCTCTGGCAACGTCCTCCATGGCAGTGAGGCTCAAGGTGAGGGAAATGAGTGGCCTAAGTGCAGCATTTGTGTCAAGCGTTTACGTACAATCTCTTACATGTTATTTGACCGCACTATTGGAGCTTCTCCTGCTTTTGAAATCCTGTGATTATGCCCCAGCATATATTCTTCTGGTCCACCCTGCGTATTTGCACACACGCGTGGTGCTGATTAAACCCTTAAACAAAAATTGTGCGGTTAAGTGAAGGATTTGTGAGGTACTAGGTGAGGGATATGGGTGGCCTAGGTGTATGGTATTGTGTAAAGTGGGCTAGGGGCACCTTATGTGTAATTATGATGATTTGTTATCGAAATCACATCTGGAGCTTTTGAATTGCTGTGCCCGGCACGCTTTCGTTTGGTCAGCCCTGCGTACTTGCACGTACGCGTGGTGCTGAGCAAACCCTTTCAATTAGTGTATGCCTCCTGTACCTTTACAGGAGGCATAGCCAAATCGCTGAGAAGATACAATGTGATTTTGTGCGCTCAGGTTAGCTTTAGCACAGAGCCCTGTTCCACCTTGGCCCGCAGCTTGAAGCTGTGCCAGCAGCCCAACATCACGACAGCAGATGCAGCGCAGCCCCCCTTGATAGCTGACCTCATGTGTGGAGATGAGAACTACCTCCACACGCTTGTTCACTGCCTACTACCCAGCTACGGAATGCTGCAAAGTATCACGGAGGCGCTTCAGCACAGAGATGTGTACGTGCTCGTCACCCACTACAGCAGGCACCTGGTAGAGCAGGTCAGTCATGTGTACGTGCTCGTCACCTGGTAGAGCAGGTCAGTCATGTGTATGTGCTCGTCACCCACTACAGCAGGCACCTGGTAGAGCAGGTCAGTCATGTGTACGTGCTCGTCACCTGGTAGAGCAGGTCAGTCATGTGTACGTGCTCGTCATTCACTACAGCAGGCACCTGGTAGAGCCATGTCATGTGTAGGGTTGGCCAGAACCATGAACATTTATAGGTATATACGGTGTACATACGGTATTTTTAGCAGGGAAATCACCATACATACGGTCATACACGGTGCAGATACACGGTTCTGGCCAACCCTAGTCATGTGCTGTCCTGATGAGCACAACCCAAGAGCCTGAACGTGCTAGTATTGATAATTAATGTTATAGTTCCATGGATTCTAAGTGTATGCGTTGGTGCTATGGTTTCACATCATGGTTTCACCCTGCACCGCTATTATTCTGTAAGTGACACTTGTGAGTGCAGTGTCAGTGCAACCTGATTTGATGGTGCAGCTCTTTTGGGCCGTAGCCATTGACCGCGTGCTGAGCTCTTGTATGAACATTGGCGTCAGTTTCACAGTCAGGCTTTTGGTAGTTCTTGTATGAACATTGGCGTCAGTTTCACAGTCAGGCTTTAGGTAGTTCTTGTATTAACGTTGGCGTCAGTTTCATAGTCAGGCTTTTGGTAGTTCTTGTATGAACATTGGCGTCAGTTTCCAGTCAGGCTTAAGGTCTGCTTCTGCAAGAAGTATTGTTTGGTGGTATAGCCTTTCACCTTATGTTTTTCAGCTGGCACAAACCACACACACACACATACTCACACATCCACACACGCATGCACGCACACGCACCTTCACACGCACACGCACACACACACACACACACACATTTACACACACGCCCTCCCTCTCCACACCCACACACACATAACTCACAACAAACTCACACGCACACGCAGTTGGGGAATTGGACAGGCCCGTACCAGGCTCACATCTTGATGGTTCAAGTGACAGAGGCTCAGTCTGTGGTGTCTGTCCCCTTAGGAAGCACTTTGGTGCTGCCCAAATTATGCTCCAGCAGGTGAGCATGAGGGAAGTGCGACAGAGTTGGTTGCTGGGTTGCAAGGCCAACCCCAACATAAACGTAGAGAGAGGAAGTCCCAACACAAACGTAGAGAGAGGAATGTCACGTGTCGAAGGCCATTGCAGTCGTAATTTACAAGTATCCACGTCCTGCGTGGATGTGTGTTTGGTTGCGCGGGTCCTTGCCAGACCTGACTACCTACATGCGTAGGAGGTGGGTGTGGTGTGTCTTGCCGTCTTGTCGCGAAAGAAAAGTGGTGTAGAGCTGGAGTGTGGCACGTTGCGGTATGTAGGGGTTCATGGTAGTGAAATGGGGATCAGTTTGAGAATGTTCGTTTTGAGTCTCAGGGGGATTGGCACGGGTAAACTTGGCCTTCTAAACCCACCTTACTCTCCAAAGGCTGACCTTGTATATGCATGCATATTTAGGTCCTTTATACCCACCTTACTTTCCAAAGGCTGACCTTGTATATGCATGCATAGTTAGGTCCTTCTATACCCACCTTACTTTCCAAAGGCTGACCTTGTACACGCACCTTTATGTGTTGCTGATATTCCACTTAGTGTTCGCTCATTTCAGTAACATGCATATCTAGGTGACTGTGCTCACCTGAATATCTAGGAAAGTGCAGCTGTAGCTTCCTAGCGGGTTTTAGTGATTATTTACTCATAAATAGGGTTGGCCAGAACCATATATATATACGGTGTATATAAGGTATTCTTGGCAGGGAATTAACCAAATATACGGTCATACACGGTGTATAATACGGTTCTGGCCAACCCTACCCATAGTCAGGGTCACCATTTCCTGCCAATTTCGGGCCCTGTAATTTACCTTGTCATTTTCGATGTTTAATGATCCAGGGTAGTGAGAAGAAACTTACGAAACTCACTCTCCAAAATAAACGGGTTTGGGGTCCAAGGTGTGCGTTATGGCTAGACTTTTGCCGTCACCTTGCTAGAAAAGTGGTGGTGCTCTTGCGTGAGTACAGGCAATGCGGCTCCTGGTCCAGATTTCACCATATCTGTTGTTCCTGAGTAGGTTTAGGGCCACACCGTTAAAGCAAAAAAAGGAAGTGAAAGTTTGCTCTTTAAGATGTTGTGTGTGGATTGTTTGCTGGCAATAAAGGTGCATTTCTTAAGAACCTGGATGCGCACCATTTTGCCACCAAATGAGTGTCAGGCGGTCTTCAGTGTGCTCCTCAGGGACGTCCTGCCAAGTTTTGTGGTCTGGAATGCTGGGGGTGGGCGTCGGTGGGCAGCGGCAGCTGAGGATCTTCAAAAATTCATTGCTCAAAACTGTGCCCAAAACCCTGATTTTTTGCTTCAAGCATACTTTTCTCAAACTTCTGAACAACAATCCTCATGACAACTCACCTAGCCAAGCTGAACCATTGGGATTTTGTATAAATTTAATTTGCTATGATCAGCTGTAAACACGGCCTCAGATCCGTGCAGGAAGAGGTGTGTGTGTGTGTTTGTTGTCCATTGAATGCAAAAATATCCCGTGTACAGAGGCATTCAGGGTCACGCACATGCTTCTCACTGCGCAGGAACACAGAATAAAATCAACAGGCCATTCAGGGTCACGCACATGCTTATCACTGCGCAGGAACACGGATTGAAAACAACAGGCCATTCAGGATCACGCACATGCTTCTCACTGCGCAGGAACACAGAATAACAAGTAGGGTGTGATCCTGCAGATCACAAAGAATGGGGCGGAGCCTGCGCTTCAACCTGCATTGAAGTTGTACCTAATGTAGTGAGATCGATTCAGGGGGGGCTGCACTCCCTCTGCACCCCACTGCTCCTGTTCAACCATTTCTGAGATGGCAGCCTGGTCTTTGCAATGAAGAGCGGCATTCAAATGAGTTAGACAATTCAGGGGGGGCTGTGCCCCCCCAGCACCCCCCCGCTCTTGCGTTTGCACAGCAGTCCCTGTCGTACCATACCGTGTCTGAAGCTGTTTGCTTGCCAATGGTGTGTAAGACCTCCGATGTATACCTCAACAGCTGTGTGCTCACGGGTGAGCGAGCAATTCAGGGGGGCTGCAATCCATCTGAACTGCTCCTCTGAACACCTGAGCTCCATACGGTTGTTCAGAGCCACCACCTCTCACTGGGCTGCTGCTTCCTGTGCCTGCTGAGTGGCATTGCCAGGCTGAGACTGTTGCTCCAAGTGCTGTGCCAAGTGCTGGACGCGGGTCCTCTCCGGGCCCTCGCTCGCCTGTCCTCCCGAGTGCTGTGAAGCTGCTGCCGTCTCTGCTCTGCTGCTGCAAGCGCTGCTAGCGTGTTGAGATCGGTCAGCCTTCTACCACACTGAACGACACCACTAAGAAGGGCTAAGATATATGTAAAAAATATTCTAATATATGATAAGTACACCCAATTGCATCCCGGGGGGAACAAAGACATGCGACCCCGAAAGGGTCGCGCGTGGAGGGGGGTTTGACCGGGGTGTTCCGGAATCAGCGCAAAAATGGCTTTTGTTTCATACAAGTTTTACACTGTAAGGTTGCCTGGCTGGCTCAATGCTCTATTCTTTCAGTGTCGACTCTCTGAGAGCGCAGTGTTGACTGCAGTGAACATAAAGGGACTACGCCCCGGGGGGCTCCGCCCCAAAAACAACAGGCCATTAAGGGTCACGCACATGCTTCTCACTGCGCAGGCACGCTTAGAACAAAGACAACAGGCCAATCAGGGTCACGCACATGCTTCTCACTGCGCAGGCACGCTTAAAATAGTAACAACAGGCCACGCCACAAAAGCGCAAATATTTTGATGAAATAAGAGCTCCTGATCCAGCATACCTGGCATGCACACCTCTCACTGTGCAGGTACACACACATGAATCACGTGCATGGGTCAGATGTCTTATCGTGGTGTGCAGGTGCAGGGACGCAGATCGTACTGTACGTATTTTACGTGCCTCCCATTGTGTACACACACAGAATTCACGTGCATGGGTCAGATGTCTTATCGTGGTGCGCAGGTGCAGAGACGCAGATTGTACTGTACGTAACATCCGTGCCTCCCATTGTGCAGGTACACACACAGGAATCACGTGCATGGGTCAGATGTCTTATCGTGGTGCGCAGGTGCAGAGACGCAGATCGTACTGTACGTAGCATACGTGCCTCTCACTGTGCAGGCACACATCAAGAGACCCACGATGACAGGTGGGGCACTCTTTCCTGACGTGCAGGTGCAGGTTCAAGAAGCGCTACGCACATACATACGTATATGCCTCTTTCTGCGCAGGTACACATCAAGAGACACGTTTAAAAGTGGGACACTCTTTCCTGACGTGCAGGTGCAGCTTCAAGAAGCGCTATGCAGGTACAAGAAGTGCTATGCACATACATACGTACATGCCTCTCACTGTGCAGGCACACATCAAGAGACTCGCGTTTAAAAGTGGGTATCTCTTTCCTGACATGCAGGTGCAGGTTCAAGAAGCGCTATGCACATACATACGTACATGCCTCTCACTGCGCAGGTACGCATCCAAGGACTACGTGCCCTGCCGCACCCCATGTGCGGCCACTTTCCGCACAGCCCTCACTGAGAAAGCCATTTTGTCCCACCAACCACAATTGAGGGATGGCCACGCACCTACACGTAATCCCACTGAGCACCAGCATCAGGGTGGGACGATGTGCAACAAAGCCCACCAGCTGCGCGAAAATCGGCCTACCATCCTTGTCGTCCAGCGACTGGCCTCTCGATCTTTTCGCAACCTACCCATCATTGTCAAGGTGCGTGCGTGTGTGTGTTTGTGTGCGTGTATGTGTGTGTTTGCCGATAGTCTCAGATTCATTGCAATGCGTATGACACGGCCTGGAATCTGCACGTAGCCCTCAAAGCTACTATTACATGGCACAATGAATGTCCCTTGGGGGCCCAGCTCCCTTCTCTTCATTCGTCATGATAGTGTGATAACGTGGCCCCTTATGGCACTGGGCATACACGGCCTTCATGAGCCTGCACGGCAAGTTAGTGCATACATAATGACTCTTCGAAAGCACAGGGTAAAAGTTTGGCTGCTCTGGTTTTTAAAGAATATGATTGCCTGTGGATCATCAAAGGATGCACCGCTGCTGTGACAGAGATGGTGACGATATCTATATATACTACACCCGAATACATATATACAGCACCCGAATACCTCTGCAGGGCTGTTACCTGCCTTAGTTTCTATTTTGTTAGCATCTGTGGGGAATAATTTTTACTGCCTGCGTAGTGTTTCTTTTCTTTTTCTTTTCTTTTCATCTGGAATGGCAGTGGAGTAGTGACAAGAGTTTAAGCGATGGAGATACAGGGTGCAACAATATTGCTGCACCGCGAGAATTTGTTCGCACCATCAGGTGGCAGTGGAGAAGTGACACGAATTAAAACAATGGAGATACAGGTTGACGCATGTTTGCTGAACCTCGAGAATTTGTTCGCACCATCAGGTGGCAGTAAAGAAGTGACACGAATTGAAACGATGGAGATGCAGGTTGACGCATGTTTGCTGAACCTCGAGAATTTGTTCGCACCATCAGGTGGCAGTGGAGAAGTGACACAAATTATAACGATGGAGATACAGGTTGACGCATGTTTGCTGCACCGCGAGAATTTGTTCGCACCATCAGGTGGCAGTGGAGAAGTGACACGAATTAAAACAATGGAGATACAGGTTGACGCATGTTTGCTGAACCTCGAGAATTTGTTCGCACCATCAGG
>Ga0307968_1001777_pt1:7500-17771 | contig 17771 bp, 18 predicted proteins | sample OrgLakmetagen650_FD_201834 | JGI IMG/M metagenome (GOLD analysis project Ga0307968, IMG submission 201834) | Saline water microbial communities from Organic Lake, Antarctica - #650 | ecosystem: Environmental > Aquatic > Non-marine Saline and Alkaline > Saline | place: Antarctica... | reverse complement strand
GCCGACCGCTGCCTAAACCACCCTCTGCATGTATATGTGCATGTGTATGTGCATGTGTGTGGTGTGTGCGTGCGTGCGTGTGTGTGTATGTGTGTTTGCGTAATTGTGTGCATATGCATGTGTGTGGCCGGGTATGTGCACTCCTACAGACAGGCACAGTACGCACAAATCTGACGCTGCATCAGTCACCGTACCTGCGTACCCACGCACTGAGTTGGTGCCTCCAATGGGGAAGGCCTCATAAGGAGGAAGGTCTCCATGTACCATTCCCCCGCGCCCTCTTAGGTGCAGGGTTAGGGGCCCTGTGTGCATGTGTGCGTGTGTGTGCGCGTGTGTTTGTGTTTATATTTGTCAGGCTTGAGCGACTACGCCGTCTTAGAGCAATTGTGACCATAATTATGGTTCCATACCGTATTACGCCGTATCGTACTGCTCTAAGACAGTGGAATTGATTAGTACTATCTCAAACCGTACAGGACGGTAGCCACCGTACAGGACGATTGCGACCATAATTTGGCCGTTTGGCTCCAATTTTGGCCCCAATCAATTAATTTCTTTTTGCAACAATTATTTATGAATTGAGTTACGAATCATGAACAAGGAATCAAGTACTGCGTCCGACTTTGAGTTTCCATACAAGCCACTGCTAGGCCCTTCCACCAAGCTGATGCAGCCCCAACCCAGCTTCAGGGTCGTTCAGGGAAGCACTGTGTGTCGTCAACACGTGAGAGGAGTATGCTGGAGGTGGATATGGTGTTGGGGCGATGAGGCCTTTCTGAGGCCATTTTTGCACTGGCAGTGCCAGCTTGACACCGTATTATATACCGTACCGTATTATACCGTCCAGACGGTACAGTACGGTCGCCAAACTTCGGAAATAGGCCGTCTTTTACCAAAAAACGGTCCATACCGTACTCATGGCACCGTACTGTCTGACCGTCTGTGCACAAGCCTGATATTTGTGTGTATGTGTATGTATGTGAGTAAAATAATGAAAGAGGGCAACACTTTTCACGTGCACCAGACTTCAGGCTTGCCTGATTCAGGTGTGCAGTGTGCACTGGTACATGCACCACCTCTGCTGCACGCACCACTTCTGCTTTATGCACCACTTTCTGCTACATACGTATGCACCACTCTCTGCTAAATGCGCCACTTTTTGCTGCATGCGCCACTTTCTGCTATATGCACGACTTTCTGCTACATGCACCAAATTCTAGGCGTGAACGGAGCACCTGCCGATGAGTCACAGATTTAGGTGCTCGCATGCAAGCACTCTTACACAGGAAATTTAAGCTTATTATTTCGGATGTAAACATGTCCATCAGTGACGTGCCAGTGCAGTGTACAGTACAGTGAGCGGCTATACAGTACGGTGTGTAGTTATACGGAGTATGACAGTATTTGTACGGTTTTTACCCATGTATACGGTGAAATACAGTACCTTATACGGTATGGTGCAAAAGGCTACGAGGGCTTTCCTTTGCACCAAAAAGGAATCATACCTAATTTTTCCAAAATAGGATTGTTGTATTTTACATATTTCCAATGTGAAACTGAGATGATTTTAAAATAGAAAAGTACACACACACAAAGAAAGGGGTGAAAAATCAAACAACACAGTTGTGACCGGAAATTGAACCCTGAACCTCCTTTTTCCCCGCAAGAAGGACGACTATATATATTCCTTAACCATGTAATAAGTTTTGACCGTACCGTCCAAAACCGTATACACGGTCTTGAAATGAAAGTACAGCGTATAAGCACACCACTGATGTCCATACGGACTCACAGGAGCTCAAGTACTATTCGGCAGGCACATGGCTGTTTGAGCCTATCGATTAAGGGTACAGGCTTACCTACACGTCCACAAAAAACAGGGTCAGCTTTTACATTGGACGAGTATGATTGATTACAAATTTACTGAGATACATAAGCACACACACACGCATGCATACACTCACACAAATGCCATATATGTGCATAAACGCCCTGCTACACGCATACATAGGTACACAAACAAACACCGTATACGCGTACACGCAGACACATCAAAACCAGCAAATATGCAGCTACTCCAGCCTACCAATTAAGGGTACAGGCTTGTCCACACGCCCACGCAGGCGCAGGAATTTGAGCCAGCTTTTGCTCACAGGCACGCCAGCCTCCGCACTGAGAGAGAGCTGGGAGTCATCATCGGGATTGCTGCAACAGGAATGACAAAAAGAAGAACCAATGCACAGGTGAACCATGGGCTTGGCTGACAGGCACGCCAGCTTCAATGGCTGGACCGCCACCATACCATTATTCATTGCTCACAGGCACGCCAGCCATACATTGTTCACAGGCACGTTAGCCTCATGATTTGACCGCCACCATACCATTACATTCCTTCGTGGGAGCTCAAAGGCAACACCACACACGTGAGATTTTACAGACACACACAAATTACACATCACACACACGTACAAGCATACAAACATACAAATGCACTCGCACTCTACAGAACCAAACAAGAAAGCATATATACGCGCGCAAACGTACACAAACAGACACACACACACACACACCTATAAGTTGCACTGGTTGCAGCTACGGCCATGTGATCCTTGGGGGTGCCACTGCAGGTGAGGGGGGCTGCAAATCTGCGCATCATGCGTGCGCGAGTGTGTGTGAGAGAGTATGTGAATGTGCTTGTGAGTGTGTATATGAACATGTGAGTGGATGGAGCGTGTATGTCACATCATGTACCTATGAACCTGCTCTTCACTTGCATTGAAACAGCAGCACCAAGGAATGACGAAGGTTTAACACCTGACGCACAAGCATTCAGGTAGATGCACCCTCACACATACACATACACGCACACTCACACACACAACATGATATACAAACCTACATATACAATTCCACTCACACACACTTGCATACACACACCTATCCAGGGTAATATGATGCCCGAGAACCCCTAAGAAGTGGTGCGTTGGCAACTGAAGCCCCCATGAACGCACACTTGCATACACACACAATTTGCACAACACACACACCTATCCAGGGTAATATGATGCCCGTGCTCCCCTAAGCAAGTGGTGCGTTGGCAACTAAAGCCCAGCGTGCCAGCCCAGCCAGCGGACAAGGGCCGCTGGAATTCCACACCTATTTGTGTGTGTGTGTGTGCGTGTGTGTGTGTGTGTGCTCACGAAAGTGTGTGTGTGTTGTCAGCTCTTTCACCCGCGTTAGAGCAGCAGGCAATAGACAAGGTGCATATAACTTGCTGCTGTGTGTGTCAGCTGCTGATCAGCATGCCTGGTCGGCAGACAAGGGACGGGGTGCTGATATTGACACGTGTGTGTGTGTCTGTGTGTGTGTGTGTGTGTGCAGCGCGCGCGCTTTGTTGGTGAGCCTACGCAGCTTCAGCTGCCTACCTAGCCGAGACCTTGATGCACACTTCTCTTGCCTATTACACAAATATGCACACACATGCACACACACACACACAAAGCATCCATAACGCACCACAGCTGCCACAAACTCACCACATAAGCTGTGCCTTCATACCCACAGCCAGGTACACCTTTATAAAATACATCATACTCGGTGCAACAACACCACTTACCCCCAAACAGCCTGCCGATCACTAAGTCCAAGTTGCTGTTTGTGGCAATGTCCTCACGCACTGGGCCCGTGCCACTGTCCGCCCCCCCGTGCACCATCGCACCAGAGGACCTATTATTCATGACCTATAAAGCGCGCAATAAGTACGGTGACATGGATGCTGGTTCTTGCGGAGTGTCTGATGTTTTATGGCCTGCACCTTGTCCGCTCCTTTGAACACATTGCATGTGTGTGTATATGTGTTTGCACGTGCGTGCTTGTGTGCTGAGCGCTTACAAGGTTAACATGCTTGTGCTTGCACGAATGCGCACGATGTGCACTATCACACAAGGTGTTTGCAATCACAAAATGTGTGCAGCACCTGAGAGATACGAAGCAGCAGTGGAGCAGTAAAGAGTGGGATTGAAACCAAGCGAATGAGCAATGTTAGTTACTTTGCAGACGCACACTGTATGTATGACGTATGACCCAGACCATACACATCCACGTCAGTGATCCCAAACATCCACACACCTCATGGCCCAGTATCAAGCACACATCTCAGTGGTCACACACATCTACCCCAGTGGTCAAACACAAACACATACCTCATGGCTCGGTATTCAGCACATCTCAGATCATACACATCTACCTCAATGATCACACACATCTACCGTAGTGATCAGACACAACCGCACACTTCATGGTTCAGCATCAAGCGCAAACCTAAATGCTGCGGACAGAGGATGCGGAGTACGCTTGGCATGCACCTTAACAACCTGTAATGAAGCATTCTGTCACATGGATCTGACACTGCGTGCACACATACACACACACAAACACACACACACATACGTATGTTCTATGCAACACACCTGGATGGTGCGGCTGGTCCGATGCTTGTCTCCTAGCAGCCAAGGGTCTGTGTGCTGCACTTTAAAGATCTTATCTACCTGCAAGTGATGCAGAAACAGTGGATTTTGTTTGAGCCTATACCATAATTTAGCTCAATTTCAGCCCAAACAAAGACCGTACCCCAGCCCAATTTCAGCCCAAACATACATGTCCACGCAAACTCACAGGCACACACACACACATGAGACGCACATACACACACAAACTTACCCTTTGCAACACACATACCAAAAACAATGTAGTTATCCCTGTACAAATTAATTCCGATGTAGACGCTTATGTACACCACAAACAAACATACATGCAAAAACACATGCACAAACAAGCACATATCTACACACATATGCGTGCAAACACTCGCATACACAAACACACATACACAAATACACACATACACGCAAAACGCACCTGGCCGATCTCCACCAAAGCGGACAGCTTTTGATTTAAGCCAAACAGGTTGCGCTCGTTGTACGAGAAGGAGCCCACAAATCCAGGCAGAGCCCCCTCAGATCGAGCCTGAGCAGCAGTCACGACACACGAGTTTGGGTGGGTTTCAAGTTTTGCTTTATTTTTGAGACTGCAAGGCCCCCTCGTTGTGCGTGCCAGTCCTGATTCACAAAGCCCCCACTGTAAAACGTGCCCAAGCCGTGACACAGGCAACGACCGTTGTGCGTGCCAGTCCTGATTCACAAGGCCTGAGCAATGACACCAGGCAGGTTGGGGGGTCTGTGGTTGTGGTTGCCCTATGGTGGCACTTCCAGCGTATTTGAGAGGGGCATCAGAAATGTTCAGCTGTGCACTGGCACATGCCTGAGGGGCATCAGAAATGTTCAGCTGTGCACTAGCACATGTCTGAGGGGCAACCAAACGCAGAGGAAAACAAAACAATTTTATAGTTGAGCTTTTGACCTTTCAAGCAGCACAGCGTAAAAGACAAGGGTACACGTGCGCGAGTCTGGCAGTTAATTTTAACAGCTTGGAGCAAAAGGAAAGGGTACACACATGCACGAGTCTGGCAGTTGAGCACAAGTGACCCCTAAAACAAAATGAAGGATCATAGGGGGATACACAGGGCTGTTAGTGTGCTTAGCCAAACCAGCCACAGGGCACAGCACCATGCACACCCTCCATGCCACTGCACTAAACACCATAGCGGGCACACCACGATCTACAGCAACACGGCCAGAAGGATGCACGCCCTCCGTGCTACAACATAAACAACACCACAGCAGGGACATTAAAAAGTCTACAGCAACACGACGGGAATGAGGCTACAAATGTGCGCTATGACACGACTTAAGTCGCACATGCAGCACATTGCGTTCCCCACACCTAGGCCCTTGGCTGCGTTACATGTACAGGTCAACCCTAGGCTAGGGCTACCTCTGTAATTGTAACGCAAACACACCAGGGAGAGATGCCCACCATCACTCTGGCCCCCAAAACTACGGGGCTCATTGTGCCTTATTTTCAGGCTGCAATGGGTCCCATGGTTTTCAGGATACCCTAGGTGCAGGCTAAGACCAAGGCACGATGAGTCACTGTCAAAACTTCAGGCAGTGGCATTGATCTCGTGGACCCACGACAAAAAGGAAAAGCTGAGCAGGCAGTAACTGGGTTTAGACCACCCCCCACATTAATTAAGGAAAAGGAGCCATTACTACATCACTGCCATGGCTTCACCTGCGTGGATAGGCCTCCTCCTGCTCCCAAGCCCCCTGTCTTGCGCTCCACAAGGTTGACTGTGAGATCAAGCTGCAGAGAAGAGAAGAGCAGAGCAGCACAGTCATTTGTCGAGTGCCAGTGGACATCAAGCAGTGCTCGTCCATCAATCAATTGTGCCCAAGCCCCCTGTCTTGCGCTCCACGTGGTGAAGCGCGGGATAAAGCTGCATAAGTGAGGAGAGCAAAGCAAACACATAGACAGAACGTGCGTTTTGCATCACAAGCTTGGCTTTCAGATCAAGCTGCAAGGGAAAGTGAGCAAAGCAAGCACACATGCACACATGCAATGCACACATGGACACATACAATGCACACATTTGGCTCAGGGTAGCCTTGAGACACAACCAATGTTTGCCCATAGCAAATTTCAAGCAAACAGGGAGATAGAGAAACAACACTGTGAAGTAGCTCCAAAAGGTCTCTGAGACGCACGCAGCAAACTCACACAAACAAAGGTGAGACAGAAGGTCTCTGAGACGCACGCAGCAAACTCACACAAACAAAGGTGAGACAGAAGGTCTCTGAGACGCACGCAGCAAACTCACACAGACAAAGGTGAGACAGAAGGTCTCTGAGACGCACGCAGCAAACTCACACAAACAAAGGTGAGACAGAAAGTCTCTGAGACGCACGCAGCAAACTCACACAAATAAAGGTGAGACAGAAGGTCTCTGAGACGTACGCAGCAAACTCACACAAATAAAGGTGAGACAGAAGGTCTCTGAGACGCACGCAGCAAACTCACACAAATAAAGGTGAGACAGAAGGTCTCTGAGAAGCACGCAGCAAACTCACACAAACAAAGGTCAGACAGAAGATCTCTGACACACAGCAAACTCACACAAACAAAGGTTAGACAGAAGTGCGCAGGGGTCAGTTCCAGACAACGACAAACCCGCTGATAACCAAAGGTATGGAAGACAATGCATTGGTCCAATGGTCTCAGGAGAGGTCTTGGAAGGGCCTATTTTTTTGAAGGCATGGGGAAATTTGCCCTCCAAACCGATGGCCTCACAGGGTGTTCGTTTGAGGAGGGTCTTTCCTCTGGGTGGCCATTTCTATCCATCTAGATCGACAAGTCTGCACAACTTCTGGGCATAAATGAACATAAATAAATTTAGGCGTATTAGAACCTACCCTTACGCCTGTGAGGCTGTATTCAACAGCGCTTTCCTCTAGTGTGCCACTCTTAATCTAGATGTATGCATCAAATCGACTGTAGATGTACGCATCAAATCAACTCTAGAAGTATGCATTAAATCGACTATGGATGTATGCACAAAAAGAGTTACTTGATAGCAGACAACACACACAAATGTTCACACAGGTGTACACACAGGGGCGCACACAAAGGCACAGACACATGCACAAGCAAACACATATACACAAATTGTTACCTTTGGAGAGGCCTCTGTCGAGCTCTCACTCTCTTTTGGGGTGATGTTGACGTCCTCAAACAAACCGGTGGCGTAGATGGAGGCAATGTCTCGTTTGGCCTGCTTGAGGTTGTACACTTGGCCTGCGAAAGCAGATGTGGCACATGCACGCAGCAGACTTGCAGTGAGCGTTTTGGCTACGAGGCTGCTGAGGTTGTTGTTGTTGTTGTAATTGGCCTGCAAAAGGAAAGGTGCACACAACCCGTGCCAAAACAGAACGGACAAATAGGTACCAAGTCCACTGGTGCTGCACTGGTATTGTACCAAGTCCACTGGTGTTGCACCAAGTCACTGGTGCTGCACACAACTGAGTTATACCTACCTGAGTTATACCTACCTGAAGCACACACACATACACGCGCACGCACACACACACAATCCACACACACATGTAAGCACACACGCAAATACGCGCACACGCACACATACCCACACATACGCGCACCTGGTGCAGTGGTGATGTGCCTCAAAATGACTTCCGACCGCGTGCGTGGTGACGTCACTGGCTGCTGGGTCTTGCCGTCTATGAATGTCAAATCCACCGAGCCTACCATGGCCTCAGCGCACTCCAAGTTAACCAGGCCATCCCGAATATCAAAGTCAGTCACCTGTTGTGTGCGTGTGTGTGAACTTGTGTGTGTGCGTGCGTGCGCGTGTGTGTGTGCGTGCATTTGTGTGTGTGCGTGCATACGACGTGTGCGTGTGTGAGCATGTGTGCAAGGGTTTGCTTGCGTGTGATCATGAAATGCCAGATTATAGTGGGAAGTAGGGCACGCATCGGGTGCGTGATCAAAGCCCCCTTAAAATGTAAAACGATTAGAAGATTTGACGAAGAAGGAACTAGCAAAGGCGATTAGGTCTGGCTGTTATTGCTTGGACTTGCACATGCGCACACACACACAAACACACGTACACACTCTTGCGCACACACGGCAGTGCAGATACCTACTTGACCAAGTATGCCGCGGTCGTGGTACCACTTGTCAAGGGTCGTGATGGCTTGCTTGAACGTCTTAAAGTTGAGCGTCTTCCCATACAGGTCCTACAGGGCAACACACTGGAAAGCGTTTACTGCTCTGTGTGTGCGCATGTGTGCGTGAGTGTGTTGTTTTTGTGTATGCATGTGTGTATGTGCGTGTGCGTGCGTGTGCGTGTTCCCTGGCAGGTATTTGTTCAGCAAATCCATCTAGAGTGCACCTTGGTCGTATGTGCTTGTGCCACACTTTGTATGGCTTGTTGCAGAGTGCAAACAATTTTAAGCAAGGCTGTGTGCGCTTGCGCCACCTCGCTGAATTTGTGGTCCAAGTTACTTTAAAATCGAGGTTGTGTGCTAGATCATTTGTGCTGAGAACAAGAGCTAGCGATAAGCCTTTGCGGTTCTATTGCTCTTTTAAACACAAGCATTCTAGTCTTTCTGAGCACACAACTTAGAAACATCTCTCGTACCAGAGGTGCAGCGATGGCTCCAGATGCTGCTGTACACAATTATACAAAGTGTATGATAAGCTGTCTTGCACCAGGCACTGCTGGGCACAAAAATACAACCTTAAGACGTGTCTTGTCCCACACCCAAATTTGACAGCAATCTTCCGCTCAGGTACCCCCCGAGGCATATATAGCGATGTAATCTTACCTTAATACGTGTCTTGTTCCACACCCAATTCGACAGCATTGACCACACCCAATTTGACAGCAATCTTCTGCTCAGATGCACCCCAAAGGCACATATAGCGATGTTCCCGTACCTTACCTCAATACGTATCTTGTTCCACACCCAGTTTGACAGCATTGCACACTGACCTCCTTCCGTCGGCAACCCCCTGGCAACCCCCGGCAACCTCCAACGCCATCAATAGTTTCTTTTTAACAAGGGTATTTTCTATCTAAAACACAGACAGACCTCCCTCTAAGGTGTGCTGTTGCACACAGTACTTGAATTGATTAGTTGAATACTAGTCTCTTATTCCGGGGTTCAACACTGGTTCCAGTTGCTGCTGTACACAACCTTGACTGTGTGTGTGTGTTACGAGTGTGTGTGTGTGTGTGTTACGAGTGCTGGTGTGTCTTGCGCCTTACAGCAACACTTGATGCCTTCCTCTGTTTTACGATGTGCTTTCCTCTGTTATTCCGTTATTTCGATCCGTCGACCCTTGGACCTCAAATGCTTGTTCTGCTTCTGTGTCCATGAATCACGTTTCTCTCTTCTTCCGGTGTTTGACGTCGGCCACTCCACCTCCAACACCATTCAACCATTTTAAAAGAAAGCAGACCTCTTTGCAAGGCATCCTGTCACACATAAACCTTGACAGCATGCTGTCACACACATACCCTGAACGTCTCTTGCACCACAGAGTTGGGCAACACGTTGGCCCCATTGGCCACCATGCCGCGGATCTCATCGTTAGGAGTGACCTGCTCAGAAATGCACGCGTGTTTGTGTCTCTCTTAGGCAGCATGCATGTTTTGAACTGTGTGTGTGTGCGTGTGTGTGTCCGATTACGCATACAATCCAAGTAAGTTAGGAGAGACCTGCTCAAAAAGGGCACGTGTGTCTCTCTCTCTTAAGCAGCACTCATGTTTTGAAGTTTCGAACTATGTGTGT
>Ga0307968_1001777_pt1:0-2500 | contig 17771 bp, 18 predicted proteins | sample OrgLakmetagen650_FD_201834 | JGI IMG/M metagenome (GOLD analysis project Ga0307968, IMG submission 201834) | Saline water microbial communities from Organic Lake, Antarctica - #650 | ecosystem: Environmental > Aquatic > Non-marine Saline and Alkaline > Saline | place: Antarctica: Organic... | reverse complement strand
AGGAATCAAAAGGGTTCCTGACAGGCAAGCCATACAAAGCAGAGCTTCCTGATTCAAGATTTGTGGTTTTTGAGTTGTTTATCATCGGCAATGCAGGCCGTCTCTGCCATCATCAAGGCATGCTGCCAGCAACAGCAGCAGCCCGACCAGGGTTGCAGAGAGGAGAGGAGGAGAGGGTGGGCAGGGGGGCAGGGTTGGAAGAGCTGCAGGTAGAACCAGTACAAGTCCTATGCTCAACAGGGGGGAAGGGCAAGGAACAGAGGAGAGCACTGACAGAAGTAGGGACGGGGGGAGAGTCAGTAGCAGTTCCGTGCAAAAGGGGGAGCACAGCCGAGCTTCGTGGCAGATGAGGGAGCAGGGAGCGTGGGGTGAGGAGGCAACATGCGCTCAGGTGGGTTGGACTCTGTCGTTGTCAAGCAGCACACCTTGTGGTTTGCACAGCATGGGTGAAGGGACGACGACAAGCATAGCCCTCCTAGGGTTATTGTACCTGCTTATTGGCAGGACGTAAATGTACACACACACACACACACACGCAACACAAGTACTGCTGCACCCTTATGTGCTCTCAGGCTGCAGTGCGTGTGGTATCATCCGCTTCAGCAGAAGCTCTGAGGGAGAAGGATCCTGTGGCGCAGCAGCAGCAACGCAACGCACAGGTAAGGAAGGCTGGCCTCCCTTGGTCAGACAACACAAGCAAGGCAAGCAAAGACACCAAAGTCTTTCTGTGATGACAATGGTTAACTCGACGTCATCTTTGCCATTCACCCCTACACGTATTTTAGGCCAGATGTGCTTACAGGTTTAGGGTCGAATCGTCCCTGAAGCTTCAGCATGCAAACCTCAACAGTTTTCCAATGAAAAGCAACAACCTGTTCCATGCTATGTTTGCAGGCACTGCTTGCTGGTAATGTGCAGAAGAAGCAGCAGCAACAGAATGTGCTAGCCCTAGTAAGAGCTCAGCTGCCGGCAGCCTATGCTTGCCTCCCGCCGCACCTCAGGGTTTCAGACTACTACTCACATGTAAGTGAGCCTTCAAGGCATGCAAGGAAGAGATTGTTACACTAAAGCAATTTGTTCAACACAAACTAGAGTTGCACAACGCCCTTGTAATTTTATACTCAATGTGTGACTGGACCCCTTTTTTCCCTCTACAGGTGCGTCCACCTGGGCCATTGCACGACTTCCACGTGTCTCTTCTCCCACACACACGGACTGCCTCTCAGATCTCACCGCCACCAAAGAGATCACACAGCCCTCCTCCAAGGAATCACTCACAGCAGCAGCCATCACAAGTTCCATTTCAGCAGCAGCAGCAGCAGCAGCAGCAAGCACACACAGAGGCAGGCACACACACAGACGCAGCTCAAGGTTGTGCTGCTGGAACTGAGCAAGGGCGGCAAGCTTGCATTGATGATGCAAACTGCGTGGCCCGCTCGCTAGGGTTCGCTGACATTAGTGATGCACAGCTTTTGGAGATCATCAAGGTGTTAAAACAAGTGCAATTTGCAGCTGCAACAGCTGTGAGTGGATCAGAGGCATCAACCTCTCCAGCGCTGCCAGGGACAGGCATCTTCAATGCTTGCAACGCCAACCGCAGCCGTCGCTTGGCGCCAACAAATGTGCAGCTCCACCGCATGCGTACATCCATGCATCAACATGTGAGTGAGACTGGAGCGGAGCAGCAGCAGCAGCAGCACACAGGGGAGGAGCACGACAACGAGAAAGACACGGGGGCGGCTCAAGCTCCAGCGGAGAAATCACGGCAGCAGCAGCAGCAGGAGGAAAAATTTAATCATTCGATTAACACTGACAATGTGGTTAACCCCAATCGTAGCAGACGCCTTGCACCACATTGAATTGTACGTGTGTGTTAGATTACCGTGTTGTAAGGAACGGGAAAGAGAAGTTGGAGCATACGTTAACCACTTTTATTTGTCATTGCACATACGTGGCCAGCCCGAATTGCATCCTAAACACCTTTCAATTACTTATTCCTTTCCTGTTCCAACGAGTAAAAGAACAGTGCTTCTTATCTAGACTCTGAATTGGGCGTTTTGCAGCAATTGCAGAGGACCTTCAACTTCCTTGTGTAATTCGTTAGGGTACAATTGACCGTGCCAACCGGATAACTGCATCTCAGTAGGTGAGCCTGCTATTTTACCATATACAATGACAATTTTACATCTTTCTGTAATAAGCAAATCTCCACACGCACTGTCACGCCTCCACTAGCTACCTGGTGCGCACTTCTGTCAGCTGAATACACTAATTACATAAAAGGAATTTTGAAATAGGTGCAGCAAATGCCGTCATCATTCCATAGTTTGACTCTTCCAGTCTGGGAGGGTATTTGGTCTAAGCTGTTACTATAGATATGCAAATCATGCTGAGTCGGTTGGCTGTGTATGCCAGGAATAAACATCTAATTGTCAACACTTCCAAGTCCGAAGTTGTGCACTTCAACTCTGCGGGTGAAAATGTTCCTGTTTTTGATGTC
>Ga0307968_1001776_pt1 | contig 17773 bp, 14 predicted proteins | sample OrgLakmetagen650_FD_201834 | JGI IMG/M metagenome (GOLD analysis project Ga0307968, IMG submission 201834) | Saline water microbial communities from Organic Lake, Antarctica - #650 | ecosystem: Environmental > Aquatic > Non-marine Saline and Alkaline > Saline | place: Antarctica: Organic Lake... | reverse complement strand
ACAGACGTATCGCCGGGATATTTACCAACAGATACTTTAAGTTAACTTTGCTGAAATGGCGCCATAGGTATCGGTCTTACCGACGGTTAATATGGTGCGCCCGGCAGGACTTGAACCTATATATGTACTAGAAACTTAATCAGTCGACTGACTGACTGAGTGACTGACACAAACACCGCTCCTAACAAAGATTCATCTATCCGCCCTGCAACTGCGCTGAAAGCACGTTGAAGAATCAAGCTGGACAGCATTATAGTCCTTGAACTTTTCACGTCAACCGTGATTTTACGGTTGCATCTAATGCATCCGCAAAAAACTCATCAATTAAGCTAAATATGCATCCAAAAGCATCCGCAAAAATACTTGGTCACTCTCACTGGCTACCGCTCTCTAAAACTGTCGGGAAATACCTCTCCCCTCATTAGGCTCCTTTGAATTCAGTCTGGTAAATAGGCAATCCTTGTTTTTGAATTCGACGACAATCAGCTAAGATAAAAGAAGGTGCAGTCGGGTCTGGTTTATCATAATAAAGACCTTGGCCAGCCATTAGGTCAAACCCGAATCGCCCGCCCACTCCATTTAGGACGCTATCAGCCCGGCCTAATGCTGATTTGGTGGTAAAGGCGCTGGATCATTCTCACGAGTAACGAGGAAAGCAAACTGGGATTCTGTTCCACTCCGACCAGGGCAGTCAGCATGTCTCGACAGAAGGTCGCTTATCCGAAAATGGCCGATTCAAGACCTTCAGGAGGCTTGGTTTGAACGTAAATCTCGCTAATATTGATTATTTACTAAAATACGCTACTTCATGGGCACGCGAACATGAAAGAGGCTGCTTATACGGAAGGTCAGCAGACGTCGGCGAGATAAATCTTAGGATAGATGACAGCCACGGTTATAGAGGGCATTTCTATTCGACAATTATTATCTCAACGGTTTCTATTCCCCTGTGTCGCAGAAATGAAGGGCTTTATCGAGGATTCCTGCAAAAGTTAGACGGAATTGGGAAGTTTGGGCTTCGTTGTCATTCTGTTACTGAAAATCCTTGGCTTGCAGATCATCATAGAAAACATGGGTATATAGAAGAAAAATCAGGAGAATGGTCTAGTTTCTACATTGTCACTGGTGAGTCTTTGTCGGCATCAGCAGAAGCCAAGCTCGTAAAGCAGCATTTAGACGCATTCGATAAGATCCGAAGTGGGTTGTCAGGCACGTCAAGAGGGATTTTCAGAAAACCGAGGACAACTGGGGCGACGAAGTAGTGATTCAAGCGACCTTAAAAAGGGTAGATCAAGCTGTACCAGTCTCCACAGTCGGCTTGACCTCTGATCATTGAAAACTGTGTTTCCGCATGGCGCGGGAGCGTATAGGGTGTGAGTCCGAAAAGGCAGAGCCCTTGTATGGGTTTCTCGGGATACTACCTTGGCACGAAAATCCCTGACACATGTAACGTTGTTCGCCCTCAACCCCACTGACGCTTGTAACATTGACGTAAATTTTGAAGTTTTTGACAGATGTTCCAGTGTTCGATTGAAAAATCACCCCGATCTCTCACGAAGGCCCCTCTTGGTGGGTTTCCGACAGATTGTTACTCAGTCACTCAACCTTTGTTAGATATAATAGTTGAGCATAGATGCGTGGCTAAATTGTTACGATCTATGGCTATTTCCGGTAAGATCTAAAAAATTTTTAATGCTTGTAAGTAGGAATGTGTTACAAATGCGATCTGTTATCAAACTGGCTAGGCCGCACCAGTATCTAAAAAATGGTTTTGTGCTCCTTGGCCCGCTATTCGCGCATCAATGGGATCTGGCTACACTCACTCAAGCTGCAATGGCGTTTTTGGCCTTCTGCGCAATGGCCAGCGCAGTCTATGTCCTGAATGACATCATGGATATAGAGGCGGATCGGGCGCATCCGGTTAAGTGCAAGCGCCCTTTGCCGAGTGGCGCGATCTCCATAGGCATGGCGAAAAATCTGCTCGTTTTGTTGATTGTGGGGTCGGTTATTCTCTCGCTGTTGGCGAGTACGTGGGTCACCCTGTTCGTCCTCACCTACTTCATCATCAACATTTTTTACTCCTGGCATCTCAAGCATGTTGTGATTCTTGATGTGTTTCTGATTTCTTCCGGTTTTATGCTGCGAATCCTGGCCGGAACCGTTGGCTTGGGGATCACGCCCTCTGCCTGGCTATTGTTGTGTGGCCTGATGGTGACGTTGTTCCTAGGCTTCGCAAAACGACGTGCCGAACTGCTCATGATTGAGGCGACAGAAGGTACTAGCAATGGCCTTACTCGCCGCGTTTTGGATGACTACAGTCCCGAGATGCTTGAGCAATTCATTGCCGTCACGGCGGCTTGTACCATCATCGCCTATGGGCTTTACACGGTGTCTCCTCAGACCGTTGCTATTCACGGCAGCAACAATCTGATTTACACCCTGCCTTTCGTGGTTTATGGCATTTTCCGCTATTTGTACCTGCTGCATCGGCGCGCAAAGGGCAATGATACCGCCAAAGACCTAGTTCAGGATCGCCACCTGCTTGTGACCGTTGTGGCGTGGATTTTCACTACCCTTTGGGTGCTTTCATGACACCGACCACCGAGCATCTCAGTGGATGGCGGTTACGAGCGCTGATTTTCTCCATTGGCGCAGCAGTGGCTGGCTACCTCGCCTTTTCATTTTGGGGAGGTTGGGACGATGTCGTTGCTGCGTTTATAAAAATCGGCTTGTTAGGCACTCTGCTTGCGCTGGCTATGTCATTGATCAACTACGGTTTACGCTTTGTTCGCTGGCAGCTCTACCTTAATCAATTGGGGCACGGCGTAGAATGGCTTTCCAGCCTTCGTATCTATCTCGCTGGTTTTGCTCTCACGACAACCCCTGGCAAAGCAGGCGAGGCCTTCCGGGGTGTTCTTCTAAAGCAGCACAATGTGCCATTTCCGACCACGTTTGCAGCGTTTATCAGTGAGCGTCTCTCTGATTTGGTCGCCATTGTTTTACTGACCTTGGTTGGGCTGGCGCAGTACCCTCAGGCTAGGGGCATTGTGCTGGCCGGTGTGGTTGGGATCGTTGTTGTATTGGTCTGCCTTTCGAGCCAGAAGGTGCTAAACAAACTCCATGCTTGGGCTTCTGTACGTCAGGGTAAATTAATGGCTTTGATGGCCCACGTTTGTGACATGCTGGGTGAAGCAAGGCAGTGTCACCGCCCAGGATTGCTTGCCGTTGCAACACTGATCAGTGTTATCGCCTGGGGAGCTGAAGCTTTGGCATTTTATTGGGTACTGAGCTGGCTGGGAGCGGATATTTCGCTGTCCTTTGCCATCTTTGTGTATGCGCTTTCCATGCTTGCCGGTGCCTTGAGTTTTCTGCCGGGTGGTTTAGGAAGTGCTGAAGCGGTCATGATCTCATTGCTTGTGTTCAAAGGCATGGCAGCACCGGCTGCTGTTGCTGCCACCGTGTTTATCCGGCTCGCAACCTTATGGTTTGCGGTCGTGATTGGTTTGGTTGCTCTGGTTCGCAGCCGTCATGGAACCCTGTCTCAGGAGGAAGTCGCGTGAGTACGCCACTGTCGTGGAATCGCCAGCCCTGTGTTGCGTCTGAAGCGATTCACGCGCTCACGGAAAGAACGTCAGGGGTGCCGGCCAGTTTACCCCGTCCATTGCTTGCCTACGGAAATGGCCGCAGTTATGGCGATGTTTGCCTGACCGAGCGCGGTACCTTGGTGCTGACCCGTGGCCTTGACCGTTTTATTGAGTTTGATGCCCAGCGCGGCGTCCTCCGCTGTGAAGCCGGGGTGACGCTTGCCGAGCTCTTGGCACTGACCGTGCCGCATGGCTGGTTTCTTGCCAGCACGCCAGGTACCCAAATGGCGACGGTGGGTGGTGCAGTGGCGAATGATGTTCACGGTAAAAACCATCATGCCGTTGGCAGTTTTGGGCACCATGTCCGAGCGCTTGCACTGTGGCGCAGTGATGGCAGCGTCATTGAGTGTCGTCCGGGCGATGATACCGGCTGGTTCAGCGCAACGATTGGTGGGCTGGGACTCACAGGATTGATCCAGTGGGTTGAGCTACAACTGATGCCGATACAAAACCCGTGGATGTGGGTAGAGTCCCAGCGGTTTTCAAATCTGGAAGAGTTCTGGGTATTAAACCGCCAAGCTGAAAAGCGCTCACCTTACACCGTGGCATGGATTGATTGCCTTGCTAAAGGCAAAGCCCGAGGGCGAGGAATCTTGCTGGCAGGACAGCACGCTGCTGCCCAGCTGGATTTGCCGGCGTTTAAGGCGGGCCAGAAAAGAGTGCCGATTGATCCACCCTTTTCCCTGGTTAACGGCCTGAGTCTTCGGGCGTTCAACGCGCTTTACTACCGGCAACCCGTAAAACCCCAAGGCTCGCTGACTCACTACGCACCTTACTTTTATCCGCTGGATGCTATCCAGGACTGGAATCGCATTTATGGGCGACAAGGTTTTTACCAGTATCAGTGCGTGATTCCACCCCAAGAGGCTGAGGCCGCTACCGGTGCATTGCTCGATACCATTGCCAAGAGCGGTGAAGGCTCGTTCCTGGCCGTTCTCAAAACATTCGGCACCCGGCCCTCGCTGGGTATGCTGTCCTTCCCGCGCCCTGGCACTACATTGGCGCTGGATTTCCCCAACCGTGGGGAGAAGACGTTGCGCCTGCTCAATGAACTTGATGCCATCGTCAGGGAGGCTGGTGGTGCGTTATATCCGGGCAAAGACGCCCGAATGCCGGCGAGTCTGTTTCAGTCCGGGTATCCCCAGTGGCAAGCCTTCAGTGAATACATAGACCCTCAATTTTCATCAAGATTTTGGCAGCGCGTGACCTTATGAATTCATTAAAGAATGTTGTTATTTTCGGGGCGACATCTGCCATCGCCGAGCAAACCGCACGGCAGCTGGTGGCGCAGGGCGCTTCGCTTTACTGCGTGGGACGTAATAAGGACAAGTTGACTGCCATGCTGGACGACCTTCGAGTACGAGCTGGAAGCCAGCAGAAAATCGAAGGCAGAGTGGCCGATTTGACCGATAGCAGCCAGCATGCACAGTTGATCGCCTCAGCGGAGCAAGAACTGGGCGCGCTGGATGGTGTTCTGATTGCCCACGGTACCTTGCCTGACCAGCAAGCCTGTCAGTCTGACACCGCGAAAATGCGGGAGGAGATTGAGGTTAACGCGTTGAGCGTTATCAACCTCATGACCCTTCTGGGTAACCGGTTTGAACAGCAGCAACGGGGCGTGATCGCCGTCATTAGCTCGGTAGCCGGGGATCGGGGGCGACAAAGCAACTATGTCTACGGTGCCGCTAAGGGCATGGTGACCCTATTTGCCCAAGGGCTGCGTAACCGCCTGGCCAAGGCCAACGTTGATGTAGTAACGATCAAGCCTGGATTTGTAGATACCCCGATGACCGCTGAACTCGAAAAATCTGGGCCTCTCTGGGCTAAGCCAGAGCAGATAGCGAACGGGATCATAAACGCCATGCAGAAGGGCAAGGGTGAAGTGTATCTACCCCGGTTCTGGTGGGGAATCATGCTCATCATCAAGCACATCCCAGAAACCATTTTTAAGCGACTGTCGTTGTGACCCCGGATCTGAACACTCCCGAGGAAGATACACGCCCGGTTGCGTTTTTTGACTTCGATGGCACGCTGACGACCGGCGATACCTTGATGCCATTTCTCAAGTATGTCGTGGGTGCTCCCACTTATTACGCAAAGCTCGTTCTGCTAAGCCCGGTGTTGGCTGCTTATTTTGTGAAGCTATTACGCAACGACATTGCCAAACAGATTGTGCTGAAGCGGTACTTGGCGGGCTATCACATGGATGAGCTCTTTGAACTAGGCAAGCGTTTTAGTGAGGAAATTATTCCAACGATGCTGCGCCCCGAAGGTATGGAGCGCTTGCGTTGGCATCAGGAACACGGACATGAGTGTGTGTTGGTGAGTGCGTCTTTGGATATTTATCTTAATGTTTGGGCCAACGGTGAGAGACTTTCTGATGTGCTCTGTACATCCCTTGAAAATAGTGATGGAACGTGCATTACAGGAATAATAAGTGGTGTGAATTGTTATGGAAAAGAGAAGCTGAAGAGAATTCATGGATGGAAAGCTTATCGAAATCCAGAAAAAATATACGCATATGGTGACACATCAGGTGACATCCCTATGATAGTTTCAGCTGATTATGGGTATATGTGGGAAAGTAACAAAGGCCAGTTCGTTATTTTTATAACTTAGTGTAGAAGCACTTCATTTTATAACGTGGAATAAGTAGGTAAGAAAATGTTGCTAGGGTCATTATTTTCACGTACCAAGGATATTCTTGAAGATAATATTAAGCTTGTTTTCACTTTCTCTTTGTTTTTTTCTTTTTTAGTTGTTTCGGCGTATCTTGTATCTGATATTTATAATGGCGGCAATGGGTGGAAGCAGGGCGATTGGCTGATAAATAACCATTCAGAGTTTGTGCGCAGGGGAATGCTTGGGTCTGTATTTCTTTGGATTTCTGATTTTACATCGATAAACCCAATATATATAGTTTCTGCCGTTCAGTTCTCCATTATCTGTATTATATATCACTGTTTTTGGAGGGTCGGGTTGCGCTTGAGAAATAATGAAATTGCATTGTTTTTGATTGTGTCTCCTTTATTTCTGTTTTTTTGGTCCAACGACCCCCAAGGAAGTATGAGAAAAGAGATGCTTGCTTACCTCTCTTTTGTTCCTTTTATTCTGTTAGCCCAAAATAGAAGTAAATCTTTAGTTAGGTATGTTATTGTCTCTCAGTTGTTATATTCTATTGCTGTTTTTGGGCATGAAGCTAATGTATTTTTCGTTCCTTTTTTTGCTGCCTTCATTTATATGTTTACAGGAAGTTTAAGCTTGAAATTTTTTCAGCTTTTTATTCCATATTTGGTTTTTTCTATTTTAGGTTTCTTGTATTTTGTTTTTAACAGCTCTGTTAATGACTTTATGACTATATGTCAGCCGATTTTGAGCCGTGGAGTTGAAGATAGTATATGTAATGGTGCACTTAAGTGGTTGGCGAAGGGGTCTTCTGATGCATTCTCAGCTGCTACCAAGATGGTCGGAAGATACGCAGTGTCTAAGTTCTTTTTCGCATACTTTTTACTTTTTGTTTTTTATGTTCATATTTTAAGTAAGTTTATAGGGTATTCAAGATCTATTTTAGTTTTTTCTTTTTCTATGTTGCCGTTTCTGCCGCTATATTTTGTTGCTATTGACTGGGGAAGATGGATGAATTTTCATATTTTTTCTCTCACAGTTTTGTGTTTATTATATTTTACTCTTAAAGATTTTAAAGTTGAATTGAATAAATATGAACGCACCATAATGATTTTTTTCTGTTTCTCTTGGGGAGTATCTCATGTTGGTGGTTATTTCGGGATTGAACATGGGTTCGCTTATAGATTTATGATGATGGGGTCGTCATTTTTAAATTTTATTAATTGAATGAATTTATGTACCCAACTCCTGAGTTCAAGTTATAAGTGCAGTGGTCCGAAAATTCAGAATCGTTGTCCAATGTCAGCGTCTGTACCGCGCCTCTGATAGGCCTTAATTCACGGATGACGACATCTGTGAATAAGCTGGCTTTCAGTTTCGGTACGCAGCCTGTGAGAAGGTAGCCTGTGCGCCGCTCAACCAAGGTGACCGCGCCAGAATTTTTATGTCCGTGAAGGACCGCATCATCCTTCCAGTGCAGTGGCCAATATGCAGTCGTTCAACAATGGCTTTGGGGCGGTGCTCAATGCCTACTCGGCCCAGGATTTTGCTTAGCGCCGCCCGTTTAGTGAGGTGGTGCTTACTTTGTAGTTGATCAATTCGCCGGCAGGTGCCGCCGTTCAGTCAGTTCAGCAACTGGTCGATGCTCATGTCTTTAATGCGGATGGCTTACAGGCATCCTGAATCATGGAATAAGTAAAGTGTCATGCTCTGTTCGAGTCGAATGGAGCGGGGCTTGCCATTTCTACTTTAACGTCAAGCTAGTCATAGTTTGTTTCCGTAAGACTGATGCACTCTGTTGCACATTTCTATTTTCTTGCTGTTAGTTTACTAATGCACCATGTGCAACAGAAAGTGGGGGTTGACGTTAAATTTGTAGGTCTATAATGCGCTCCATATTAACGGCTAGCTTTCGCTTGTAGACGGTTCTGTTAGGCGTTAAGAGCTTTGATTCTGGCGAATTCTGGTCAGGCGGTTAAGATGGGGTTGGTGGAGCGCTTACACTCATCTCATTGTTCCTTTGCGATTTTTTGTATGACGCACTTGTGACGCACTATAGTAGACTTTTTAAAGACACTGTCTTCCAGGTACTTGCGTAAGAGCTGGTCGATTTGTCCGCCGGTCAGGCCCCAACCGGTCGCGATGCGGGCCGAGATCTCGCGGGCTTTTTGCAGGTCCGTTATCTTTATCGTGACGCTAGTTTGGCATTACGAGGGGTCAAGGGGTTCCCTGGTCACATAGAGCTTAGCTGATTTCTCAGTAACCATTGTAGAGCTGATACATAACGTACTCACGCACTCGGTCAATGTCGCCGCTCAGCATGAGATCCAAAGCTGAGCGCTTATCAAACGCTGCATTAGGTTTTTTGACCCATGCGTTTGCTCGGACTTGGTTCATCTCGAAAATCCGATATAAGGCGTCATTGATGGTGACTACTTGAGACGCGGCGTCGGGTTGATCGAGTAACTGCTTTCTTTGCTGGTCGTTCAGGCCCCAGGCGTTGGCGATTTCACAGGCCTTCTCTCGGCTTATAGCATTCATATCCATCCCCACCAGTCTTGATTTTACTCGACCTAGTATAACCAAAGACTGATGAGGAAGACGATATGCGATTAGAAAAGGAATCGGGCTGAGATGGATGTGCCAGAGTCACTAATGCGACCTGTTGTGGGTCCTAACGCCTGGGGCGTTATAAAGCTCCATCCATGATTTGGCGTAGTACTTTCTCTTTCTCTTTTAGTGCATCTATGAGTTTATCTGTCTCTTCAAGTGCATCTTCAAATTGTTCAAATTCCGACCAGCACTCCAGGTTCCCAAGACTATCGTCTAATATCCGGCCCGTCACGTAGTGCGTTTCTTTTTCCCCATTAACTCTTTCGATAATAATGGGCCTCTCCAACCATCTTTCTTGCTCATTAAGAAAGTTCTGAGCCTCCTCCTCGCTGACTGAATTATTCATAAAAAGTGTGCCGTTGATCAATTCCATGTTAGCGGTTCCTGGTACGAGGGTATTAAAAGATATTTCTTGGTCGCTATTTTGGTTGGCTTTACTTAAATTCGCAACTCACAGTTCTAGAACTAGCAAACTTCTAAAATTCCGCTCTGCTCTAAAGCAACACTTAAACCTACCAAGCGAGCCTTCGCCTTCGATGGATTTTTTATTGCAACTTCAAAAGCTTCGTAATCACCGAGAAGGTAGCATCGAGACTGAGCACGGGTGATAGCCGTATACACAAGGCTTTTATCAAGCAGTCTCGATTTACGCACCGGAAAAATAACGGTTTGAAACTCACTTCCTTGGGCCTTGTGAACCGTGATCGCGTATCCATGGTCTATGAGGTCGAGTTTCCCCACGGGGAACTCGACCTCTCGCCCATCGACCTCAATACAACATGCTATCGAATCGTTGTTTTCAGGATCATCACCCGCAACTCTTGTGATCTTACCGAGCGAGCCGTTTCGAACGTCGAGCTTGTAATCATTCTTTTTAATAAGAATCAGATCACTGTATCTGACTGGCACGAAATTAATAGTCAGATCGACTGCCTCTAGCCCGTCGCTTGTTATCGACAACGTGCGAACTCTGGGCCGATCCTGATTTAAGCGACTGATGATTTGTGAGTTAATTTCAGACGTGGAGCCTGCGCCGCCCTTGATGGGGCATACGACAACAGTTGAGAAATCTTCACCAGTTCCGCCGAGTGCAAAGTATGCATTGGCTGCGCGAGCATTCAGGACAGAGTCTTCGCACGAATCGAAGTCAATGTCCTCGTGGCAGAAATCGGGAACCCGCTGATCTCGTATGGCACTTGAAACAGCAACGATACCGCTATCTTCAGCCTGCCTCTTAACCACCTTTAACGTCGTTTTGGGGATTCGTGGGTGATCAGCTAGGACATGCAAGAAAAGCCCAGGACCAACCGGTGGGAGCTGCTCTGGGTCACCAACTAATATGATTTGGACGCAGTCTGGAATCCGGCGCATCAAGTAATAAGCACTGATGACATCAATCATCGACGCTTCATCGATAACAACGACATCTCCTTGACTCAAATTCTCAACCTTCACTTGTTGATCTTGTAGGAATGCTGCAATCGTCCGGGCGGGAAAGCCTGTGCTCTCTTGCATGCGTTGAGCTGCACGACCGGACAGAGCTATCTGATGGATGCGCACACCAACGGAATTACTTTCAAGCGCTTTAAAGACGCCTTTAAGGACGGTCGTCTTTCCGCAGCCCGCACCCCCCAGGATTAAGCTAAAAGGCTCTCTGGCACTTAAAAAAATGGCATCTCGTTGCTCTATCGTAAGATCAATAACATTCTGCTTTTCATAAGCATCAATTGCAGCGTCGATGTGATCGATGGAGTCCAGTTTGTAAGACCGCCGTTTAAGACGTGCGACAATTTTTTCGGCGATCATTGTCTCCATCAGCCACGGACCAATCGGATGAATCAGATTTTCACTCTTCTTAAAAAGCTTTCCGTCCTCTATCTCCAAAGCTTTCTGTACGAAATTCGGATTCATTGAGATCTTGTTTTCTATCGTGGCTTTAACCTGTTTAATGGTTGCAGCTGTGTGGCCGGAGCTAAATCGAGATAACAGTGCTTCGCTAACCGCAGCTTTCAATCTGCGATTGTCCAAGACCTGGACACCGAATTCATGGCGAGCAATATCATCTACCTGTGTCCAACTCTGCATAAATGTGAGCAATCGATAGGGGTCTTCTTTTACGCGATCAACTGCGTCAGGCCCATATGCTTTTATCAAATCTATGCAGACACTCGAAGATAACGGTTTACTCATCAAGCTCTGTAGTGCACGGATATAACCTAGACTTTGGAACTCCTCACACAACTTAAGCGCACTCTGCTCCGAGAGGACACGCTTGAGCGACTCGATATCGACTTGCTCAATGATATCGAATACGCCTTCACCAAATTCGACCCAGAGATTCTGAGCTTTGACGCGACCAATTCCGGAGAATTTCTTGCTTTCACTGAGAAGCCTTATGAATGCTTCACCGTTGCGCAAAATCAGTTCAGCAGAATCAAGATTCAAAACTTCTTCTTTGAAGGTGTAACCCCCTCTGGTTAGCGTCTGCTCTGTTTTATGCCCAGACACAAGCCAAGTGGTTCCTATTTCAAGGGGTTCACTCCAAGCTTTTCCCGATGCTCTGAGCACGATCCTTTTCCCAGTCTTAACGCACTGAGAGCCCATAACAATAAGCTTTGGCGAATTGAATCGGACAGATCGGATAGTTGTTTCAATTTGGGCGAATTCCGCCATTAGTAAGGTAACCGCCCGTTCGTTGCCATGTGATGCTCCAAAAACTCAAGCCGATCAACTCGACGCTTCAAATCATCTCTTTCCACCGTGACTGCGGCGAGCTGCTGCTCCAACGCTTTAACGCGTGAGTTACTTTGACCGAGCGATCTATCTTTGCGGTCTGACTCAGCCTTGAATGATTTTGTGTCTTTTTCTTTGACGAGCGTGAGCTTGCCTTCTCTTCTGAGCTTCTCTTCAAGCTCAACAAGCTTATTCTGAAGTTCTTTATTCGAGGTCCATGCAGATCTCGCAAAACACAGTTCTGTGGCGATCTCAGTGCGATTGAGTTTATCACCGGTCCTGGCGATATATTTTCCCCAATCGTCGCTAATTTCCCGCTCATTTTCCCACGCTGTAAATTCGTCAACAATTTCTTTCTTTCTCGCTTGAGCGCTTACTTCTTTTTTCTCACCGGTCATTTGCTATTCCTTTTAAGCCAGTCAAAAAAGCCTTCGGGAAAATCCTCCTCTTCTAGCAAAGTACCAACGCCGAACTCATCTTCGATAGTTCTTTTTTGCAGATCAAACTCTGCTCCCTTCAGCTCTTTTAAAAGCCGATAAATGACCTTTTTCCAGATCACAAAACTCGCTTCTACAGCTTTCTGAGACGCATCATGCGAAACGCTTTGCCCTAGTCTATACTGGGATTTTGATCGGTCTTCCAACGCAGTAGTCAGTTGCTTGTCGAGCCTCTCTATTTCATTATTCCTTTTTTTAATCTCAAGCCTAAACTTTGTGCGTTCGCTTCCAGTAACCTCTTGATGCCCATCTTTCTTGCTATACTCTTCCAAAATGGCCCGATAAGCCGAGTTGCGACGTGTGAGCGTTGACACGGCAACCGGTGCCTGTTTTTCTGGCGACATATCCGTCAGTTTTTTTGCCCCGAATTCTGCTGCCCGCGTGATGTTTTTAAAAGGCTCGCCTCGGACCGCTATCTCTTTCTTTAAGATTTCCTCAAGATTCGCAGCATCTTTACTCACGCGCTCATGCCAATGGCTATCGAGAGCTTTCTTATTCCCCATCAGTCACCCCGATTAGCTTTCTAAGGGATTGCTCACTGCTTTTTTGAGAATAGTCTTCGATAGACTTAACGACAGCATCTAAGCTCATACCTTGCAGCCGCGCTGTTTTCTCTACAAACAGAGCCGCGACCTTTACAGGATCAATATCGAGTTGCGTCTGGATTTGTTCCATCAAGCTAGGATTTATTCTGGATATCATATCCCGAGCATACCTTTGTGCAGTGTGCTTTAGCCTGTCACTTTGAAGCGTTTTTGCATCGGACGTTTCAATAATGCGCCAGATGTTTTTCTTTTCCTCTGACCAGTCCGCATCGGGCTTGTGGTAAACGAGCTTCTCCCGATAGTGCTCAGTTCCATCCTCACCAAGAAGAATTTCACCATTAGTCATCTGTATTAACTGATCGTGACGAACCATCCATGCCGAGAACTCGGCAATCAGGTCCATTCTTTTTTCTTGGGAATCTTCACGCTCAGCCTTTGTCAGATCTCCTGATTTAATCGAATTTGTAAGATCCGCAATTTGATCACCAATTTTTCGAATCGTCGCTGCAATAGCCGGGGCATCGCCTGGAAAAGACAGTGCAGCGGGACAGATTCCGCACAGTTTCTTCCCAAGAACGACCTTAATTTTCTTCGGACATACATTTCCGTATGGACAAATGTGTGTCCGATTTACACTGATCTCTCTGTCTGGTGCTTTTTTGTACTCTTCATTCAGATCAAAGTCTTCGATATTGACGGAAGACATCATCAATGAGTCAGAAGGAATCCCTTTTTCTTTCAGGTCACTCACTATCTTGTCGGCATCTTTGCCGTCTTTTCGGATTACAAAAGGAAGCCCACCGCTGTCAGCGACTCTTTGAGCCAATCTGTATTCGCCGAGAGTGTTTGAAGAGTAAAACCCAACCATCAAAGGGGTTTGCCCCGTCCAGAATTCACTGATTTGTTCTTGGGTGAAAAAGTTTGACATGAAACTGTCAAAAGTCTTTCGAAGTCCATGGACGGTTACTGAAGATTTGTACTTAAACAAACTGACAGGCCGGAGCTTCTCGGCGATTTCGGCCTCACTGTAACGGTCACTACGATCAATAACAAAGGTCCTCAAAGGAGCCTGAGTACGACTAGCCTTGTAGATCTCATAATCATCTTGAGTCAGTCCGTGGACTTTTGGATAAAGATATGAACTGAAATCCAGCCCAGTGAGATTTAAAAGCGACTGGAATGAAAACAAAAGGTCAGTCATGCAATCATTAAAATATGAATCATCCGACTCATCGTGCTTATCTGGATTAAATCTGAAAAGGGGGACGATCGCTCCCCATTTCGATTTTTCATTGTTCTGATAAAACACAGCATCGTCAGAGAACACACTCCCGCGAATGTCATTCAATATTCTTAACAGCTTCATCACTGAAGCTTCCACATGAGAGTTAAAAGCCGTTATTCTTGCCTTGTCCGTATTGATGTACACCTTAACCAGATCAGTATCTTTCCCTACGCCTTTCACATGTGCATCAAACGTTCTGGCATCCAGCCAAAATGCATTTGAGAACCGGATACCGCACCTAGAAACAAAGCAAAGGAATGTCGCAAACACATGAACTGTACTTGGATTAAAGCTATCGAGTCCTTCCATCTTGGACATATCTAACGTGACGTTTCCGAGTCTAACTTCTGTTGCTTCTGCATATTCCAAGAACTTTTCTTTCCAGGACTCGCTGATTATCTTTCCTTCAAGCATGTCCTTGCGAACACGCAGTGAGCACGACGCAAAAGCAAACAAAAATTCTCTCAGAAGCCACCAGTAGTCGTAATCAAGCTTCTTTTTCTGAGATTCTGCGTACGAAAACCCCCTAATATCCTTGGCTACATCCATCGGATTGGAGATAGAAAGACTTTCAAGCTTGATGTAATTCTGAAAGAAATTGGTGATATTGTTTTGATTTGCCTGTCTTGCATTTACATTTGCTGTACCCCCTGGAGTGCGGATATCAAGGCATTTCTCTTGGAACTGTGGGAAGGTGACCGGAAGAACTGTGTTTGGATCCAGACGCAAAATAAATGAGTGAGTGTGCCGAACGAAAAAATTCGGGTCGAACTCTTCAAGGCACTCTGGCACTTGGAACTCCGGATCTACATTCGCTTTAAACCAGGGCAAATACGAGAATAGATAAGTGTTCAGAATTCTTAACGCCGAAGCTTTCCCTTTCTTTGTGTTTTTTTCGTACCCATCATCCAAAAAGTCTTTCTGGTGCGCCAGCCAAAGATTTTTGGGATAGGCTTCGTAAAGTTTATCAGGCCTAAACTTCCCAAGCGCTTTAGCGGTCAAAAAATACTCACCGAATTGGACAGAATTTTTAGTTACCAACTCGTAAACCGAGCAGCCTTCAGGCTTAGGGCTGATACTTGGTCGAAACTGTGCTACCCCAAAGTCCGTATTAACGTGGGTTTCGAACTTGCGATTTTTAGCGGCTGATCTGTGTTTTCGAGCCGCATGATCAGCACCAACAGACTTTGCGCCTAAGCTAAAATCGTATGGATCAGGAACACCAGCTTCTTGTCGAAACGCCACAATGACATCATGGTAAATCCGATGAACGGACCCAATTCTTACAACCTGCTCATTGAGGCCTTCTCTATATAGTGCATAGATATCTTCACCTTTAAGCTGAGAATAAAGCCAAAGAGCTGGACGAGCACTTCTAACGTTCGTCGTTAGAGCAACGATTAACTTTTGTGTTTCAACAAGCAAAGAAAGATCAAAGCTAGTTACACCTTGGTACGCAAAATAGTGACGCATCACGATGCTAGCGGCACTCATCTTTTTATGATCATCATTATTTGCAAACCATTGCCAGGCAAACTCAACGAATGATGGCTCAAGAGAGTCAGCATACTTTTCCAGAACCGATTTCGCACTTACAACACACCAGAAACGAACCTCCGAAGGCAATTTTTCAAACCACGGGGTAAACGAAATTTTTCCAGGTTTTGGTCCAGAAAATAACGGAGCGGGAGGCAGCGATATCGTTTTTTGAAGAGCCAAATGTAAGACCAGCAGGTTAAAAAGAGGAGATATTAATTGCAGCTGAAGCTCAGTGAGTGATTCTGAAAAAATTTTACTCAGAATATTTTTCCTCTCTGCTGGTTCGCTTGGCCCCTGGCTATAACACAGCACGTTCACAAGTTGCTGAAATTGATCAGCAACTAAAGGCATCTTCCCAGATTGAAAGAATCCCAAAAGCAAAAGTTGTGTAGCACGATAATCGCTCGGCACATCTTCGACTTTCAAAAATTCAATAGCTTCTGAAAGTAGCCCTCTTTTTTTGCTAAAAGCATCCCTAATAACGATGAACGGGCGGTCATAATCCATAGTGACTCCATTATTGGTCCGCGATCTGCTTGATGCGAGTCAGATCCCAGCCCTGCTCAGTGACATAGGCTTGGACTTGCTGCATTTTTCTCATCGTTACTTGGGTGTCTGGCAAAGAATAACCTTCTGTAGTCGATTCGAACTTGTGACCCATGTGCTTTTTCACAACGCCCAGTGGGAAGCCAAACCCTCCCTCGCCGTTCGGCTGGTAATTCCGGAGCCAAGTTCCATAAAAGTGACGAAGTGAATGCAACGAATATAGGTCTTTTTCTTCGACACCTATACGCCTCTGGGCCTCTTTGAAAGTCCTGTTATGAGATGTCGAGTCTTTATCAAACCAAGTTAGCCCTCTGGCGTTGTTTGACATTGTTACAAATAAGAATTCGTGGGAAGGACTAAAGCGGTCTCTCTCTTTATCGAGGTAGTTTAGTAGATGTTCGAAGAAAATCTCTTTGAAAGGACTGAGAAACAAAACATCTTTGGTTGTTCGACCCTTAAAAGCGAGTTCCGTAATTTGGCGATCAGTAATATCGTCATAGGCCTGAATTCGATCTGCGTATGGCAGGATTTCGACCGATTCTTCGTCAACCAGTACATCATCAAATCTCAGTTGCATCGCTTCTGACGTTCGTATGCCAGTGCCAGCCATAAGCGAAAACAAACAAATATCTCGATAGGATGACGCATTTTTAATAAGATCCAAAATTTTATCGATCGGGAAACATTTCTCGTAAAACCGATGATCAGGATCTTGAGGCCTCCCGAACCGCCTAGGCATAGAAAGCTGTGGGCGCGTTATTTTTTTGGGTCCACCCGAAATACAACCTGCAAGCATAGAATTTCTTAAAAGCGCCGCCTTCTCAGATTTTCTCAGCGATTTCATCTTGCTGAGCTGCTCCATAAGGTTTTCTTCGCTGACGAACGTATCAACCTCAAACCGCTCATCGACTGCCTGTTGAGAGATAAATTCTTTATTATTGAACTTCAAGAAGCTGTTGACGGTTGATAAGTACCGTCCAGTCGAGGATCGAGCCAGGCCCTCAAAGCCAAGCTGATGGGCAACTGTGCTAACAAACTGGCTGGGAGAGCGATGGCCCTCAGCCAAAAAAGAAGGATACATCAGCAACACGCGGTTCAAATAAAGACCAGTGTTGCTTAGTTTCAAACCAGATTGAACCTGCAAATCCGAGCAGGCACTCAGATAGCGCAAAAAAAGTTGCATGTCACCAATGACTGCGTTGAGAGTTGCCTGCCCGGACCCCTCAGACTCAGAGAGATATTCAAGGAACTCTCGTGGCCCAAAAAACTCCGCACCACTCTCCACGTCAAAATAGGTAGCTATTTTATAGCCGGTATGATGCCTAAACCGTTGTGTCTGAACTCTGTTTTCCACGGATGCACTCCATCTGAGGTACAGAGTATACTTTAGTTCAGGATGCACTAATCGGCAACAGAAATGCAGGAAGAACTTGTAAAAGACTAGGATTAAAAAAATATAGGAGTGTAATTGATTGATTTATAAAGGAATGTGCCCCCCGCAGGAATCGAACCTGCGACCCTCGGCTTAGAAGGCCGATGCTCTATCCAGCTGAGCTAGGGGGACATAGATCATAGTGAGCAGGAGGCATTGCGGATACATAAATCTCAGGTACAGATAAGAACCTGCGACCCTCGGCTTAGAAGGCCGATGCTCTATCCAGCTGAGCTACGAGCGCTTAATATCGTCCGCCCACCTGAATATTCAGAAAGTGGTCGGGGTAGAGAGATTCGAACTCCCGACATCCT
>Ga0307968_1001775_pt1 | contig 17783 bp, 15 predicted proteins | sample OrgLakmetagen650_FD_201834 | JGI IMG/M metagenome (GOLD analysis project Ga0307968, IMG submission 201834) | Saline water microbial communities from Organic Lake, Antarctica - #650 | ecosystem: Environmental > Aquatic > Non-marine Saline and Alkaline > Saline | place: Antarctica: Organic Lake... | reverse complement strand
AATCCTGAACCGAGCTACATTCATCATGACACTTTTGCTCAGAGCCATCTTCAAATACTCCGGCAAGACAAATGGTGCACGTGCATCAGAAACCGGTCTCTCAGGCAGAGCAAACCAGTTGTGATAAGCCACAGACTTTTCTTAACAAGAGCAAGGATCTTGACCATGTGCCTCTCTCCAAACTGCCTGATGCCTGAATCTCAAGTCTATGCGCAAATTGGAAATATTCAGCTTCCTGCATTGAAATAAGTCACTTCTGTATACAGTGCCATTCTGCAAATCACCAAAAGCATCCTTCATCTGTCTAGACCAACAATTATAAGCACCAGAATTCCCAAGGGAAATATCTGTTTTCATAACATCGCGTAAAGTAATGCTGTTCAAATCAACCATCCTGTTCCAAAATTTGATAGCTGACCTGAACCAGTAAAATTGCAAGGGTTCCTGCGCGCATTCTCGAAGCACACACCAGTTTGCAGAAGTAGACTTTATTCCCAAAATTCTCTTTAAAAACGCCATGTGTGCGACCTGCAAAGGATTGCTGAAACCATTGTCATGCTTCAGAAATTGCGTAGACCAAATCTGACTGGCATACATGCCAGCTGACAACGCATATGTCTTGAAAAGCCACAACATCGCATGAGGCCTGTCAGAATTCCTCTTATCAATACCAAACTCTTTCACTTTACGTAAAGCTGCATTAAAAGGCCTCAAAGCATGGGACGCAGCATGGCGTAAGTTCATGTGCTTATCAAATAACATTCCCACGTAGGTATAAGAATCTCTCTTCAAGCTCCTGATTGTAGAGACGAGAAACAGGAACTGCGGAATTTCGGTACGCATTAAAATTAGGATTTCTGTACATTTACTGCAAGTCCTTTCCTGGCAGCATACGATTCCAGTCGTCTCAACATTTTCTGCAATTGGACTGGGTCACTAGCTGTCAGGGTCAGGTCGTCAGTCGTCAGCATAGAGCATGTGAGTTACCCTGAGCCCCTCAGTGCCAGTAACAGCACCCATAAAGCCAGTCCCAAACTCATCATCCACATCATTGATGAAAAGTGAAAAGGGAAAAGAGGAGAGGAGATAAAGGACAGCCTTGTTTTACACCTCTTAAAGGCGCAGTGGAATTACCGGTACTGGTAGTTTTGGCACCATCAATCAAAACATACTCGTCTCCATCGTACATGTGTTTGATAACATTGACAAGGTGAGTGGGCATCCTGATATTATTTAGATGATCCCAAAGGTGTGGTCTGTCAATAGTGTCATACGCTTGTTTAAAATCAATAAAGGCCGTGTGAAGGTGGGAACAACCCTTTAGTTTAATCTGTTTGGCAGCGTGGACTAAGTGCCTTAAAATAAAAATAGGCTGGATCGTGCTACGGTCTGGATAGAAGCCAAATTGCGTGTCAGGAACTTTTCGGTTCTCAACACAGCACTTGGTCACCAATTCTCTCAAAATGTTGGCGTACAGTCTATACATAGTCCCACTCAAATCCAACATGCGGTAGTTGTTGGGATCAAGCTTAGAGCCTTTTTTGTCAAGGGGGCAGATCTTGGCTTTTTTCCAACAAGCAGGAATACGTTTCTCACTCAAGGCAACGTGAAAGAGGTTGGCCAGGTAAGGGACAAGCACATTTTTATCTTTCTCATCACCTGGGTAAGCATACTTCAAAAAAGGAGCTGAGAATTCTTCAAAACCAGGTGAAGAAGAGGCATTCATCTACTTACCAAAAAATTTAGAGACCAGGCACGTCATAACAGCAAGACTCAGACAGTCAAAGGCATTGGCAGTTCTGTTCATACCTTGTGAAATACGACCACGACCCAAAGGGACAGCTAAAGCCCGTGCATCGATGTGCCTTGAATTCTTGTCCAGTGTATCAGGAGGTTTAGGAGGTGGTTTAGCATTGAAATGTGAAAGGAGGTAGGTATTCCAAGCATCTGTAGGCACAGGGGATGGACAGGTTGTCCTTCTTTGTTTCCGCATGTCGTAAATAGCTGGATCCCTTTTGCTCAACTTGTCCAAAAAAATAGCAGTCTGTTGTTATGAGAATTTGCGTGCAACCCTCCGCGTATGTTTTCTGTACTCTTTCTTTGTATCCTGTAAATCCTCTCTACCGTCCCTCAAAGAGCGTAAAAAATCCCTTCTCTTTCTCCTGCATTCATCATCAAACCAAGAAGCCTTTCTGGCTCCAGCTGCCACCCTTTGATTCTTCCGATACAAAACGCAAGGCAAAAACTTCCCCATACCAGAAGTGCAAGGAGCTGAAATAATCATAGCCCGTAAATAGTTGTTGGCTGCTTCTACGTCCTTTATCTCAATAGCCTTCATAAAAGAATTGTGGCCTTCAGTATTGTTTCCAAGATGTTCAGCGTAATGAGGTGCTTTGTTAGGGTTCCACTTCAATATGTGCTTCGGACAGCCACCGTGACAAACATGCTGAGGCTCAAGAATCATATCAGCTCCTGTCAAACCACTCTGTCTTGCTTTGAAACACGCAAACTTCTTAAATTCATTCAGCAAGCCTTTCATTGCATGCCTCCTTTAAAAATACAGCTCCAAACAACCTAAAATTGAAAAGTTGTGTCCCTCACTGTAGGCCCTTTTCAGCCCCCCATGCACACCATGCCAGATAAAAATGGTCCGTTCTTGAACCAACATTTCTCAGGAATTATATTTTATAGAATTAATATCATTGGCAGTGAAGATGCCATCGCAAACGCCGAAAAGCACGACCCCACCCTTCGGAATTTTTATTATAAATCCGTACCAGTCGTACCGTACCGTACCGTACGTACCGTACCATACTATAGTACGACGTACGATGCGGGTCCGTACGAGCGTACGCGACAACACTGTTTAGCGTTATAGGCTCTTAAACAAACAGAGAGAGAGAGAGAGAGAGAGAGAGAGAGAGAGAGAGAGAGAGAGAGAGAGAGAGATAAGCATAGCATTTGCTTGATGTAAAGCTGCCTGGTATTTTCAAAGGGCCTGGAATTGAACCCAAGTCTACGCTTGGCTACTTGGAAGGGTTAAACTGGCCACACCTGTTCTGGCCGCGCAATGCCAAGTTTCCTGTTTATCCGGCATCCGGCGTCAAGGACCAGGTCAGTGCTTAGACACGGAAAAATCCCGGAAGTCCAGGAATTTTGGGCCTGTCCCTCACACACATCTACGAAGTCACAAGTACACAGTCACAGACATGCGAGCATGCAGGCATGCAGGCATCTACGAAGTCACAGGCACACAGCCGCATGCATGCAGGCATGTACGACCAGGAAAAACATGTACAGCCATTGCGGCTGCATCTAATGGATTTGAAAAAAACGGATATGAAAGTATACAAAGCTCTAGGTGAATAATCCGCAAAACAAATGCATATAATAATTTTGGCAACGTTGATAACCCTCTTTGGTGGAAAGTGTGATGACTGTGACAATGTTTGTTTTTGCCTGCCTTAGGGTTAGGTATAGAGAACCCCTCTACTCCATACTACGTTTTAAACGTATGGAAAAATATGTCTCTGACATACCTGCTATGATCAGATACCCACATATTTTTGTGATGTTTTATTTATTTGCGGGAGGGCCCCACAGAAATCTTGTATGTTTAGCTTATGCCTCCCGAACGGTTTGGGCAGTACGGTATGATACGTCACATTTTGTCACACATTACAGCCAGGCACTTAATTACACGTAGCAGGGCAGGAAGGTTTCAGTCAAGCACGAGCAGTAGCAATTTTGAAGTCACTCAGCCAAGCACACAGCAGTAGCAGCTTGATGAAATCTGGCACTCAGCCAAGCGTATCAAGGCAGGAGCTGCTGGAGCTCAGCCAAGCATCAAGCAAAAGCTTACCACCCGTTCTTGATAAAAAGTTGAATCTGTTCATGACAATGTCAAGGCGACTCACTTTCTTCGCGTGTGAGCTGGTGTGCACTCCCACTCGCCTGGCCCGCACGGCCCCCCCGAGCATCTGCGCAGCAAGGGCAAGAAGTCCTGAACTGAGTCATGACAATGATTGTCACATGTTTTTTTTCTATCCAGGCACTGACGCAGCACAAAGCAGGTATCTCAAAGTCTGGCAATCAGCCAAGCACGCAGCAGGAGCAGTTTGATGAATTCTGGCACTCAGCCAAGCGTATCAGGGCAGGAGCAGCTTGTTAATTGACTGCGCGGAAGCATGGCATCGGACAGCACGCTCAAAATCCCTTGAACCACACTGTAATAGCGTTTTGCCATGTATTACAGAATGATGTGATATGACACATCATGTCACAGGCACGTAATTACACATAGCAGGGCAGCAAATATTTAGCCAAGCACAAACAAGAGTAGCTTTAAATGTCCGACACTCAGCCAAGCACGCAGCAGGAGCAGCTTGAATTATTTCTGGCACGTAGACAAGCACATCAAGGCAGGAGCAGCTTATTGATCAAGTGTGCGGAAGCATGGCATTGGGCAGCACTCTCAATTCCCTTTATCTACACTGTTGCAGTGTTACGACATGTATTACATTGTGATGTGATACATCACACATTGTCACACATTACAGCCAGGCGCTTAATTACACATAGGTCAGCAAAATTTAAGCGTTCATCAAACCCACAGTGAGCGACTCACATGCATCGGTGTCTTGTGAGACATGAGTGCCTCAGGCTACTTGTGCTTGCGCGCCACGGGAGCCTGCAAAAAGTCCGCACAGAGCACACCAGTGAGTTTGTCACGCATTCAATCTCAAGCAGGAACAATTTTGAAGCTTGGCACTCAGCCAAGCTCACAGCAGAAGCAGCTTGATGAATTCTGGAACCCAGCCAAGCACATCAAGGCAGGAACAGCTTATCGATTAGTTGCGCGGAAGCATGGCATTGGATAGCACGCTCAAATACCCTTGATCTACACTGTAATAGCGTTATGACATGTATTACATTGTGATATTGTGATACATCACACACTGTCACACATTATAGCCAGGCACGTATTTACACATAGCAGGGCAGCAAAGTTTTAGCCAAGCACAAACAGGAGTAGCTTTTAATGTCTGACACTCAGCCAAGCACGCAGGAGCAGCTTGAACTATTTTTGGCACGTAGACAAGCACATCAAGGCAGGAGCAGCTTTATTAATTCTGGAACTGAGCCAAACGAGAAGTAAGGTATTCAGCCACGCAGAACTCAAAATGTCAAGAAGTTGTGCGAAATTGTGCTTTGCACTACGCAATTTGGACACGGCCATCGAAGGGTATGCGCGCTCTCTTCCAAGTGTTGCAGATATGACCCCCTCTAAAACCTACCCATCTCCCTTAAGGTGTTACAGACATGACCCCCTCTAAAACCTACCCATCTCCCTTAAGGTGTTGCAGACAAGAACCCCTCTAAAACCTACCCAGCTCGCGGAAGTCCCGGCCTTTCCCCCCAGGGAGGGCTTGAACAAGTGTGGACTCCAGGGTTTCCCACTAGAATCCTTCAACTAGATCTTCTAGTTCGGATCGTGCTCTTTGCAGGGGGAGGAGGACTGCCCTTGCGCCCATGCGCTGCAGGCGGCAAAGCGTCCCATCCACAGCGGCAAAGCGCCAGTGAGAGGGGTGCTGCGTGCTTGGCGACTGGGTAATCATCACATTCAGAGCTCGTTCAACCGCGGTTGTTAGCCTGCATGCAAGGAGGCAGGTTGGAACACTAAGCGATGCTTCAAGATTTTAAAGAATTGGGGCTGAGGGCTTTAAGAACGTGTATCCTCCTTCCTAGAATGGGAGGTGTTGATGATTTGGTCGTGATTGTTGAATGAGAGGAAACGGAATCTGGACATGATGAGACGTGTTTACCTTAATATATTAATAGCATTCCTCCATTCTCTCTTGCCCATGCTTTACCAACATAATTTAACATAGCACATTCTCTGGCATCCACCATTACAAACCTTGCAGAGCTGTTCAGCATCATCAACCCTAGAGGAGCAGTTAGCAATCAAATGAGGCTGTTCATGCCGGGTTTGATTGTTGGCGATTACCATCTCTTTGTATACCACTTTTGTATGACACTTTTTGCATGACAACCTCACCAGCAGTAATAGCTCAGAGTTCTGCTCACCCTGCTCACCCAGCTCTGAAAGCTTTCAAAGACCAGGTCCATAACAAAGACGTCGCCACATAGGCCCTCAGCCTGGACGATGCTCAGGAAATGTTGGGTTGTGGCCTGGGAGCAACAAATAGTCAAGCGCATCAATTCAAATAAACTACAGACTGACTCTGATCTTTATGGTAATCCAAGGATATAATTTCATTTGAACTGAGTGAGCACTCGAATGAACATTGTTGACGTTTGGGCAGCATCTCAGGATTATAACCAGATCTTCTATTCATTTCATTGCCAGAGTACTCAACTTCAGCTGGATACTTAAGTTCAGGTCACTGTCAATTTGCACTCATTTGCACTTGTTACACTCACTTGCGATTGTTGCAGGTCATTCAGATCAGTGCTTGTGCCTCGCTCGTCATCTGGGTGGGGTGGGAAGGTACCATCAAGCCTGCAATTGTACATAGCAATGTGTACGCATTGGTATACCAATGTCTCTATTTTTGTGGTGTGTATTTCTGCGCGTAGGATAGAGCACAAAATTAGCAAAGGTGATGATGATGCAGACAGAAATAAGCTTTGAGTGATGCGCTTGATTATTGAAAAGTGACAACGAGGCGGAGCTGCTGTGCAGGTTGTAGGTTGCGCTTCCGATGACGCATCACAGGTTCGTGCTTCCGATGCAGGGCAGGGGCCTCACTGAGCTTAGGCTTAACTATTAAGAGCCTGTAACTCGTTAGCTAATCAATAAAAGCACCAGGAATCTTATGCGCGTGGGAATCATCGTCTTTGTAGGCAAGTAAACAAGAAGCACAATTGCTGCAGGCCCTGCAAAACAGCACTTGCCTGACCCCCCGCAAAGACATACAACCAGAAAAACAGGCACTCACAAGTTTGCCGTTTATCACCTTCGCAGCAAAGCACAATCAAAACGCGCGTCGCAGGAATAACAAGCACAAAGCTGAAGTCAGTACAATACGTTTCATACCTTACGTAAAATTAGCCTATTTGAAACTTGTTAGCAAAAGAGCAAATACCTATCTCAAAACTAGCTGAATATTTTTAGGGTTGGGAAATTGTTAAAGAACAATATAGGTGTTTATGAAGGAGCTGTTCTCAAGTGTGCATGAGTCTATAGGGGCAAACCCTCAGCGGGCGTTTTCCTTTTCCTTTGAACACTGGTGGTTTAGGCAGGTCTGGCACACGCTTTGTTCTGACCTGCTCAGCCTGATGCACTATGGCCATGGCACGGTCCAGGTCCTCGGCAGAGGGAGGAGGGGTCACGCGGAGGAGTGGGAGCGTGTAAGCGTATTCGTATTCCCGTACTGTGCAACTTAATCTATAGTCACACAGTCATGCACTTGCCTGCCTACATGTGTGCGTGCGTGCGGGCGCATGCACGCGTGAGTGCATGTGTGTGTGCGTGTGCGAGTCTGTGTGTGTGTGTGCACACGCCTGAACTGTTTACAAGAGATGTTGATTTCGTAAACTGTACATCTCTAGAACAACAATATTTGAATCTATGAAGCGACCGTTGCTCAAAACTGCAAAGTGCTTGCCTAAATTACTTAACTAAATTTATAAATAAAATGATGTTGACAAAACGTGTGAACACTGCGACTTCCCGTTTAAATAACCAGCACCGAGCTCAAGCACGGACAAGAAGGGTCAAGAGCAGGGCTGCTCAAACACTGACTCCAGCCACCATTGCGTCTGAGGACCAGTGGATTCTTGGAGAATCACTCAAGGTGTGTGAGTTTGTGGCCACACAACAACACACGCACACACGCAAACACACACGCAAACACGCACGCACGCACGCATGCACGCACGCACGCACGCACGTATGCACACGCACACACACAACATACGCTCACACAATATACACGCACACGCACGCACGCATGAACCCCAGCCATCATACTGCCGTAGCACGAAGCGCCGCAGCTGCTACACATCTATAAATGACACTCATATGACATCTCTGTATTTGCACACAACTGTCTGCGAGGGGTGCAGCTAGATGATAACCACTGACACTGGCACACACACACACACACACACACACACACACACACACACACACACACACACACACACACACACACACACACACGCGCGCACGCGCGCACTAGCGCGCTCACACGCGCGAATTGATACGCACAAACAAGTTGTGCACACGCATGCACAAACACACACAGAGTCCTCTTCATGAGTGCAGCCTTGCGAACAATATCGTTATTTCCTTATACTTGTTCTGCAGGTGTCATGTGTCGGAATCGGGTGCTGGCAGTGGGGAGACAAGTGAGTTCGACTTTACATAGCTGCGCGGGTTTACATGGCTGCACAAGCATTTGGAGCCTTGCACTTGCCTGGCAAAACTAGCAGGAGCAGCTGATGTTTCACCTGATTCAAGAATGAGGTTTGGCGTGCACATACATGTGTCCTGCATTTCCCATCATCATCAATCAATCACTAACCTTTACTTGTGTTCCCCCTATTGCCCATACCACACAGGTGGGGCTTCTGGGGCTATGACAATGAATACTCTAAGAAGGAGTGTGCCGAGGCCTATGAGGTATGCATTCCCTTATTCCGTACAGTTGAGCGTAAGACACACAGCCCTCATTGCCTTTGCCATAAGTCAGGCACGACAACCCCAGCCAAAAACAGGGCTCTGCAGGCCAGGGTTGCCTTTCAAAAGTTATATTCGCTGAATAGCGTCCTGTGGAGCACCTGTGTGTGCCCCAAGTTGAGCGTTGCACCAGAAGCTGGCAATACCAGGAATCAAGCACAAAAACCCAAGTTTTGGAAATTCAGGACAGTCGTATTACGTATCAGAATTATGTCCCGAAGCAATTGCCCAAACAACTGTCTTTGTTGGTGGAGGTGTTTGCCATTTTTTAGAGGAGCTTTGCTGAGCCTCAAACAGCTGCAACAAGTCTCATCAAAAGGAAGCCTCCCAGACATATTGCTTCATCAATGGCGGTTGTTGGGAGGGCCCCGTGTTGCCTGTTGGGCACCTGGGATGAGCTGCCGGGCTTAGCAAAATTGCTTGGGCCAATTTTCCCGAAAACTGTATGCTAGTGGAGTCACACCTGATGGTGAAACTCGTTTTAAATTCAAGTCAAGGAATGCTCTCAAATTGATGAGCTTGCATGCGGGCTCCTATTTCTTGATTTATAGAGCATTCTTCTTTCCTGTAAACTCAAATGTGCACCATTTGCATCCTTGCGCCTCCAACTGTCGGCAGGAGTCAGCCTAAAACCTTTTACCCCGGTTCTTTCCCCAGCTGTCAAGACAGAAGCTCGCTGAAATTTACGTAATGCAGTGAGTCTGAGTGGCCTTTAAAGCGCGCACCTTCATGCAAGCATAGGACACAGCAAATTTCATAAAATGCGACCAGCTTGGCCCTAAACATTTCCTCTTAACTTATTCCTCCAATCGTGTTCAAAAAGGACCTGTTTAATTACTCAACATATTTGCATTCGTGTTCAAAGAGGACCTGTTTAATAACTCAACATATTCGCATGTGTTTCTGACCACAGGCGACTGTGCGATCAGGCATCACTTTCATCGACACAGCTGAGGTCTACGGCTTCGGGCTGGTATGCAGAAATACTTACAATTATTGCGATCTTGGATGAATGTCGTGAGTTTGACAAAATGTAAAGACTAGGCAGCTGTTCCTTCAACAGGGCTTTCGTGCACAGATGTTCTCGCACCGAATGAGCATCTTGCTTCCACTTGCTAGTCACACGGGTCAGACACTGACTCAGCTTGACCTCCATCTATTGAAAAGGCTGTGTGTGTAAAATCGTTGATTTGCGTCGGCAGCAATGCAGGCACCAAGTTGCACTCCCTTGATCTTGGCTCGACGCTCGCATCGTGGATGAGGGATGTCAGAAACTTCCTTAAAGAAGGGTACTAAAGTGCTTTCCATTGAAGCAAGGGTTATATGATTCTGAACGTACCATTTGCAGTCTGAGGAGCTCCTGGGGGAGAGTGTCCAAAAAGCTGGGCACAAGGATCCTGTGGATGTCCAGATTGCAACTAAGTACTTCCCCCTTCCCTGGCGCTTCACTTCCTCGAGTGTGCCAGATGCCCTCAAGGACTCTCTTGCACGCATGGGCTTAACTCGCACCTCTCTGTACCAGCAGCATTGGTGGGTGCTTCACTTTCCAGCGCTGTGTGGGCATGATCAGAGCACATGCAATCTCTGTCATCCGAAGCTTAAGGTTTTGATGTGCAATTGCAGGCTTACTCGTCAATACAACACTGCTGCCACACTCAGGAAGTGAATACCGTGATGAAGCAAAAACCATAACCAAGTTTACTTGCTCGTATAGCTTCTCCTGATTAAATGCTCGCAGGGCAACATCTTAAACATGCGCACAGCCAAAGGGGTGGGGGGGGGTGGGGGGGTATGAGGAGAGATTGAAGGGCTGTTGGTGAGCTGTGTGAGGCAGAATGTAGGGTGCTGATACTATGAAAAGGGGAGTTAGGTAGATGTCACCTCATAGCATGGCTGAGGATGCCATGGTTTCCTTCTTGTGCCTTTTGCACGCATGCAGGCCAGGCTTGGGACCTCAATCATTGATTAACGATACCTACATTGATGGTCTGGCCCAATGCAAGCAACAGGTGAGCAGTGATGGCATTTTGATCCTCTAATGAATCGTGTTTGCCTAGTTGCAGCAAGGCATTCATCAAGCGCTTGATGTGCTGATTCTAGAGGCAGTGCGATGGCATGGCTGCGCTGCACACCTAGCTGTTACTTGGCTGCAGAATGTCTGTGCAATAGGATTTCATCCAGTGTTATGTGCTGCAAATGGTGCTATTGCCTATGTGGTTGCAGGGTTTGTGCGAAGCAGTGGGGGTGTCCAACTACAATGCACAGCGCACCCGGCATGCAGCCACGCGACTTAAAAATGCAGGTGTCCAACTTGCCACCAACCAGGTTAGTACGCACTCAGGGTTGAAGATTTCCATTGCCCAATTGTTACGACCTGTTATCGGTTTAGGTTGTTGCCTTTGCAAAATTGTATTTCCTGGTCTATGTTTCTGTCTCAGGCAACCGTGCCTTGACCTGCATGTGCAAGGTCCATCATCAGTTGCCCAAAAAAATCATAGTGGCTCAATCCATTGGGTATTGGAAATAATGTACCTCGTTCCGATGAAGAAATGGCCTTGTTGGAGGAGGCCTTGGGTTTGTAAAGCAGCTTTGCTTGGCTGTGCTACACAGGTCATGTACTCTCTGCTGTACCGCGCACCGGAGCAAAATGGTTTATGGGAGGCGTGCAAGGAAAACAACGTGCGACCGATTGCCTACAGTCCACTGGGCTTGGGCCTGCTCACAGGTAGGAAAGATTGCAGGATGGCAGTGTGTTCAAAGTCACAAAGGGAGAGGGCTTTCCCTTTGTTTGATCCTTGAGAGAGAAAGTAAGGAAGCACCATTGCTCGGTCTGCTTTACTGGATGATGCACGCACACATGTCAGCAGCTGACATGGATCTCTTTCTATCTGCTCATGTTTGATACTGTTGGTAACTGGCGTTGGCACTGTCTCTTAAAGTTTTAGGCTTTACAGTAAGCCATTAGTGAACACGACGCGCGACTGCTAGGCTGCATGTAAATATCATATAGCAATGAAATGTAAATGGAGTCTTTGTTGTAGCACCACGACAATTGCACCTTGAAAATTTTTGAGAACAAGGGAAAAAAGGCATGGCTTCTTGGGGACATTGCAGCACGAAATAAAATCAGTGAATGAACATGCCAGGATTGGCCAACCGATCGCATCAAACAAAGAGGGAGAACTATAATCTATGTGTTTTGGGCGAATAAAGAAGAAGCACAGGGTCTAGCATAATGAGGTAACCAAGAATGAGGGAGGCAAAATAAATCATACAAAAATCATCATGTGTGAGGAGCAGCACATGCACGACGAGAGGCTCTGGAACATCAATCATGGTCTGGTTCTTCACTCTCTTGCTGCGGGCCCTGCTGCTAAATGAGCTTAGAACCAGAACTTGCCTGGCTTAAATTGTAAGAAACGTGTAAAAGCAAATTAAAATCGGATGAAAGCAAATTGGCAGGCACTTCCCTTGTTTGTCGTTCGTTCACACCCCAACAGCAAAGCACAACAAGACCAAGGACGTGAAATCAAAAGCAAAATGGCAGGCATCTCTCTTAAAGGTCGTCAAATCTGGGTCAGATGTGGTACTGTGCAGCGTTATCATGCATGAAACCGGCCCCGCTTGTCACCGTGATTCATCTCCATGACTTGCAGGCAAGTACGCTCCTGGAGGGGCCACACCATACGGTCCTCGTTCTGCACTGTTTGATTATGACCGACGCATTAAAGTGCAGCCCCTGATAGACCTTCTGCAAGCTATTGGGAAGGAGCGCCAGAAGTCTCCCACGCAGGTGAGTGCACATGTGCTTGTTGTGTGTGCGTTTGTGTTGCTTTTTGTGTACGAAAAGTATCTGGCATGCGCAAGCCTGAGCTGTGATGCTTTTTGTGTACAAAACATCTGGCATGCGCAAGCCTGAGCTGTGATGCTTTCTGTGTACGAAAAGTATTTGGCACGCGCAAGCCTGAGCTGTGATGCTTTTTGTGTACGAAACGTATTTGGCATGCGCAAGCCTGAGCTGTGATGCTTTTTGTGTACGAAAAGTATTTGGCATGCGCAAGCCTGAGCTGTGAAAACTTTCTAAAGCAGAATCACGCAAGAAAGGACACTTCCCTGCATCATTGGCAGAAGAAGGGCAACGCAACATATAAAGAAAGACTCCTTTCATCAAGCAAATCGAATTCCATGAGGTATTGGCATTTGGCTGAGCCTTGGAACTCCGGGCAGAGTTGTGGGCAGCATCTCACCATGTTACAAAAAAGAACTGACTCTCTTTGGCTCTCATAGAAGTGTCCTCCACATATTTGCATTCTCACAGCAAAGATGGTGCCGGTCTGTGTGTGCAGGTGTCTCTCAACTGGGTGGTCTGCAAAGGAGCCTTGCCCATTCCTGGAGTGAAAAACGCTCGGCAGGCTGAGGAGGCTGCCGGTGCACTTGGGTGGCGTCTGACAGACGGCGAAGTTATGGAGCTCGACCGTGTGAGTGCTGGCTTGCCTCAAATCCCTGGTGTTGATCTGGGGTCAGTCTAATGGCACACTCTTTAACGGTCGGTGTGCAAGAGAGAGAAAGAGAGAGAGAGAGAGAGAGAGAGAGAGAGAGAGAGAGAGAGTGTGAGCGAGAGGAAGCAAGGATTTATGTTACGCACGTGATGCAGAGTGAGCGGCTTGCACTGAAAAATCCATTCTTTTATTTAAACGAGACGCCGAGCACATGTGCTACCTTGTATCTTGTATTATTGGTGCTTGCTTAAGCGGCTGTATTTGCTAGGGCCTGGAGCCAACGCAACTTGCAAAAAATGTATATCTCGGTTGTGAGTGCTCTGTGATGTAGATTGAGTGCTGTGAGAAGAAGGTGTTGCCGAACATCAGGAACAACTTTTCTAGGCTATTTGCTGGCATGTCAGGCATTATGACGCTTGGTTGCACATCGTGTTTCTTACTTTTACTTGTAATACTGTGGTAGATCCATTTGTCAAGTCGATTTGTATGTGAAGCTGTGACGCTTGAGGGGACCCTGCCCGCCAGAACATATTCTCACACAACTTATGACAAGGTGGCCTTCAAAACGCAAAAAACGGCACAAGACAAAAAAGCGTTAGCATGCATTTCAACTGTGATTTAAGAGAGGCCAAACCGTTAGGGTTAGAGTTAAACCTAACCCTAAAATTGATTTTTTCTATTGCTGAGCAAGTCTCTTGGCCACTTGAAACAAAAGCGAGGCCAAGTGGTTTTGCTGCTCAGCTACACAAACGCAACTTGATCAAACTCAAGGGATCAGCAAGATGCCGTGAAAAAGGGAACAGAAAATGCTCTGTCTGTTATGAAACGTAAGGTATGGTTACATCGCTATATATGCCTCAGGCGAGCATCTGTGCGAAAGTGTGAAAACTTATAAATAGCCAGCAACCAGAACCTTACAAAAAAAAAGGGCTAAGCACTTGGCCACAAAAGAGGCAACACCAGGCAATTCTGGTTGGTTCAATGGTTACAAACAATACTCTGACATTGGCGTCAGGGTACCTTCAGCCAGAATCTTTGGCTGATTGACTTGTGACTGGTGCATAAATGCCAGCCGCACATAAACCCATGAGCTTAGAAATAAGATTGGAAAGCTAGTAGTTCCTCTGAGCGAGAAAGAAAATCGAAAACCACCTGCAGTGACGTGTTGCACAATGTTCAGTCTGAGAAAGATTAGGGACCTGTTGAGAGAGTAGAATGCTTGCGCCTCAAATGACAAACGTCACGACATGTACACACTTAAAAGAGGACATGGGCCTCATCTTGATCCTCATGCAAGCTGAATTTATCACAAATGGAACACGCTTCACCATGAGACCAAATAGCCCTCTCATCACGCAGAGTGTGCGCATGCAGCCTGAAATGGCTCACATTACGCGAAACATGCTAAGTCAACTTCTGAGTCATGTGAGTCACATACGCCCATGTTTCATATCATAGATAATGTTGCATTAAACTCACAAATAATAATTCAGCGTACTGAACAACCTACAAACAGTCAGCCAAACAAACGCACCACAAGCTCGCAAATCACTAGCCACAACCACCATGCAACACAAGCGTTCACACAAATAACCACTCCTCCCACTCAGCATATCAATATCATCAACCCAAGAACTCACCAGATACACAACAACCCAACCTTTGAGATTGCAGACCGCCCAGCACCATCATCACAGCGCAGACCCCAAGGGAAAAGAAGATGTGAGATCCTCGATATACCCCATAACCTTCCTAGCCTAAACCTGACCCCCTTGCGCACCACGCATATTCAATAAGAACTCTGGACGTACAAGAAAAATAAGGCTTTTTCAATTTTTCAACGACACCCACAGAGGCCATCAACACACTCTACTATGATGATATGGACATCTTGCACATAGATAATTGGAGGTTCTTCACCCCCAAGAAAAGAGACAGAGATGATACACCCCTAAGACAGAAACAATACCACACTTACTTTGCCCCCATGAATATTGAAAGTTGGGCCCTTCCCTTCTTTACATCAGTTGGACTAGTGCCCAATTCGAGTAAGACTATTGCCCGGAGCCAAATTAAGTGCGCAAGCTGTGAATTATGCTCCTTCCATCTAGGACTTGAATCTCCAGACCTCTCCCCACCTTTTAAAGACATGTACATCTGTGACGTCTGCAACCGTACCTACCACTGGCAATGCTTGCTTAAAACAAGCTGCTGCAACGCCACTGAAAGGGAAGCTATTGATGCCAATGACTCATGGGCCTGCCCTGCCTGTATCAATTTGAACCAAAATGAAAAAGAAAGCCGTATCCACTTTCAGAAAAGAGAGATTGTGGAAGTCTCATGGAACCCAACCTGGGAGCCAGAAGAACTACAAAACACTTGTGAAAGCTTCAAACAGAGCCTCAATAAATTTGAAGAGCAAATCACCGCACCAAACTTATCTCAGCCTGCACCAGATGGACACCTAAATGATCTTCAAAGACAAGGGTTCTCTGCCATCCAAGCAAGAGGGCAACAAGTACCAGCCCTACAATGTCGATCTTCGGAACAAAGTTAGCTTTGACATCCAACCCACCAACCCACAGGCTGACATTATGGCCACAGGGCATTGTGAATACTGGATCACAATCATTGATTTCATGGAGTATCAAGAAAAGAGTACCCTATCCTCCCCAGATGACACTATGTTTCCTGAAGTGTACACCGACACAGTAGCCTGTATTTACAATGCCGACGGAAAGTGTAAAGGTATGCTTACTCCCGAGCGCCTTAACATACTGCAAAAGGCCTTTGACAGGGCAAAATGCAGCGGTCTACACAATCACGTCCAACCTCCTCCCATTAGCTTTGCATCAGAACTTGAAGGCCTCATTGCACGTAAAGACATCTCTGCCTCTAAACATACGAACAAAAAAATCACTCTTTCGCACGGATACTCCCCTCCCACATCACCGCCGCCTTTCAAAAGTGGGCCCTGGTCACTGAAGAAAAAATGGCTTCCGATCCCCCCTTGACCATGATCCCGATTTCCCCCATTACTGGAGTGAGCACCCAAGGGACAAAGTGTTTGGGGCAAACACCAATGCCTTCTCTTCCCGATTCTCTGGGTTCTCCATCTGCCATCCCATTTACCACGAAAATATCATGCTCTTAGCAGCAAGACACGCCATCTACTCTGCTGCTGTCAGCACAGAGGAAACAGCCACATTCATGCTCCTCCCTTCCTGGAATAAAAAGATGACCACAAATCCATATGCATCACTCTGCCGCAAATACCCACACATATGTAAACTCATGGGCATCATCCCATTAGACCAACTCCAATATGCAAAAGTGCCCTTCTGGAACAACATACAAATACCACTTTCCAAACATTCCTGGGAATTGCAGATCATTGCCATATGGAACACTAAGGACAGGGTCTGCCTCAATGCTCACAACAAAGACTGGCTTAAAGAAATTGCCAAAGAGATCCCCGAGGCAAAGTGGGAAACTAAAAACATACATAACCATCCCTACCAAACAGCCTTAGGTTCCGGACAGCACTCAGGACACAACAAAATAAATAAGCTTCCAAATGACCACACTCAAGCCTCAGAAGGCCCAGATAAAACAAGTGCCCTGATTAGCACTGACCAACCTCACAATTGTAATATCGACGAAGCACCCCAAAACAGCTCCAGCCAAAACCTAACCCGTAAGGTAAAAGATTGGCGGGATTGGACCTACACTGATGGCAGCCTCCAAAAGAATGAAGTAGGGCAAGACACCGATTCAGGCGTATATCACCCTCACTTAAACGTTTCCCACTATGTAAACCCAAAAGGCATGGGTATAACCAACACCATCTCACGTGCAGAGCTAGCAGCTATAGCAGCTGCAGTCATACACGGCTACTCACATATAGCGACTGGCAACCTTACATCACTGCACCAAACTAAAAAGGAGCTGTCACACCCGAATATCCATCGCCACCACATCTAAGAAGATGTCCTTCAATCCATTGCTTAAGCAATCCGCCAATCACCATCGCCTACCCCTTCTAAAGTAAAGTTTCATGCCGGTATTTTCGGTAATGAGCATGCCGACGCCCTTGCTAAAAAGTCAGCCACCACCTACTCCAACCTTGCAGACACCTCCACCAAAACAGCAGCCCCTGAGACAAATCCCTTCTACAACATCCACTGGCTTGCACAAGAAGACATAGAAAACCAACCACGAACTCATAATCATACCCATACAACAAACATGGCCCATTCTCCTCCCCCAAAGCTTTGGTACCTACCAAACCACCGTGAAGCCCTTCAAGCGCATATGCATCTTCTCCATAAACTGGGAAATGCCAAAACTGAATCGAACTACCATGCGTACTACCAGACCCTCATAAAGGACGGCACTGCAATGGAGCCACTAGCAATGCTTACCTAACATCATCCGATGTCCCCTTAAAGACCAAATGTATAATTATGAAATACAGAACAGGACCTTATACAATCAAAAGCATGCGGTATTTTTCAAACTCTCAACAAGTCAAACTTGCCCCCTCTGCCCACAAGTAGACAAAGCCCTGCACA
>Ga0307968_1001771_pt1:15000-17804 | contig 17804 bp, 22 predicted proteins | sample OrgLakmetagen650_FD_201834 | JGI IMG/M metagenome (GOLD analysis project Ga0307968, IMG submission 201834) | Saline water microbial communities from Organic Lake, Antarctica - #650 | ecosystem: Environmental > Aquatic > Non-marine Saline and Alkaline > Saline | place: Antarctica... | reverse complement strand
ACAGAAGCAGCCTGATCTGGCCCATGTGTACGCTGCGGGCCTGAACGCACAAAAAGCAATTTACACACACAGGTGTACGTTCTGTCTATGATGTCATTGCGTGAAAAAAGAAGCAGCCTGATCTGGCCCATGTGTACGCTGCGGGCCTGAACGCACAAAAAGCAATTTACACACACACAGGTGTACGTTCTGTCTATGATGTCATTGCGTGCAAACAGAAGCAGCCTGATCTGGCCCATGTGTACGCTGCGGGCCTGAGCGCACAAAATGCAATTCACACACACACACACACACACACACAGGTGTACGTTCTGTCAATGGACACATGGAGACACACACACTTTCTAAACATGGCCCATGTGTACGCTGCGTGTTTTGAGCATCTCTCACACAGAAGACACACGTTGAAGCGCTCACAGCTGCTCGTTCCATATGTATGTAGGTATGCACATTTGACATACGGCCCAAATATGGCCCATGCGCAAGCTGCAGGCCTGAAAGCACACCGCACACAAGACAAGCGTGTGCACTTGAACACAATCACATACACGCACGCGCACACACACACATGCACGCACAAACACACTCGCACATGCACACACACGCACACACACGCACACACACAGACACACACACATACACACACGTTCCTTCCATCTGTCCTGTTGCAACCAAACTAGTTGCAAACAAACAGGTTGCACAGAAAGCAGACTGGATGCGCAGCCTGCTGAGGTTGCAGCCTGCTGACATTGTTTTGCAGTCTTCAGAGAGGAATAAATAATTGTGCGCTGGACTATTATTGGAGTAAGATACCAGCCATCTGCTCTGCGCATTGTATACCACCCAGGATTGGCTGCTCATTGCGCATTGTATACCACCCAGCCAGCTGCTCAGCGCATTGTATACCGTCCAGGATTGGCTGCTCATTGCGCATTGTATACCACCCAGCCAGCTGCTCAGCGCATTGTATACCGTCCAGGATTGGCTGCCCATTGCGCATTGTATACCACCCAGCCAGCTGCTCTGCGCATTGTATACCACCCAGGATTGGCTGCCCATTGCGCTTTTTAATTAGTGATACTCATAACAATTACATCATGTGCGTCTTGCATTGACGTCATGTGCGCCTTGCATTGACGTCATCCCTTATTCTCGCGTCTTGCATTGACGTCATGTGCGCCTTGCATTGACGTCATCCCTTATTCTCCATCCTTGGTCGATTCTTATCGCTTGTGCAATTCTTATTGTTTGTGTTGTTGATTCTGTTCGGATTTCAGGATGCTCTGTTTCCTCTACAATTTCATCCTGTCTGCCCATTTGTGTCGTTGATTCTGTTCAAATTTCGGGCTGCTCTGTTTCCTCTACAATTTCATCCTGTCTGCCCATTTGTGTCGTTGATTCTGTTCAAATTTCAGGCTGCTCTGTTTCCTCTACAATTTCATCCTGTCTGCCCATTTGTGTCGTTGATTCTGTTCAAATTTCAGGCTGCTCTGTTTCCTCTACAATTTCATCCTGTCTGCCCATTGGTGTTGTTGATTCTGTTCGAATTTCAGGCTGCTCTTCTTCCCTTACAGTTTCATCCTGTCTGCCCATTGGTGTTGTTGATTCTGTTCGAATTTCAAGATGCCCTACTTCCCTTACAGTTTCATCCTATCTGCCCATTGGAAATTCAACCCTTGCTATCACCGAGCTCATACCAACCATAAAGGTACTCAATTCCCCTAAAAGGTATTAGAGCTCATACCAACCATAAATGTACTAAATTCCCCTAAAATGTATTAGAGCCCATACCAACCATAAAGTTACTCAATTCCCCTAAAAGGTATTAGAGCTCATACCAACCATAAAGTTACTCAATTCCCCTAAAAGGTATTAGAGCTCATACCAACCGACTAGATATGTGCTACTCCCATTACTTCCTTACCATCCAGTATCGGTTGCCCATGGCGCCCTTCATGTGCTACTCCCACACTTTGTTTCAGCTCCAAACCCTACCTCCATTCTTTTACCCTGAACCCTCATTGTATATGGCCTTCTCTGTGGTGTTCCCATTCCCCCCCAACCGTCCACTTTTGGTTGCGCATTTGCGCCCCTGCTATCACAAATGCAATCCAGTCACGGTAGTTGTATCCTTTACTTCCTTACCATCCAGTACTGGCTGCCCATGGCGTCCTTCATGAGCTCCTCCCAAGCTTTCTGGAACACCTTACCCCCTCCCACATCCACCTCCTGCGCAAATTTAAGAATGTCAAAAGGAGCAGAACGTCAGCAGGACAGGCTGCGTGTGGATTATGGTCCACAAACTCAATACACACTCAGTACACGCACTCAGTACACACACTCAGTAGTGCTCAGATGCATGGAATTTGGGCTCTTACTGAAACCACGTCTTTCTGTGGATTCCACCGATTGTGGAACACACACACTCAGTAGTGCTCAGATGCATGGAATTTGGGCTCTTACTGAAACCACGTCTTTCGGGGCATCTACCTCCCACCCACACCACCTCCAGATTTAAAAACTAACAGCGGGTATTTTTATTTTTACACCTTTGCTTCACATTCTAACAAGTGCTCTGTACCATAAGAAAATGCACAACAAGAATGCAGTATGGAAATGCATAAAAACCCAAGCCCACTCCTGACCCTTATCAACGCCAGTGAGGCAGCTTCCACTCCTTACACACACGTAAACACACACGCTCACACACACACAAACACATACACACACATGCATGCACACACACACACACACACGCACGCACACACACACACGCACACACACATACACACACATGCACATAC
>Ga0307968_1001771_pt1:5000-12500 | contig 17804 bp, 22 predicted proteins | sample OrgLakmetagen650_FD_201834 | JGI IMG/M metagenome (GOLD analysis project Ga0307968, IMG submission 201834) | Saline water microbial communities from Organic Lake, Antarctica - #650 | ecosystem: Environmental > Aquatic > Non-marine Saline and Alkaline > Saline | place: Antarctica... | reverse complement strand
TGGACGCAGGTGTGGTTACGTGCGACAAGTGTTCAGATGAATGGACGCAGGTGTGGTTATGTGCGACAAGTGTTCAGATGAATGGACGCAGGTGTGGTTATGTGCGACAAGTGTTCAGATGAATGGACGCAGGTGTGGTTACGTGCGACAAGGTGCGCGTGGACGTACCAGTTTCAATTTGGGTAAGTAACCCAGTTTCAATTTGGGTTAGTAACCCAGTTTCAATTTGGGTGTGTTGCCTGAGACCTATATTCACCATTGCACACAGATTGAAACCACTGATTGAAACCACAGATTGAACCACTGATTGAAACCACCCTTAACAAGCACACCTGTGTGAGTTTATGTGTGTGGCGTTGTTTCTTGTGGGATTGCCTTTTTGTGGGATTGCCACACACATTCACCATTGATCACAGTGATGAAGTCTTGTCCTAAGCTACCCCACCTGTGTGGCCATACGCGATACTGGGGTGCTGGCGTTGTGTGTGGTGATGCCACCCCCCTCTGAAGGTTGACCCGATATGAAGCTGCTGCATTGTTCGCCTGCTAGGGAGGTAATGCTGTGTTGACCTTGGGGAGTACCACTCAGGCCGGATATGCTATCTGTGTGTGTACAAGTGTGTGTGTGTGTGCATGTGTGTATATGTGTGTGTGCACGAGTGTGTGCTGTGTTGACCTTGAGGAGTGCCACTCAGGCCGGATAGGCTATCTGTGTGTGTTCAAGTGTGTGTGTGTGTGCGTGCATGTGTGTGTATGTGTGTGTGCACGAGTGTGTGTGCTTGCATGTTTGTGTTTGTGTGCATGCGTGTGTGTGTGTACGTGTGCGTGTGTGTGTGTGTGTGCGCACGCACGCACGCACACGTGACAGAGGACAGCTGTCTTTGCAATTGAAGCTATAAATGAGTTTATATGCCCTAAGCGTGCCTCAGGGACATGCAGCTTAGACACATCTTGAAACGAGCTTATATTCCCCCATCTCACTTTGGTCTGCCCGAATATCTAAGGTTCAGAACTGTGCATATACGGAGTATACACGGTACTTTTGGCAGGAACACCACCAAAAATGCGGCCATATATTCTGTGTATATGAACGGTTTTGGCCAACGCTACAAATATAGCTCTGTAAAATAGGTGTCGAACGAGCTTAAAACAAGTCTACACGCCCCAGCCTTGCTTTGATTCATTCAGTTGGAGCTATGAAACGAGTACCAAACAAGTTGAAAACAAGCTTACAAGTCCTTAGCTCACCTTCGCCCTCCAAATTATTGCTATAAAACCACCAAAAAGCGAGCAACCACTGACTAAAAAGGAGCTTTAAGTGGGTGTGAATCAAGTTTGCATACGTGTCTGGCTCAATTTTGTCTAGCCCATTATAGCTACAAAACGAGCATCTCTTGTCTAGCCCATTATAGCTACAAAACGAGCATCTCTTGTCTAGCCCACTATAGCTACAAAACGAGTATCTCTTGTCTAGCCCATTATAGCTACAAAACAAGCATCTCTTGTCCAACCCATAATAGCTACAAAACAAGTATCTCTTGTCTAGCCCATTATAGCTACAAAACGAGTATCTCTTGTCTAACCCATAATAGCTACAAAACGAGTATCTCTTGTCTAGCCCATACTAGCTACAAAACGAGCATCTCTTGTGTAGCCCATACTAGCTACAAAACGAGTATCTCTTGTCTAGCCCATTATAGCTACAAAACGAGCATCTCTTGTCTAGCCCATACTAGCTACAAAACGAGTATCTCTTGTCTAGCCCATACTAGCTACAAAACGAGCATCTCCTGTCTAGCCCATACTAGCTACAAAACGAGTATCTCTTGTCTAGCCCATTATAGCTACAAAACGAGCATCTCTTGTCTAGCCCATACTAGCTACAAAACGAGTATCTCTTGTCTAGCCCATTATAGCTACAACACGAGCATCTCTTGTCTAACCCATTATAGCTACAAAACGAGTATCTCTCGTCTAACCCATTAGCTACAAAACGAGCATCTCTTGTCTAGCCCATTATAGCTACATAACGAGCATCTCTTGTCTAGCCTATTATAGCTACATAACGAGCATCTCTTGTCTAGCCCATTATAGCTACAAAACGAGTATCTCTTGTCTAGCCCATTATAGCTACAAAACGAGTATCAAGCAAGCTTACAACAAGTTTGTATGTGTCCCCGGATCACCTTGGTCCACCGCGTCTGATTGGTCCCCCGACTCGCCCCCTTTCTCTCTTCCTCCTCCCCCCTTGAGCTTATACGAGCACTCCTGCACGCCTGAAACACACAGAGGGTGAACGCAAACGTATTATGGCAAAGAGGTTGTGCGTTGTGTGCTTTTTATTCTTCCCATCCACCCTTGTACGAGCACTCCTGCACGCCTTAAACAAACACACACACACAGGTCATAGCCACTTGTTTATAGGCAATCACTCACCAATAGCCACTAGGTCATAAGCAATCACTCACCAAGAGCCACTAGGTCATAGGCAATCACTCACCAATAGCCACTAGGTCATAGGCAATCACTCACCAATATCCACTAGGTCATAGGCAATCACTCACCAATATCCACTAGGTCATAGGCAATCACTCACCAATAGCCACTAGGTCATAGGCAATCACTCACCAATAGCCACTAGGTCATAGGCAATCACTCACCAATAGCCACTAGGTCATAGGCGAGGCGGTCAACACCCTTCAACAAAGGGGACAGGTCATCAGGAGGGGCCTGCGGATGTGTGCAAAACGTGTGTGTGTGTGTGTGCAAAAAGTGTTTGTGTGTGTGTGTGTTTGTATGTGTGTGTGCATGTGTGTATGTGTGTATGCATGTGTGTGTTTGCTAATTTGTACACATGTGTGTGCTTGAGCTTGTCCATGCATGTGAATGAACGGTCAATGCCTGTCAATTGAAGGGACAGGTCAACAAGAGAGCCCACATGTAAGTGTGTATGTGTGTTTGTGTGTGTAAAGGTATGAAAAGCTTTCAACAGACTGTGCCCGCAAGGTAAGGAGGCAGGACAGTAAGAAAAACCATGTGTACGAGTGTATGCGTTAGGGCATGAAGAGCTCTTAAAAAACTGTGCCCGCGAGGTGAGGGGGCAGGACAGCAGGAAGGACCATGTGTACGTGTGTATGCGTTAGGGCATGAAGAGCTTTTTAATGACTGTGCCCGCAAGGTGAGGAGGCAGGACAGCAGGAAGGACAATGTGTACGTGTATATGCGTTAGGGCATGAAGAGCTCTTAAAAACCGTGCCCGCTAGGTGAGGAGGCAGGACAGCAGGAAGGACAATGTGTATGTGTGCATGCGTTAGGGCATGAAGAGCTCTTAAAAGACTGTGCCCGCAAGGTGAGGAGGCAGGACAGCAGGAAGGACCATGCGGAAAAACAAAAAATAGGGGGCGGTGATATACTTTTTGTACGGTACACTAGAAAAATGAAACTCTATATGCTGACAAGGATCAGCAGGCATTCCGGAGAGGCTCTCAACGGATATTTGCATCAGCCAGAGCTCCACCAAACCTGTTCTTTAAAGAAATGAAGCAGTCAGATTTGCATCAGCCAGAGCTCCACCAAACCTGTTCTTTGAAGAAATGAAGCAGTCAGATTTGCATCAGCCAGAGCTCCACCAAACCTGTTCTTTGAAGAAATGAAGCAGTCAGATTTGCATCAGCCAGAGCTCCACCAAACCTGTTCTCACTCCAACCCCTTTGCGCCACGCCACACCAATCTGAAGAAATGAAGCAGTCAGATTTCCCTGCACCATTATAGCATTCAACATTCAACAAACAAAACCAATGCATTCATGCAGCGCACCGTGTCTCACAGAACAACAGGATCCAATGCATCCAAGCAGCGCACCGTGTCTTACAGAACAACAGGATCCAATGCATTCATGCAGCGCACCGTGTCTCACAGAACCACAGGATCCAATGCATCCAAGCAGCGCACCGTGTCTCACAGAACCACAGGATCCAATGCATCCAAGCAGCGCACCGTGTCTCACAGAACAACAGGATCCAATACATCCAAGCAGCGCACCGTGTCTCACAGAACAACAGGATCCAATGCATCCAAGCAGCGCACCGTGTCTCACAGAACAATAGGATCCAATGCATCCAAGCAGCGCACCGTGTCTCACAGAACAACAGGATCCAATGCATCCAAGCAGCGCACCGTGTCTCACAGAACAATAGGATCCAATGCATCCAAGCAGCGCACCGTGTCTCACAGAACAACAGGATCCAATGCATCCAAGCAGCGCACCGTGTCTCACAGAACAAGAGGATCCAATGCATCCAAGCAGCGCACCGTGTCTCACAGAACAACAGGATCCAAGTCATAGAAACAAATCAATAGCGAATGCATAAGCATCTGAGCATCTGAGGCACACTGCGTGCTCCTCGTCAGTCAAAGGATGTACATTGCATTTCGACCCCAAGGAAGCAATGAAAAAACTCGAACAGGAATAGTGAAAGGATATGATGAAAGGATCCGAGGCGCACCGTGTTTCCCACATTCCAAGTGCAGCACATCACATTAAGCGGCCTGTGCACGCGCTCGTGCATGTAGAAGCACTGCATCTGGATCTGCGGGCAGAGCATACACAGGGAGTGAGGGTAGAGTGTCAGACTGCCTTGAACAGTAAGCGGCCTGTGCACACGCTTGTGCATGTAAAAGCACTGCATCTGGATCTGCGGGCAGAGCATACACAGGGAGTGAGGGTAGAGTGTCAGACTGCCTTTAACATTAAGCGGCCTGTGCACACGCTCGTGCATATAGAAGCACTGCGTCTGGATCTGCACTCAGGGTGGCACGTCAAAAACCTTCACAGCAGTGGTGCATAAAAGAAAAGAACTACGCAGGCAGTGAAAAAATAACACTCCCCACATTAATCAAGGAAAAGGAGCCACTTTGGTATTGAGTACCGTAAACTCTGCCACCACAGATGTAACGATCTATGCGTTGCTCTGTCTGATTATTCGATTAATTATGTTGTGCCTTTTATCGTACACGCTCGTGCTTGTTTCAACAAAGAAAAGAAAGAGATCAATGAGGAGCAGGAGGGTTGCAGGCTTGGCCTTAGACCGGCTCCTGATGAAAGTTGGTAACGGTAACAGCATGTGTCCCGCACAGCACATTCCCAAAGTATGGGAACGGTAACAGCACACCAACCATTATGCTCAAGCCAACCTGCCACCAATGTGCGCAACCTTAAAAGAGAGGACTCAAGAGCGCACTGATTTCATGAAATAACGTCAAGAGTGCACTGATATCATGGAATAATGTCAAGACGCACTGATTTCATGAAATAACGTCAAGAGTGCACTGATATCATGAAATAACGTCAAGAGCGCACTGATTTCATGAAATAATGTCAAGACGCACTGATTTCATGAAATAACGTCAAGAGCGCACTGATTTCATGAAATAATGTCAAGACGCACTGATTTCATGAAATAACGTCAAGAGCGCACTGAATTCATGAAATAATGTCAAGACGCACTGATTTCATGAAATAACGTCAAGAGCGCACTGATTTCATGAAATAATGTCAAGACGCACTGATTTCATGAAATAACGTCAAGAGCGCACTGATTTCATAAAATAATGTCAAGACGCACTGATTTCATGAAATAACGTCAAGAGCGCACTGATTTCATGAAATAATGTCAAGACGCACTGATTTCATGAAACAACGTCAAGAGCGCACTGATTTCATGAAATAATGTCAAGACGCACTGATTTCATGAAATAACGTCAAGAGCGCACTGATTTCATGAAATAATGTCAAGACGCATTAATTTCATGAAATAACTTCAAGAGCGCACTGGTTTCATGAGGTGATGTCAGGAGCGCACTAATTTTATGCCGTGATGTCAAGAGCACGATGATTTCATGAAATAATGTCAAGACGCACTGATTTCATGAAATAATGTCAAAAGTGCACTGATTTTATGAAACAATGTCAAGAGCGCACTGATTTCATGAATTAATGTCAAAAGTGCACTGATCTTATAAAACAATGTCAAGAGCACACTGACTTCATGAAATAATGTCAAGAATTACACACACTTCAACGAATTTTAGTTCTATTGCGCGATCTACATAGGCTATGCCCACGCACACGCACACACAGGCAAATACAAACACACACATAAACAAACAGGCACACATAGTACAGACACGCACATCTGCACACTGTGTATTACCTGACCGTGGCTGACTTGACCCCTCCGTCCATGCAACGTATGCCAGACAGGCTGCGAGAAATGGGAACTATTGTCGGCAAGAAACTTGACAGGCAGCCGGACCTGTGTGTGCATGTGAGTGTAGGAGCGTGTTTACACGCTAATGCACAGAAAATGGGGGCACTATCAATGTCAAGAAACTTAGCAGCTGGGCCTGTTTGTGCAAAACTGTGAATGAGGGATGGCTGAACTCCCTAGTACACTCCAAAGACAGGCAACACTTTTTTGGGGTGAGGTGGATATCGCATGCAGCCAAATTTGTGTGTGTGTGTTTGTGTGTACATGCGTGTTTGTGTGTGTGTGCGTGTGTGTGTGTGTTTGTGTGTGTGTGTGTATGTGTGTGTGTGTGTGTGTGTGTGTGTGTGTGTGTGTGCCGACAGGGAGTGAGCTCGCACACATTCCTTGTGCTACGGTTACCCAGATCTGTGCAACAACAGCGTACACACACGCTGTGTGTGTGTGTGTTTGCGTGTGTGTGTGTGTGTGTGTGTGTGTCCAGCGCCTTAACAATCAGCGCAGGCTGCCAGCAGCTGAGGTGGTCTAGTACATTCTCGTACAGCCATTCTCGTACAGCCATTCTCACACAGCCATTCGCACACAGCCATTCACACACACACACACACACAAACACACACACACATAAACACACGTCACACACCTCATTTTGATGCGCATGATGGGACGTGTCAAAACACCACGCATATTCTCGTGCAGCCATTCACGCATACGCCCCGCACTCCAGTTTGATGTGCATAGGTGACGTGTCAAAACCCACCTCTCCAACCAGCACAGGTCGCCAGCAGCTGAGGTGGTCTAGTACATTCTCGTACAGCCATTCTCGTACAGCCATTCTCACACAGCCATTTACACACAGCCATTCACACACACACACACACACACACACACACACACACACACACACACACACACACACACACACACACACACACACACACACACACACACACACACAAACACACACACGCCACACACCTCATTTTGATGCGCATGATGGGACGTGTCAAAACCCACCTCTCCAACCAGCACAGGCCGCCAGCAGCTGAGGTGGTCAAGCACCTTCACCCGCAGCACCGCAAATGCAGGAGAGCGCACTTCAAACACAAAAAAATCGTCCCAGTAGGGCTGCGCGCTCTGTGATCAAGGGGAGCACACACAGCTTGTGTGTACAAGAGGCACACACTTTGTGTGTGTGTATGTGTGTGTGTGTGTGTGTGTGAGTGTGTGTATG
>Ga0307968_1001765_pt1:12500-17823 | contig 17823 bp, 18 predicted proteins | sample OrgLakmetagen650_FD_201834 | JGI IMG/M metagenome (GOLD analysis project Ga0307968, IMG submission 201834) | Saline water microbial communities from Organic Lake, Antarctica - #650 | ecosystem: Environmental > Aquatic > Non-marine Saline and Alkaline > Saline | place: Antarctica... | reverse complement strand
AGGGGGGAATCTGGATTGGGCCATGCTCCTGTGTGAATGCACGCGTGTGTGCATGTGTGTGCCTTCGAGTGTGTGTGTGTGTGTGTAATTGCGTACCATCTGAGAGGCACTTTCTACAAGTCGCATAACCGCTGTGGGTTTGCATTCCAAATATGCTCCATACTCTTCTCACACACATCATTCTTATACACACGCACACTCTACCTCACATACCCTCGCAAACGCCTCCCTTTATAATGCACGGCACGCGCCACGCGCAGCAAGAAGCTGTAGGCCACATTTTAGGGTTGGCCAGCACTGTATGTGACCGTATATATTTGATGATTTCCCTGCCCAAAATACCGTATATATTATATACGTGGTTCTGGCCAACCCTACACATTTTGCACGCACCCACCATGACGCCCCCTTAATGCACGCACGCGCAGCAGGCAGTATGCAGCGTGCAGCTGCAAGCCACATTTTGCGCGCACCCACCTTGACGCCCCCTCTAATGCACGACACGCACAGCGCGCAGCGTGCAGCTGCGGGCCACATTTAGTGTGCAGCTGTGAGCCACATTTTGCACGCACCCACCTTGACGCCCCCTCTAATGCACGACACGCACAGCGCGCAGCGTGCAGCTGCGGGCCACATTTAGTGTGCAGCTGCAAGCCACATTTTGCACGCACCCACCTTGACGCCCCTCTAATGCACGACACGCACAGCGCGCAGCGTGCAGCTGCGGGCCACGTTTAGTGTGCAGCTGCGAGCCACATTTTGCACGCACCCACCTTGACGCCCCCTCTAATGCACGACACGCACAGCGCGCAGCGTGCAGCTGCGGGCCACGTTTAGTGTGCAGCTGCGAGCCACATTTTGCACGCACCCACCTTGACGCCCCCTCTAATGCACGACACGCACAGCGCGCAGCGTGCAGATGCGGGCCACATTTTGCACGCACCCACCTTGACGCCATGAGCTGCAGAGCCCTGGCTTGCAGCTCCTGCAAACGCGCAGCAGCAGCCGGAGGCTTGAGAGAGGACTCAGGCCTTGGCGCAGGAGCCGCACCATTGACGGCCCCTCCCCCTGCCCCTGCAGACGAAGAAGCAGATTGCCGACGGCTGTTGTTGCTGCTGGACGACCACCTGTTGCTGGCTGCTGTTGCCGCGAGGGTGGCAGTCTGTTGGTGACTGCTGTTGCTGCTACTGGTGCTGGGGCTGAATTGGTGAGAAATGTGGGAGGTAGGCATCGGAGATGTGGTGCTGGTGGATTGGTGCGGGCTGTGTGCGGTGGGATGGAGAGAGGTGGGCTGCGCGTCAAGAGGGGTGGTTGGTGGTTGCAGAAAACGTTGGGAGGCAGGTGGAGAAGAAGGAGGGCCGAATAGGGTGTTACGTTTGAGACCGTCGAACGAGTTGAGCAGCTTCAGTGCACGGGCTTTGATGTCGCCTATGTCACGGGGGGAGGAGGGAAGAGGGGGAGAGGGGTGAGAGGGAGGAGGGGTAGGAGGCTGCAGCGCATGCTGTGGCACGCTGTGCTGCGCAGGGGCGGCAGGCGACGGAGCAGCAGCAGCAGCAGCAGCAGCAGTAGTAGCAGGGTGGGCAAAGCTCTTACGTTTGCTGAACATGACTGTTTCGCGATGGACGTCATTGCTGCTGCTGGCAGCGCCTTCCTCTTCGCTGCCGTCTTCGTTGCCTGCTTTTGTGTCGGGCTGTGTGCTTTTGGGGGGTGGCTGCCTGCCTGATTGGCTGTCCATGGAGGCTAGGAGCTGGAAGGCCTTGGCTTTGAGCTCTGCTATGCAGCAAAGGAGGCAGCGCACACAGTACAATGACGTGCATGTTGATTGCACACAGATAGGGTTTATCAGAACCATGTATGTATATACGGTGTATACACGGTATGTTTGGCAGGGAAATCACCAAATATACGGTCATACGATGCATATATTCAGGTCTGGCCAACCCTACACATACAGCTTACAGAGACGACTGCGAGGCCAGCTTTGAGGGACGGCTTTCAGCTCTGCGATGCCGCAGCAATGCAGCATACATTGGGTTGATCAGAGCCGTTTATATACACCATATATGACCGTACATTTGGTGGTTTCCCTGCCAAAAAATACCATAATTACACCGTATAAAGAATTGGTTCTGGCATTCTGGCCAACCCTTCGAACGACAGAAGGAAACAGTAACTCTACACAGCAGCCAGTCCTTGCCCCTGCTAATACTCCTACACTAATACATCATGTCTGCCGTGTTTAGTCCACCTCTCCCATTCAGTAGCTGACCAATTGTTTTGCCCATGACAATGAGCATCAACTACACAAACTCTGGACGGAAACGGTGAGTGTGAACAATGACAATGAGCATCAACTACACAAACTCTGGACGGAAACGGTGAGTGCGAACAATGCACGCACTGTTTGTCCTACACTTTTGCCAATGCACGCAACACCAGAGGTGCATCCGCTCCCTTTGCTGCTAAGTTCAGCTTGGATTACAAAGGCCTCCAGCCTGGCATGGCTGCTCAACCTATTTACTTTGCTGCTAAAGTACATATAACCCGCACTGTGTTTTTGTTTTCAACAGTATTAACTTGCTTCTTTTAGTACTGGGGCGGACGGAAATTTTGTGTGCTTGTTATATCTGCCCCACAGTACTAAAACAAGCAAAAAAGGTAGTCGAGCCAAACAACGAGAGAAAGCGCATACATTGTCAGGAACTCAATGAAGACGCACCTGGCAGGCTTGATGCTTGTGGAGAGGAAGAGGGGGAGGAGGCCGTGCCTGGAGATGGAGCAACGCTTGACGGGGCCCTATTTGCCTCCAGTGCAAAATTTGTCTGCCTTGGGGTGTGTGGATGTATGAAGGGCTGGCCTGCAGCACCAGCACCAGCACCAGCACCAGCACCAGCACCAGCAGCACCAGCACCAGCACCAGCACCAGCACCAGCACCAGCACCAGCACCAGCACCAGCACCAGCACCAGCACCAGCACCAGCACCAGCACCAGCAGCACCACCATGATGACTTGTACTAGCAGAGGAGGAGAGGCTGCTGCTGACACGCAGAGCAGTCGCTGCTGTTGTTGTTGCAGCTGTCGGAGAGGCTGAGTTAGACTTCATCGGGCTGACCTTACGGTTTGCCACTTCTGCCTTGAGTGAGGTCAGCTGCAGATCAGCGCACGTTTGTGTGTGCGTTTGTGTGTGTGTGTATGTGTGTGTGTGTGCTTTAAGCACATATTGCTTGTGACAGTTTGGAACGGAGCACACAATCAATTCACTTTCAACACTCCAATTTACTCCATACCAACGGTTCCATTCCAATTCTCCTGCAGCCGCTTTTGCCTAAATTAATGATTGATATTGTCAAAATTCGATATGTTCGCTTTCAGGTTGGCCAGAACCATCAATAGGAACGGTGTGTATACGGTACTTTGGGCAGAAAGATCATCAAATACACGGTCATTTACGGTGTATATATACGGTTCTGGCCAACCCTAGTTCACTTACATATATTTTTTTCAACTGCAAACGCACCCCGTACCTGTAGCACGCCAACTTCTGAATAGGGCTGCCAGTCCGACCCCCCCCCCCCCCCTGCACACTCCCGCTTCTACATTTTCAATGTAGCCAGCACTCATCGCATTGTACCTAACAACAGCTATCCACCCCTCGTCAGTCCTTTAGTAGAACCCACATTTATGACAAATCACAACTTGTACAATCAGTGTTGTGCACATACGGCGTCAGTCAAAAATGGCACCGTAAAAAACGATCGTAAATAACGGCGTTACCGTCTCAAAACTCTGACGATTGACGGCGTAATTTACTATTTTCACCGTCAATTTGACATAAATTACGCCGTCAGCGTCATTTACCATTGAGGCCGTCAAGCGTCAGGTGCACAACACTGTATACAATGCACCACCAATACCTGCAGGGATGCTGCACTCACAAACTGTCAGCATCCATCACCAACCCTTAGCACAGCCATAAGGCTCTCCACGCACGGTTGGCACACCAACACCTGCACAGTCGCCCCCTTGCATATAATCAGCATCTTCAAAAACGTACCTGGCACATCAACACCTGCACGGTTGCCCCCTTGCATATAATTCGGTTGTCAGGTTTGCCTCCTTGCATATAACCAGCATCTTCCAAAACATTCCTGGCACATCAACACCTGCAGCGCTGCCACCTTGCTGCTCTCCATCCGAGGGGTCATGCTGCCCTGAGCCTCTCCAATCATTCACGCATGACCAGCACCTCACAAAACGCACCTGGCGCACCAACGCCTGCAGCGCTACCACCTTGCTGCTCTCTGTCCGGGGGGTCATGCTGCCCTCCTCCTCGGCACCGCTGCCCCTTGCCGCCGTGTGTGTGGGTGCCACTGGCCTGGGTGTGTGGGCTGCGCTGGGTGCCCTTGTCGGTGTATTAGGCATGTGGGCCAGGTTTGTGGGAGCGTGGCCTAGACGCGTGTAGCCCATGTGTGTGGGTGTGTGGCCCAAGGTAAAAGAAGGCTCGTGTCCTGAGGCCTTGGCCTCTGGGCTGATAGAGCCTGCTACGTGGATCTGGAGAGGCGGAGGGCTGGGTGCGCTGCAAGCATACACACGCGCTAAACATCTGTACGGAATCTGTGCGTCATTCTTACCTCTCAGTTGCTCAACACTTGATTAAGGCATCTGTACGGCACTTGTACGGTGCGCACATTGCCCTTAGGGAGGGTGTGCTTACTTCTAACTGCCAATGGTTTTGGGCAAGAGGGCTATGTGTGGACACAAAGTAAGCTCACATGCACAAATATGCACATTAACACACATTAAGTGCAAACATACGTTGCTACTACTCCCAAGCAGGAAAAAGCAGGTCTTTACACGCACGCACTTCCATCACTGATTCTCTTAATCTTGTCTGTGATGGAAGCAAGCGCTGCAGCGAATTCAATCCTGCAACATCCTTGCGGTGCTTGCGTGTGTGTGTTGTGTGTGTGTGTGTGTGTGTGTGTGTGTGTGTGTGTGTGTGTGTGTGTGTGTGTGTGTGTGTGTGTGTGAATGTGTGTGTGTGTGTGTGCTCTCCAAACACAAGATGCTGGAGGTAATGTATTGGGCATCACACCGTCGTATGCAATCACAGTCTGCGTAAGACAGTATCTCTCACTCTCTCCCTCTCTCTCTCTCCCTCTCTCTCTCTCTCTCTCTCTCTCTCTCTCTCTCTCTCTCTCTCTCTCTCCTTTCTTCCTCTTTTCCTCCCCTTCAATCATTCTCGGCCCATTGTACAAAATGTACAGGCTGCAAAACACTCGCCCATGTTTATAGGCTAAGTCCAGGCTGAGTGCAGCACAC
>Ga0307968_1001765_pt1:0-7500 | contig 17823 bp, 18 predicted proteins | sample OrgLakmetagen650_FD_201834 | JGI IMG/M metagenome (GOLD analysis project Ga0307968, IMG submission 201834) | Saline water microbial communities from Organic Lake, Antarctica - #650 | ecosystem: Environmental > Aquatic > Non-marine Saline and Alkaline > Saline | place: Antarctica: Organic... | reverse complement strand
CTTGGTAGGTGCGCCTTCTACGTGCACATGCATCCCAAACATGCGTGTGTATGTGAGTGCTTGTGCGCATGTATGTGTATATGTGTGAAAAAAGACATATAGGGATATATATAGGGGTATATATATGTGTGTAAGTGTGTATGCGTGTTTGTGTTTGTGTGTGTGTGTGTGTGTGCATGTGTGTGTATCCCAGGTCAGATTTGTGTGCTTATGCGCATTGTCAACTTTGGGCATTCTGAGCTTTTGGACAGCGCTTCATGGAGACAGATGACCTTGCAGAATTAAATCGCATGAAGCACCCCCTTCCCGGCCTGCAATGCCCCCCCTCCCCTAACTTCCACACAGATGCACGCACACAAAAACACACACACACACACATATATCCACATATAAAAAAACGTTCCCAACCAACCCCACTCACCTGCACCCCCCCCAAACATCCACACAGATGCACACACACACACACACCCACATCACCCACATTTACCTACACCCACTCACACACAACCTACCAGCAGCACCCACGAGCTGCCCCTCCCCACTGCACCCCCTGCTGCTGCTAGACACGGAGCTGGACCTTACAGGAGAGTAAACCCGTGACCCAGTTTCTCCACTGCTGCTGCTGCATGTGCTTCTCCTTCCCTTGTCCGACTGCTCATTGCCGGCACCACCCCCACACGTTTCGTCCACCCCTTTTGTCAGGGAGATTGCTTGAGAGCCGCCGCTGACGTTGTTGCCGGCGGTGCCGTTGACACTGCTGCTGGTGCTGCTGGTGCTGCTGGTGCTGCTGCATTCTTGGATGGGTTCGGGGGGCAGCTCCAGAGAGCACAAGGAGAACCTGTTTGATCTTTTCGTTTGCAGTGTGGAGCAATGAGCACCTGTGAGACAAAGAGAACAAACACATTTATGCGTATGTGTGTGTGCTGCTGCATTCTTGGATGGGTTCGGGGGGCAGCTCCAGAGAGCACAAGGAGAACCTGTTTGATCTTTTCGTTTGCAGTGTGGAGCGATGAGCACCTGTGAGACAAAGAGAACAAACACATTTATGGAATGAGAGTTATGAAAGAAGGCCTGGGAGACACAAGCAGGAATCGAAACACATGACAGCATTAGCTTGAGTCTGCACGGGCAAGGGTCAGCGCACATTAAGGGAAGGCACATTCACGTGTGTAGGGTTGGCCAGACCGTATATATACACCGTATATGACCGTATATTTGAGAATTCCCTGCCAAAAAATCGTGCATACACCGTATGCATATGGTTCTGGCCAACCCTACACACCCTGTGCCCATCGAACGCGACCATCCTGTGAACTACGACAGGCATATGAGTGGAGCATAAGGCGCAGTTACGTATGCCCATCCAACATGTGTAAACGTGTAAAGTGTGTACCTATGTTTTATGACTGTCACATGAGTAGGGTTGGCCAGAACCATATATATACGGTGTACATACGGTATTTTTGGCTTGGAAATAACCAAATATACGGTGTATATATACGTATATATACGGTTCTGGCCAACCCTACACATGAGGATGAAGCACAGCTACGTTTGCCCATCCTCTACGTCCAACCTGTGATTTATTGCTGTTTTTGTTTACCCAGGTGTAGTTTCAGGCTTTTTGCAAACTTCCGCTGAGATGCCCTTTGAGGCATATATAGTGATGTAACCTTACCTCACCCTACCTTATTGCTGTCACATGAGCGAATGGCTCTCAGCTCCTGCTCACACTATCCAGAGCCTCGCCACAGCACTAATACTTCAAATGGTGGGATTATGAAGGGGACCAACGAGCATCCAGAGCAAGCAGCACGTGCGCAACAGAGCCACAACAATCAGCAACTGAGGTTGGTTGGCCTTACAGAGCTGCCCACGCTTATACTCCCCCAGCTCCCCAAGTCAAGGTGTTGAGGTGTGAGAGATAACACAACTGGGAGGAGAAAGCGTCCTGTCTGATTACAGCCCATCAACTGTACATCGAAAAAATTTTGCCTGCTCTTCTTTTGCGTCATTTCATAGCAATTCCGCGTGCACAGACGACACAACACATTTCCATGCCTACCCTAGGCAATCCTGATGCCAATTAAGCGGTATCAAAGAAACACACACACTCACATACACACACGTACATACAAACACATACCATGCAAACACACACCGCTCACCTGCTTTGACCACTAGCTCCGTGTCTGGCTGAAGACAAGCAGACGCTTGTGATGCAGAAAGTGCAGCTGCTGGATTCATCCCATTAACCGCGTATGCCGTCTGCTTGACGACAGCATGAGCGTCAGCAACCAATTCAGCGCCAGCACCATCAGCCGCAGCACCACCCTGGTCAGCAGCAGCGGCATTCCTGGCATCAACAGCGGGGAGTGGCTGAGGTGAAGCTCGGGTGGTAGTGGCACCACCCTGGTCAGCAGCAGCAGGTGCATTGTCTTCAGCAGCTTCCTGGGAGCACCAGTCCATGGCCCTTTGCACTTCTGCCGAGGGCCGGGCGTCATGCTGAGGCCGTCCAGTGAAGTCGGGTCTGGAAGCGCTAGATGGGGTCTGAAAGGGGGAGGCAGGCCTGTACACGTGATGCTTCAGTTGTACCTGTGAGTGTGCTTTCTGCTGCTGCTGCTGCTGCTGCTGCTGCTCAATCAGCTGCTGCTCCATATGGGTACGCCAAGCTTCTGCCTGTTCCTCTTGCTGGTTCAGCTCCTCCATGGCTTGGACCAGCTGGTTCTGTGAGCGTTGATACCATTAGGGCAGCGGAGTTCAAGTAGTGTATGTGCTGAGTCCTTTACTTGCAGTAACGGTGATTTGATCTGACAGCATCACATATCTGTGTACGCTTAATTTAGCAGGAAGCCTTTCCAGTGCAGCACTGCCACTGGACATTTGAAAGCTGCTTGCACTGGACGTACGTACACACAACAGCGTGATGAAACAACTGGCCAAATTTAATCATGAAGCAAGATGGGGTCAACAGGATGAGAAATGGATGTCCGCATTTACGTGCAGGGTTGCCTGGATAAAAGGATTACGTTCAGATCATTAATTTCTGAAAGACGATATAACATGTCATCCACTTTGAGGTCTATGTGGGCATATATCTTAACTGTCCAAGCCAGCGCACAATAGGTGACATCCTCCAACCCATGCTCGCTGAGGCCTGGTTCCTTACCTGAGCCCTAGTCCTAAAAGCACTCTGTACTTGTGCCGTGTGTCCTACCTTTCTGACCTCATCCCCAGAGAAGTCAGAGAGGAGTCGGATCCTGTCTGCTGAAGAACATAAATGTGCTAGGAAATGAGCTGTTAAGGACAGCTCAGGCACCGTTGGAGCCTCATCCATGACGCCTGCAATGTATGTGCATATATGTATGTATGTATGTATGTATGTATGCGTGTGTGTATTGTGTGTGTGTGTGTGTATGCATGTGTGTGTGTGGTGTATTTGTGTGTGCGTGTGTTTGTATGTGTGTGTGTGTGAGTGTGTTTGTGTATGTGTGCGCGTGTGTGTGTGTGCGCGTGTGTGTATGTGTGTGTGTGTGCGTGTGTGTGTATGTGTGTGTGTGTGTGTGGTGTGTGTGTGTGTGTATGTGTGTGTGTGTGCGTGTGTGTGTGTGTGCGTGTGTGTGTGTGCGTGTGTGTGTGTGTGTGTCTGTGTGTGTGAGTTCATTCGCAATTGCCAGAATCTGACTGTTCTTTTTAGAGGCAGCACTGGACTTGCACAATTGCATGCACCTGTCGCTAAGCCTGGTCAGTAATATACCAGTAAACAGTTCCCTGAAGACCCTTGTTCAAGAAGAAAGAGACCCTTTTACTCACTTGGGACTTGGCTTATAATGAGGGAGGCAGTCTAGTTGCTTTGATGTTTCATCTAAATAAGATTATAAATCATTAGTACGCCTTGGCAAAAATATCACACGAAAAAATCACACTGCTAGGCATCAGCTTCTAAGTAACGGAAGACGTGCACTACACAAGTGTAGCATGTATTCTGATGTATAAAGCAGTCCTAGTTGTTGTGTGTGCGCTTGCTATTTCACTGTTTTGGCTGCTCACTCTGGTTACGCCCCGGCGAGGACGGTCACAAGCCATACAAACACCAGTAGAAAGCACCATGCACATATGCGCAGTTTCGGACCCACACGGAAGATATGTGCAGCTGAACGTCCCTCAAGGTGATTGCCCTGGGATCCCCGGGCTCGTGCTCACAGAGAACACCACTTTTTAACAGGCACATGACGGTATTTCCTTGCCTTGTTTTTCTAACTGTGGCCTGCTAGGAGCATGAAAGATTTCAGTGTAATCCACTTTATCGTTGTTACCAGGTGACATGATGCTATTTGGAGGTGATGTTGAGCTGGATAGCAAGCAAGAGGCAACTGAGTTCGCGGCGTGGTTGAAGTCCTTGCCTCAGAAGCATAAAGTGATGACATTCGGTGCGGGAGTGGCGCAGGCTTTATTAGAGCCAGCTCACGGCATTTCTCTTCGTCTTAGGATAAACTTGCACAATTCCTGCTTCTGTACATGCACCTGTGCTGCCAAGACCATAGTGACCCATAACGTAGTGTACTATTATTCTTTGCTTCAGGAAACATGGACCACGCGGCTGAAGGTGATTGTGCTGACATTCCCCGTTAATTTACAAAAAACATGACCACCAAGCTTGTAACTTGCCTTTTTTCACAGACTCGCTTGAAACAGTTCTGCCCATCCTGGCTGAAGAAGCTACTGTATGCCTAGATGAGATCAAGGACGTGGGTGGTTTTAGAATTTTTGGTGAGTAGGAAGGTGGTCTATATTTGGTAAAAAATGAGGGAAGGGTAGTGTGGCTTCGGCTGGAGCTCCTTACCACCTAATAATCAAAGGCAATCTTTAAAATGGGCATTTTACGCTTTGTTATCCATAGGTAGCCCTTTCACGCCGGAGTTTTACGGATCATTCCAAGTGAGTAACTTTTTTGCAGTTTTGTAGCATCGAACATTTGCATCCTGCACTGCACCGAATAGATAAGATTGGCTGTATGCAAGGATTGCTTGAATAGAAAATCAACACTCTACACCATTCTCTTTTATGCAAACATAAAATTCCATGCTTGCGTTCCTCCCAGCTCAGCTCGTACGAAGATGCAAAGCGACATTGGGAGAAAGTGCTGCCACCCACAGCTAGCATCGACATCATCATCTCGCATGGTAATTTTAATGTGCCAATACATGACTCATGACTCATGACATGCTAAACACAACCTAGCCTCTTTTTCTCTTTTTGCATCATAAGATGTTGACTGTTCTTCCTTGCCTGATGGACAAGGGACTATTTTATATACAGGCTTAACCTTCAGTCGCCATTCCTATTTTTCTGCGATCCTCTACTTCCCCGCGCTGCACATGCTTAGGGTTGGCCAGAACCATATATATACGGTGTATATACAGTATTTTTGGCAGGGAAATCAAGAAATATACGGGCATACACGGTGTATATATACGGTTCTGGCCAACCCTACACATGCTGCAGGACCACCTTTTGGCCATGGGGATGTGACCAATGGGGCTCATGTGGGCGACAAAGCTCTGCTTGAGGTGCGTAGTGAAACATGTGCTCTCCTCCAAACAACGTCCATACCATAGTTGCATTCGAAAAGACTACACAATGCTGGCTTGGTTTACATGTTTTGCATGTCTAGCAAGCAAATGCTCCACAACTCTCCCTGTGCCGCTGCTTCGTGCCTAATAATATAATTCCTCTCCTTGCTTGCACAACAAATTTCTGGCTTGCTTTTATTGATCTTACAACTCCATCACAGGTGCACAGTCTCAAAAGACACATTTTTTTGATAGAGAGTGTTCAATGCCTTGCTCCAAGAACGCTGCAGCCAAAACTTTGTGCTCCACCGTCCGTTCCCCTTCTTTTCCCTCAACCTACTCCCAGGGCTTTTGCTTCATTCCCAGCCCATTCCATAAATCCTACCCTAGAACTTTTGCATAGCTAGTTTTGGAAAATGCGCCTGAATGGCTCGCAGGTCATTGTATCATGGTCCATAGTCCAAGTGATGCACAATCTCAAGGTCTTTGGAGGTGGAATTTAAGTTTGGTGCATCAAAACTTTTGTTCTATCGTTTGGCAGGCAGTACAACGGCTGGAAAAGTCACCCAAACTATGGGTTTGTGGCCACATCCATTCAGCAAGGTACAGCAATTTTAAAGTTGCCTGTTGGTACCAGGTAGACATCAATCGCTGATTGTACTGGATTGCAGCACAAAGACATTTAACGTTGTCCAAACAGTTCCAAACACTGTGTTGCATGACGTGATTGTCCGATGCATCGTACAGACCAATGGCGTAAGTAAACTTGTGATGTGCCATGAAATGCAGGGGGATCTACAAGGTGCCGCACACAGATGGTACGCTGTCTTTTTTTGTTGCATTCTTTCATAGGATGCCTGTCTTTGTGTTCACCATACGTAAAATGTAAATACCCTGCTCCCTTCCAAAAACCATTCATTGACCAGGGGCTGTAGCATGTCACGCCTTCCCCCACCTGTGACCTGTGTGATACTGATGATGTCCAAGATGAGCAGCATGTTCTTTTCCACTGCGCCAATCCCCATGTGATTTCTCTCCGCAGGAAATATGCATCTCTGTTTTCCCCAACAGGAGCCCACGATGTGTCTACTTTCTTAAGCCAGAACAATAACAAGCTTTATTTTTTCCTCCATGAACTAATTGCTTTTTACGAGCAGGCTAGCAGTCACACTTCTTGACTGAAGGCCTTTTTTGTAAATCCTTGTAAAACCTTGTAATCCTGTGACGCCTTATGCACAATACCCATGTCAATGTTTCATATTTTACATACACAGCCTAGCAGTCGCACATTTTGACTGATGGCTTTATCTGTAAACTCTCTCTGTATTCCTGTGACGCCTCATGCACAATACCTGTGTTAAATACCTCTGCACTTTCCTTTCTTTGTTCACTGCCGTCCTTTTGCAGGAGACATACTCTTAATCAATGCAGCTCTGCCACGAGACCCACAGCTGCGCTCTTTTGAAATTGACTTTGCTACCCTTCAAGTACAAGAGGGACTTCCGTCCAGCTAAGATGACAAGTGTATGGAACAGGTAGCAGTAGGTACATAAAAGGATATGTGTCCCTTGTAGGTGTAATGTAGGATGTGTATAGGAGAAAAGGTGTATGTAACAGTAGGTAGCAGCGGGTGCACGGTAGGAAAAAACATTTTCCTTTGTAGGTGTAATGCAGGAAATGTGTAGGTGTAAAGCAGGAAATGTAGGTGTAATGTAGGAAGTGTATAGGAGAATAGGTGTATGTGACAGTAGGTAGCAGCGGGTGCACGGTAGGATTTTCCTTTGTAGGTGTAATGCAGGAAATGTGTAGGTGTAAAGCAGGAAATGTGTAGGTGTAATGTAGGTCATGTATAGGAGAATAGGTGTGTGTAACAGTAGGTAGCAGCGGGTGCACGGTAGGATTTTCCTTTGTAGGTGTAATGTGTAAT
>Ga0307968_1001764_pt1 | contig 17823 bp, 18 predicted proteins | sample OrgLakmetagen650_FD_201834 | JGI IMG/M metagenome (GOLD analysis project Ga0307968, IMG submission 201834) | Saline water microbial communities from Organic Lake, Antarctica - #650 | ecosystem: Environmental > Aquatic > Non-marine Saline and Alkaline > Saline | place: Antarctica: Organic Lake... | reverse complement strand
TCTTTTTCTTCTTCCTTTTCCTCCTCCTCCTCCTCCTCCTGCTCCTGCTCCTGCTCATTTTCTTCCTCCTCCTCCTCCTCCTCCTCTTCCTCTTCCTCCCTCCCCTCTTCCATACTTAACCTCCCCATTCTCCACCCCACAACCCGTGCCCCGTTTCGGGCTGCCGGGACTGCTACCCACACTGCCAGCTGGCAACATAGCTGCAGGGGGAAGGATAAGATGGGAGTACGACTGCAGGAGCTGCCACACTGCCTGGGGGTCAGAAGGCGCATGCATGTCCGTTGTACTGGAGGGGGGCACGTGCGGCCCATGGCCTCTGGGAGCAGCACACACCTTGCGGTCACCACCGCCACCGGCAGCAGCAGCACCACCATCGCCAGCAGCACCGACGGCACCACCATTTGCAGCAGTGCCTGTGCTTCTGTTGCTGTCCAGCAGTCCTGGGGGTGAAGCAGTGATGGTCCCTTTAGGGATGCATACATAGATGGGAGTGTAATGGGGGTGAGGCAGAAAGAAAGGGTAGAAGGCATGCAACGGATGAAGCAAGACAAGGGAAGGATCAAACAGGGCCAGGGCAAGGGCAAAAGAAGAGTGTGGAAGAAAAGAGATGAAGGGAGAAAGGGAGAATTGAAACAAAGCAGGAATGCTCGCGTCTGGGACTGTTGCATGAACTGGAGCTGAGGAGAGCTTGGGCTGAGACATTATGTGATTTTGTGTGAGAACACATGTCTGGGATAGCATAGGCAGTAAAAATTCTCATAGTAGGCTGATGAGGATGGAAGTTGTAAAAGTTGTGATGTGTGATGGGGATGAAAAAGAGGGCGTAGGTTTTATAGGTCCTCATGGCAGGTTGGTGAGGCTGGAAGGGGCAAGGGGTGTGGTAGGGATGAATGAGCAGATGGAATAGGGTCACGAAGAAGTGAAATACAGAGGACAAACGAGACAAAGAATAGATAAAGTAGGGATATCAAAGTGTTGAGTAGGGACAAAGAATGGGTGGAGGGACAAGCGGGTCAAGGGGGGGATGGAGCAGGAAGCATGAGGGGGGTGGAATGTACTGGGCACACGCATGGAGACGTCATGGTGAGGCTAAACACAGGTGCCAGGCAATGCAGGGTGTTTGGTGTATGGTGTTTAGTGTATGGTGTGCGGTATAGACCCAAGGACGGGTGCCAAGCAGGCTGGATCAGGGTGTGGTACAAGCTTAGGGTGTATACGCTCAAAAAAGGGATGCAGGCTGAGCATGAAATGCCTACATCATATGCAGGTCGTTCATCCGTATGGTGCAGGCTCAAAAGTTGAGGTGAGGTGGATCAGAGGGTGCAGCACAGGGAGTGCAGGCTGAGCATGAAATGCCTACATCATATGCAGGTTGTGCATCTGTATGGTGCAGGCTTAAAAGTTGAGGTGAGGTGAGTGACCAAAGCGTGCAGCACAGGGAGTGCAGGGTAGTGAGTGAAGCAAATAGGGTAGGCAAAAGAGTACAAGTGTATGATAGTGTGAGGGTGTTGTAGACAAGTAGTATACAAGTGTACAAAAGTTCTGTCAAAACTTAAAAAGTGCTGTCCAAACAACTGTATAAAAGTACTGTCAAAAGAGTACAAGTGTATAGGTGTATAATGCGAGTGTTGTGGACAAGCAATAGACACGCGTATGTGCAAGCACTGCAGAAGAAGGGTTAAGGTGCGTGTGCGTGCAACTGGGTGTGTGCAGGTGCACGCGTATCTTGCATGCTTCATAGATATTTGAGGGCAAAGACGTGGTGGTGTGATCTCACCTGTAGAGGTAGTCGTGGTGGTGGTATGGGAGACTGGATCGCCATCTAGCAGGGGTAGGACCTGTGCGTGTGTGTGAGTGTGTTCATGTATGTGCATGTATGTGTTTGTGTGTGTACAGTGTGTGTGTGTGTGCTTTTGAGTTGAGTAAGTGAGTTTTTGCTGTGAGTTTTTGCTTTTGAGTTCAGTGTGTTGGGTTTTTGCAGTGGGTTCTTGCTTTTTATTTGGGTGTGTGTACAGGGTGTGTGTGTGTGCATGTATATGCATGCATGTATGTATGTGGTATGTCCCAAAAGTGTGACGTGCCACACAATTGCACACGTGCTCCTCCCAAACACCTTCCTCCGCTCTTCTCTCTAAGACCTCAGACTCCGATGTCTATTGCTTTAGTCACACCTCTATCAAAGCCACCGCTCAACCTCGCAAAAAAATAAGCGACCAAGCTCGACACCGGTCTCAAAATAGGCAGTGTCGCAGCACTTAAATGTTTTTGATTGTTTAGTACTGATATTTGCACCGGGATCGTTGCCTGCGCTTGGATGAGTGCTAGCCTGGTGCCAGCAGCACAAAGTATCGATCACTGTAAGTGAGCCCATTAGTAGCCTGGTAAACAAATGCAGCTGTGTGATGGTGTGACTGCACACTGCAGTTGTGGGCGCCAAGGCCAGCTGCTGTCTGTTGAGCAACACCATCAACAAAGCTGCTTGCATTGGAGGTGAGCTTGTTATCTGTATGGCCTGCGTTTCTTGTTAATCCTTCATTTTGAAAACGAAGTTGATACACAAAACAAAAGTGACATGCAAACCGTCCGACAAGGCAGAGTTGTGCATTGCACACTTTACACGCTCCGATCCCTCACTGGATCTCTGCAGACCTGTGACGTCGTGATGTTGAATAGAAGCTGCCTGAAAGTTTGGCATGACAGCTGCTCATGCATGAGGTTTCACAGAGCCATGCATACACACCGCGTGTTTGACCATATTTTTGTTAATATGTACGTTTTCCAGTGTTTGTGTATGAATCTGTCCAGCCGTTCATTTAATAACACTGTATGTCCTCCATTGAATGTGATCCTGGCCAACCATCCACTCGCTATCTCTGTTTCTTTTCCAACATGCATGCACGGGTCTGGCCAACTGCGCTAAATGCACATGCACATACAAACGGATTACACATCACTGCCAACACACACCAATTGCTCTTTGTCCAAACACCACACCACCCCCCCCCCCTCAAAAACTTTCATGTCATACTCGATGCGCTGCTTCACATCGCACACCAACTGCTTCACTTATGCAAATGTGCTTTAGCCCTCGTTCTTTGGCTCATCCACACATGCAATGACACGACACACGCACATACACACACACCTCATGCTCTCTTCCCCAACACCCGGACTGGGGGCCACTGCCTAAAGATGCACCACGCAAAGCGATGCCTCCGCAGCAAGGGTACCTGAAAGGTAGCGCACACACTCATGCATTTGCACGCGTGTGCGCATTTCAGGACACGTGAACGTCAGCGCTTAAAGGTGCGCCACACACTAGCCGCGCCTCCACAGCAATGACACCACGAGAGACAAAGCATCATCACGCATCCAAATGCATGTGTGCAGTCAGGTGTATGTTCACCTAGATGCCTGAAGGTGTGCCACCTGCAGCAACCCTATTTGAATATACACAAGTTACTCATGATTTTTTCCGATCTGAATATACCCCTTTATAGCAGAACCCTTTTTTAGGGCATATATAGGTATGTATAGGCATATGAAAAAGCCAGGTATCGGTACATGCTGCTCCCTACTCATAACACAAGGGTTCTACCAACTTCTACCTCAGCAGGAAAGCCCGTTTGAGCAAGACACAAGGGACACACATTCACACACATATACACACAGTCCGCCCTGTCCATCCATTCTTTGCATGCGCACCCGCATTCACACACGTGCACACACTGGCAAGCATACACTCCAACAGCACAAACCAGTCAAGCAACCAACCAACCAAAAAAGCAAGTACCGCACACCATACCACCGGCTACATTGTTTTGCTCCACGCACATACCGTCTGGCACGCACGCGTACACGTATTCACGATAAGCACCGGCCTGCTGGCCTGCTGCTCATGCAGCTCAGGCGCATGCAGACGCACACAGTCACATGCATACCTGCCGGTGGCCTTACTGCCGATGTAGATCGGTGGCTCTGGGTGAAATGGGCACGTGTTCAGCTCCTGTGCTGGAAAATAGCAGGAGCAGCGGTGGCACCACAGCACGTGCACCACACCCCACACATCCCAATATATGTCCCGCCAGCTGGCATCTCCCCCCCTCTCCTGCCCCCCCTCCCCCCTCACAGCACCCCCTGCGGCAGCTACGCCGCCGCTGCTGCTGCTGTTGACGTTGTTGTTGTTGTTGTTGCTGCTGCTGCTGCTGCTTTCCGTGCTACCGGCCCTCAAATCTGACAAATGCTTGCCCAAATTCCAGCTTGGATCTGGTCTATGCAGGCCAGAGCGGGTTCCACTTTTGTGCTGCTTTCCTGCCACAAACAGAATTGCATGCACATACGCATGGTCATATATGTGTGTTCCTATTTATGTGTGGTGATAGGTGTGTGTTTGTATGTGTGTGTGTGTGTGGTGATATGTGTGTGTTTGTATGTATGTATGTGTGTGTATATGTATGTGTGTATTGTGTGTGTGTGACTTTGCGCCATTTGCACAGTAGAAGCACCGCAGACAGCACACGTTGGCAAAGAAGCTCACGTAAGCACATATGCTCCCCCCCACACATACATGTTGTTAAAAGCACGTGCACACTTCTTGGGTTGTGTGCACAAGAAGTGTTGAGATGTACACCGTACACATGATAAAGTCCCTGCTAAAAACACTGTATGTATGTATATATACACACCGCATGTACATATACATGTATGGCTTAAGCGAACCCTGCGCATCTCACCTTGGGAAGTTTGCACAGCCGAGCAGCCTAGGCGGTGTGCCTCTGCAGAGGAGAACATTGCTCCGCAGTGGAGGCAACGGCACACAGTGGTGTGGAGGCCTTGCAGCATGGCCTCCAGTTTGTGCTTGTACAGGCGGCTCAGCTGTGGATGGGGGAGAGAGGGAGACTGAAAATTTGAGAATGCGATCAAGGATTGAGGTTGGGAGGGGGCGAGAGGGGGGTAAGAGGGGGAGAGTTTGAGAAAGTGTAAACTAAAGATTGAGGAATGGTTGAGAGAGGCGAGCACTCACAAACAACGGCCTCCTGTTATTTAGTTTCACATGAAAACATGCAAGCCTATATAATTACGTGATTATTTAGTTTCACATGAAAGCACGCAAGGCCTACCCCACTCAGCAGCAAGCCACACAGGACCACCCACGCACAACACACACTCAAGCTCACACTCACAAGGGCACGCTGTTTGCCTGCCTGCCTCTGGCTGCTGCTGCCGCTGCCGCTGCCTGCACTTTGCACTGAGGCCTTGCCTTCAGGCAGCAGCGCATGCATCTGCTCAAGCCTGTTTGAGGGCACGGCCTGCATATGCACGAACATAGAAGACACGCACTTGGAGGCTCTCGCAAAATTTGCGCCCAAGCATCATGGTATGTGCATATACTTAGTACAAGGGCACAAGCTCAGACGCTCACGCTCGCTTTGGCTTAACCAGTGCTTTGTACCAATTTCGCTCTCTTGTGGGCGATCGAAACCGAGGTTGATGCGTCTCAAACATATCCACTGCAGGATGTTCCAGGTATAAAATATGACCGCAGCGTTGGACTGACAAGGACCGTGCATATACAACCTATCTCATTGAGTATAAACAGACACGTTTCTGCTACAAAATACCATGTATACACTGTGTATTTGTAGGTTTGGTTAGAACCATACATACGTACGGAGTATATACAGTGGCTTTAGCAGAGGAATTCCTGTACAAACGGTCATGTATGGTGTGTGTATGCGGTTCTGGCCATCCCTATGTGTTTGTGGTTTCTGCCAGCCCTGATTAAGCATCGTGCTTCAGTGCGGCAGCAGGCCGCACTGAGAAGCCTTACTGGGTCCTAGCCTTTGCCTCTAGGCCACAAGTTACATTCAAAGCTGCGTGAAAAGCCCTGTCTGAAGCGAACAGATAGCTGAGCACACCATGTGCCCCAATGGGTGCGCGAAAGAGGTACAGGAGGCCCACCCATTACAAGCAATGGCGCCTCTGAGCACGTTGTCACCAAATCACACTACTGCATGCCTTCACACCACTGACCAGGCCAAAGCCAGCAAAAGCAGCAGGAAGAAAACAACGTTCCCCTTCAGAAGATCCGTACTCTAAGCTCGACCCCAGAATGACCCACCTACATTCAATGTACCCCATTTCATGGCGCCTCACTTCTTCTTGAGTATGGTGCTTCATGACTGAGCATGTACCTAGAGCCTACAACCTGCTTCAAGTGTCAATCGGGATTCAGGCCTCAAGCATAAGCATCAAATTATTCACTTAACCACAAGGTTAAACTCTCCCACCTCTAGTCTGCTGTTTGAGCCAACTAGCGTCTACACCCTGCTTCAGCTAAGCCCAAGGCCTTGCTTCCATTCCAGAAAGCGTAATCACTTCTAAACTCTTCACATTCTGCTGTTTGGGAACAACCAGCATCTACACCCTGCTTCACTTGAAACAAAGGCTGTACTTCCAGTGTAAGCATTCACCTTTGCCACACGATTAAACAGGTCACCAGGAAGTGCCACAAGGTCCTCGATGCGCGCAAAGTGGAGCACATGGTTTGCGATGAACTGCGCACACAGCTCTACCAGGCCATCCATCTGCACGTGCATGCAAACACAGCCGTATTGCTTCGGCGTTGGATCGATGAGCCATCAGATCTGTGGTATGCGCAGAGTGCAGCAGATGTTTGGCAAAATGCAGATCTGCAAGCAGCACGCTCGTGAGCGCACTAGTGTGATGATCAAGCATGCACTCTTCTAAGTCCTGTTTGTGCAGTGAGTGTGTGTGAGTGTGTGTGTATGTGTGTGTGCACGCACTGCCTACTGCCAAATCACTACTTGGCAGGACCCAAGCAAAAAACTTGAAAGGCAAAGGCATTAGTACAAACAGAATTGTGGGCAAGCCGCGTAAACAAGCAACCATTTTCCGTCGTATGGGAAGGGACATGTAATTACGGGTGTGCACGCGCGCGTGTGTGCGTGTGTGTGTATGTGTGTGTGCATGGAGAACTCCGGAAGCATGCCTTTGTGAGCGCAGCAGTTACATGTCAAACGCACGAGTCATTGAACCTGCAGCGTCATTGAACCTGCAGTGAATGAGTGTATTGCAGGGGTGGCCACTTTTGTACGTCTCGTACTGATGTACCGTGTTGCGTGTGCGTCTGCGTGTACAAGGCACTTGCTGTAATCTGCATGCAGTGCCTTCCGTATGGATCTGGTCAACACTACGCGTTTACAAGTGTGTGCAACGTACACTTTGGGCATGTTCAGGCTGCCTTTTGGTCTCCAACCATTTATCACAGAACAGCCGATACCGTCGCAACCGCGCTTATATACTGGCAGGGCTCAATACTGAAGCCGGTACACGTCAGGACCTTGAGAAAGTTTGATGAAATGAGGATGGGCATGGCCACAGACATGTCACGGATCATGGCACGCATGACGACCTCCGGGCCCTCCAAAAAGGTGAGCAGGAGCTCAAAGATGACACAGTCGCAGTGGACACTGATGTCGACAGGACTTCCAGGCCTGGATCGTTGCAAGTAGGTGGCAAAATACCTGCACGTCACATGTGTGTGTATGTGTGTGTACGTGTATTGATGTGTGTGTGTGTTGTGTGTGTGTTGTGTGTGTATGTGCATTTGCGTGTGTGTGTGTGTATGTGTGTGTGTGTGTGTGTGTGTGAATGTGCATTTGCGTGTGTGTGTGTGTGTGTGTGTATGTGTGTGTGTGTGTGCGTGTGCGTGTGCGTGTGTGTGTGTGTGTGTGTGCATGTTTGCATGTGTTACCTCATTCCTGAACCAATCTTGTCCTGCTCGACCTGAAACCTTTTGCTGAAACCTTTTGCAGAGTCCACTACAACAATTGTGACCAGCGCTGGTGCCTGGCGGGGACCCATCGCCAGAACAAACAAAAGGTCAACCTAAAACGTCAGGTAAAAACCACAAACTTAGCAGATATTTCATTATTAATATAAATCAAGACAGCGTCTTCAGTAACGGCCGTAACGCAATAATTGCTTTGTCGCCTGTCGCCAGGAGTTCTATATTTCCGTTTTGTCATAAATGCGCCTGTCGCCAGGAGTTCTATATTTCCGTTTTGTCACCAAATGTCGCCATTAAGAATTTATTCCTGAAATGCGGTATAAAATGGCATGGACATGTACGTTATTTCCTGTCAATTTGTGTGCATAGAAGCAGATCGATAAACGGTGGTCTCCTGGGCACATTCTCTGGTAGCCTAAAATGTCAGCCTCATTGAAGCTTTTTTGAGTCCAATTCGATGAACGGCGTATGAGAAGTTGTCCCTTGCATGTTTGCAGGAACATGTTTGAGCAACTGCTCGGTCCATCTCTCTGAATTCACTGGCATAAAACTTCATCCGTATAGAAAGGAAATATCTTTAGTTTTAATTGACACACGCACCTGCTTAAAAGGGAACTCTTAGAACGAACACAAGATATGAAGAATTAACAACTGTTCGTCAGGAACAGGGTTTCCCCTGCTACACAAGCAAAAATGAAATGCGATTAAATGAAATATGTTAGCCTCCTCAACTTTAATCCATGCCTAATACATCACATCACTGCGCTTGCTACACCTCTGTTGCACAGCATAAATTCCTGTAAAGCCTTTTAACAAACGAGCAAAAGAATAAATGGAAGGCTACCTCGTGACAGGTTTACAGATAAAAGAAAAATTATGCGGACCACCAACTATCAACTCAAATACCGTTGCAACCATATGTTGGCTAGAGGCTGGCTTTCATTGCGGGCATTGCCTGCAGGTAGAGATGTGCGTGACCGTGAGAGAAATTGGAACAGATGCCCGTGACCTCGCAATTGAAGGCGTTCAAATTGGGCATAAGGCGGCTGAGAAACATAACTCCTATAAAATAACGGGAAGCTCTTGGATTGCCCGCCTGAATTATTCAACCACTTTTATAGTCTTGCCAGATTCTTTGCAACAGCTGCCGGACGTGCATAGACCAAATAAAAGTCGTGACTATAGTAGACACTTGTATGAACAACAGACACTCGAATAAACATGATAAGTTCCTGCCAACTCCCACCAGGGTTGGCGTGCCTGAGTTTATAACTTCTCTTGCCCTCACCTGCTCTACTAAATCCTTTGCGCCCAGGCATATGATGGTCTTGACTTCAGTGGAGGTGATGGGAGCATCAAGAATTGAGCCGTTGCCATCCGTAGAAGCTCCTCCTGCGGCCTGTACAAGTAAGAGGGTGCCCAGCAGATGGTTTAGAATCTTCAAGTTATACTAGGTGAATTTATTGTTAAAACTCCTGCATAACAAGATTGTACACCCAAATAGCTGTAAGAAGTAAAGAAAAATTTACATCAGCAGTGAAAACCAACCCTTAGATTATTTGAGAATGGTTGACTCTTTCAGCAAGTATATCTCAAAGGCATGTACACTTACACACTTACGCATTTGCACGCATTTGCACCGAGCACAAATCTGCCTCAATTACGCATTTGTACATCAAGCAACATTGAACCTGCAACTTTGGAGTCAGTTGCTGGTTGCTTGCCTGAATACATCCCCGTAACCTACCAAGGGGCATTCCATGCGTTTCTGTGACCAGGCACCCAGACTCCCTCTTTAGTTTAATTCCCCAAGGTTGCCAATCAACGGGCTTGAGTCTAGAATATGATGATTTAAAATATGCAAAACTGCCCCAAAAGGAGTCTGGAGCAACCCTCCAAACTTCTCAGACCCCCCGCCCCCACCCCTCTCCAACGACCCCTGAGGTTTGACCGTGACCGTGACTGTGACCATGACCATAAATATAGCAGGGTTGTTCAGTCTGAGTTTCGGTGAAAAATCGGGTTTGCAAGCTTTTTTTTTAACAAACCCTAAAAATGTAGTTTGTGGGTTACTACAAGTTTGTCGAACTTCAAGCCCTTTTTTTTTGAGGTCCACAAATGCAGCCTAAAATGCAGGAAAGAGCCTAGATGGCCGTCAAACGTTCTGATTTTTTGCGCAATCACCAATTATAATATATTATATATTATATACATTCAAGACAATACAAGCATGTTATGGACGAGTATGACAGGTGAAATCTTCCATTTTCGAAATTGCACATCGAACTGCTTAAACAGTTCAAGGATTGTAGAGCTTTCATGAACTTTACCAAACCCTTGCTCCCAATAAAACGAAACGAACAACCCAATTGATATCGCTGCCAACCTATAGCTTCTGACATCAGAATTCCGAGCATATACAACTATTATTTAAGCTGACACGTGGCGTCAAAAAGTTAGGCTATTTACTCCATCTTGGCCTAGCACAAATAAATTAAACGGCAAGCAATGGACCAATTTCCACATAAATTTACAAGAGAGCCATCATAATGATAACAATTATAGCAAAGCTCCTCCACCGCAAACAATAGGGAAAAGAGGAAGGAGGACAACAGGCACGGCGAGTTGCGCGTCTGAACATGGCAGTGACAAGGAGCACTTTCAATGGATATCAATCAGTGCATGGTGGAAGTGAGCCCTAGCTTAGATAACCCACTACCATACCTCGATGATCAGGGCCAAAGGCGCACACTCGTACAGGAGCCGCAGCTTGGCTGGTGAGCTTGGAGAGCTGGGGTTAACAAACACTCCTCCTCCCTGTGTTTGCAGACCGAGTTGTCGCAACTATGCCAATTACGCTTGCGGCAGGTGATGTGTACTAAAATCACTAAGCTACAATACACGAGCATCAAACAGTCTATATGCGCATCTTGAATGCTACGGCTATAAAAAGGTGCATGACAGTTGATCCTCAATCAAACCTAACTGCGGAGTGCTTAGGGTCGGCCAGGACAGTCTATATGCACCGTGTTCATGGAACTTCCCTGCTACAGATATATGCATGATTCTGGCCAAGCCTAGGAGTACTCCTTTAAAGAGAACATTTTGAGTTTATTTTCCTACCCTCTGGATTGTAAATGTGTCACTAGCAATCTACAATGATCAATTATAAATGGTAGCGTACCTTTGCTATTAAATGGTGTACGTCTGGGACCATACCTCCTGTGTGTATGTGTGCATGTGAACACCTGTTTGTTACACATGCGTTTGATGCATCTGTGTTGGCTATCAGTCGGTGCATAGGTAGGGTTAACCAAAACCATACATACATATATATAGTACTTTTGGCAGGGATATTGCCATACATACGGTCATATAGGGTGTACAAATACGGTTCTGGCCAACCTTGTGCATAGGGAATTGCCTTCTATAATCTATAATAGCAGTGCCCACCACCCCGAATTGAAACTAAATCCATCCATTGGCAAGACGCAATGGGTTTCAGGTATACCAAGCACTTAGTTCCAGCCGCTTGAGGGTGCAGTAGAAGAACAGGATCGGGTGTAAGGCATCACACAAAATTAGGGTTGGCCCAAGCCATATATGTATGGTGTATATACGGTATTCTTAGCAGAGAAATCACTGAATATACGGTCATATACAGTTTAAATACACGGTTCTGGCCAACCCTACACACAAGTAATTGTGACATAAGTGTCAAGGCAAGAGGAGGAGGCTCTCGAGTGTATGCGAGCGTTTGTCGTAGTCTTACCTGTGTATCGAAGCGTGTAGGCCGATTTGATGAAGCTGTCCATCAATTTACTGTACTCTGTGTTGTCAGCCGCACTGTCAGAGAGGAATAACAAAAATATGTTACCATCAAAACACCAGTGTGGCAGATTGTGGCCATCACTGTTTGCTGCGTTGTCAGCCGCACTGTCAGAGAAAGTGCCGTCGTGATAACCAATGTGCACACAAGAACGCAGGACACTGCTTTTTCATGTCAGGTAACAACTCTTCATGTTCAATAATCTGCACAAGATTGTGAAACTGGGATTTTGTCAGCAAGTTTCGTGTTGCAACATGTCACAGAGAATGTAGCACAACAAGCAGTGTTCATGATCTTACTCACCCATGACGCGCACCCTAAGCCCAACCTATAAACCAGGAGTGTGTGGGAACAGAGGAACAAAAACAAACTGTGCAGACACTGGCACCTGACACTAGCGTGCACTGGAGTCAAGTTCACACAGCTGAATGCCCTGTTCCTTCATCTTCTCGACGGTGTCACGCCAGGGCACCTTGACAATAAGTCACCCGGCTCACAATGATTTTGGAAGTGTTCCCCTTTGAGCACGCAGCAAAGTGCCACACGTGCCTGTGTGACCAGCTACAGCTACACACGTTGCAGGAAGCCTGAATCAAACCCAGGCCACACATGCTGCAGGAAGCCTGACGCAAACCTAGGCCTCACATGTTGCAGAAGGCCTGACTCAAACCCAGGCCACACATGTTGCAGGAAGCCTGACGCAAACCTAGGCCTCACATGTTGCAGAAGGGCCTGACTCAAACCCAGCCCACACACGGCTGCAAGCAGGAAGCCTGACTCAAACACAAGCCTCACCTACGGATGTTTGCGGGCGCGAACACCTTTTTGCCGGCGTGCAGTAGGGGTGAGGGGGGGCCATCAGAGGGTGGGGGGGGGGGCTGCAGGGGTATCCAGCCGCCAGCCGCCAGAGCAAACTGCTGCACGACAAATTGCTGTTGCGGAGACGGGGCGGGACATGAGGGAGCACCTCCTGCTTGGCCACCACCTGTGTGTGTGTGTTTGTGTGTGTGTGTGTGTGTGTTTGTGTGTGTTTGTGTGTGTGCGCGCATGCGTATGTGTTTGTACGTGTGTTTACGTACAGTACGGCACTAGATGTGTTGTGAGCAAGCTGGGAACTGGCGACAAGGCGAACAAAAGCACTATGGATCATATGATACAAGTGTCCAAGTTACGAGAGGCTGTGTGCTGGACTCGATGAAATTCACAGCACAGAGGATCACTATTTTCTTTGCTAGAGCAACAACTTTTATACGCAACATGAAGCGATGATGAAGGTACGGGGACCTGATTAACACACTGTTTTACAAACGTATTTGAACATGACGCGACACACACGCGCAACGAGGCAGAGTGTAAAAATGAGACGGCAGTGAGGTGGGGATTCTGTAAAATAAAGTATTTAGCTGTGCTTGTACACAGCAAGACACATGCACTGAAGCACTCCATTGTGCCAATGCACACATTGGACAGCGTTTTTTGGTGGCCTGGCATTGCCAAAAAGTATTGAAGCGTACCTGTTGCTGCTGAAGGGGAGGATGGGGGTCAAAAGCAAACGTTTGCGAGGACCATTCAATTGATGACAGGCTGTATATACACGCGTCTTAGTGCACAGTCTGACACAGAAGCAACTAACAACTTGTGTACCTGCTGCTGCTGCTGCTGCTGCTGAGGGGGAGGGGCGAGCCATGACAAAGAGTGTGCGAGGTCCGTACACGGCGTAGATTGCAGCTACTTGGTCTCTACCGCTCTTGCCTGGACCCTTCCCTTTATAGATGCCAAAAATGGAACCGACCGCAAGGTTTGCGCCTACGATGCTGCTACCATCCAGCGGGTCAAACACGACCTGTATGATCAGGTGTTTGCGTGAGTGCAGTGTGAGGATGGTTTGGCGTCTGCGTGTTCATAGTTCATAAACTTGAAGGAGTAAGGAGGGAGGAGAAGGAGACGTGGGTATGGATGCACGTTTACCATGCCCAAGCGTCTGTGAATGACCTCCTATCACACTTGGTAAGGGCTCGTACATTTCGGAACAAATTATGCGTTCATTACCATTGGCTCAGCGGTAAATATGCAATCGACCAGAGAGACACACACACCCACGGTCCTAACTTAAGTTTGTGTTTGTGTCCCAGCTCTTACAGTGTAGCCTTTCCCAGGCATGTCTACGATGGAGGGCTGCTCTTCACTGCTAGCGGCCTCCACAGAGGGGCAGCTGCGTAAGCGATCAAAGATGAGCTCATCCACAGCCACATCCACCTGTGTGTGTTTTGTGTATATAGTGTGCGTGCGTGTGTTTGTATGTGTGCGTGTGTTTGTGTGTGTTTGTATGTATGTGTACGTGTTTTAGTATGTGTGCGTGTGTTTGTGTGTGTGTTTGTACGTGTCTATATGCGTGCGCGAGTGTGTGTGTGTGTACGTGTGTGTGGGTGTGTGCGTGCACGTGTATGTGTATGTGTGTGTGCGCGTGAGTGTGCACGTGCATGTGTGCGGATGTGTGTTGCTTGTATGTGTGTGTATGTGTGTGTGCGTGTGTGTGCACGTGAATGTTTGCGTATGTGTGTGCGTGTGTGTGTGTGCGTGCACATGCATGTGTGCGTCTGTGTGTGTTTGCTTGTGTGTGTGTGCGCGTGAGTGTGCACGTACATGTGTGCGTCTGTGTGTTGTGTGTACGAGTATGTGTGTGTGCGCGTGAGTGTGCACGTGCATGTGTGCGTATGTGTTGCTTGTGTGCGTGCGTGTGTTTGTGTGTGCATGTGTGCGTGTATGTGTGTGTGTCTGCATGTGTGCCTGTGTGTATGTATGCACGTGCACGTGCACGTGCACGAGTGCGTGCTGTACCTTGAGCTGTTGGTCTCCGAAGACGTTTGAAGAACCAGAGACCGAGTCAACGCCCGTGGTCTGTTCTCTCAAGATGGTCTGCAGAGAGACGATAAGATGGGGGTTTGGGGGGAGGATGGAGGTGGTGGAGGAGTGGCATGGGTGGCTCATGCCTCAGTGAGCAGCTCACTCAAGAGCGAGCGGCCCGCCAAATCTGATTCTGAGCTGAGACCGGTAAACACCAACAATGGTAATTCCCTGTTGTTGAGCCACTTACTGATATTTCGGACGCAGCAGAGAACAGGCACAGGACCACGGACGCGAGCGATGACTCCATGCCCCCCAGGTGCTCGTTGAGCTGCATCATGTTGTGTGGTATGTATGCTTTTCAATTGATGGTTATTATTCAATTTTGCCTCCTGCCTTGAAGATTTTCGAGCAATCGTCCGGTCGACTCTAAATATAAGGCAAATTAATATTATATACGTTCTCCAAGCATCACATCGTGCCTCAGCGCTACGGGGGGGAAACACCTGAGTGTTCCTCTTTTTTCTGCACTTACCACAAACATTTTCTGATTTGATCAAAATTTATTCATCTTCGTCCCGTCCTAGAAAGGAAAACTCTGCGCAACTTGTGCACTTAGATTCCCCTAAAGATTAAGTGATTTTAGAAAAGTCCTCTGAGCCTGGTCTGAATGGGTACGCTTAAGTAATGCAATGCCTGTGAAGATTTGCATGGACACAAGCCCCCAAATGCTCCTCTTTCTTTTTGTGCAGCTGCTTACGGGCATGGCGAGGAGCTGGGTTTGCAGATCTTCATTACAGTGAGGTACGATATAGTGTTTGGCGCGTTACACAGGTGAACCAGATACAGGGATTCCTGATCATTTGTGGTGTGGTTAGATCAAATAACAAGGTAAATCATGTATGCGTTGGGCCTAAAATTACTGATTCATTTGCTTCCCGCGACACAGGAAGGGTTCTGAGTGGCCACCACGCACGGCTGACATCAGGTAGAAAACTGCCTACCTGATTAATTCAAATATCATACGACTGAACACATGCTTTCACACATGTTCCCTTGCTTTTTGCTGTTTGCTGGTATTGAGCCCGAAACTCTTTCTTAATGTCTTTTCTTTGTCCGACACGGTGGGATGATGTGTGGCTCAACCCATAACAGTGTTCTTTTTCCTGATCCTGCCGGAAGTGTTTACACCGTGGCGTTACTTAACGTTGTTTTACATTTGCACATGTTCCCAAGGAATCCATACCGACCTTGCTTGCCTTTCATGTGTGCGCTCCATCAAATAACAACAGGGTGCGGTACGAGCAGCCCATTTCAGAGTTAAAAGAAATTGCGAGCCGATCGCTGGGTGTTCCTGTGGAGAACCTGCAGCTGTTCCGCCACAAAAAAGAGCTTACTCCAGCGTACGACAGCAAGTAGGTGCCACTAGGAAGCACATCATGCTCTCAACACGTTGGATTTTTGTCCTAACCATATGCTCCCTTGCATGGACAGGACTCTACTCGAGCTTGAAATTCATACCGGCTTTGGATTGCAGGGTTATGACACGGTAAGCACATACTGATCTATTTCCATGCAACACGATAATCAATCAAGCAAATTGGACCGAGATCGAATTCTTAAGTTCAAAAATAGGTTTCAAAACAGCCGAGCAAACCAGTACACGCTAATGAAGAAGATGGTGATATCAACAGACAGATATCTATCTCTGTCTGCCTGCAGCGAGAGCCCCCCAACTACTGGCCACCAGTCAAAAACACCTCTGAGGGTCTCATCCTTGATTGCTAATGATTGGGGTTGGTCGCATGAAATTGAAATCTGGCAATGTCGGTGCTTTCAGACGAGTTATTCTGTAGGCTGAACAAGAGCAGAAGCAAATTTTTAGTCCATGATACAGGTCCGCACCTTGCACGAAGATGCTGCAGAACATTTAAAGTGGTCATCAAATAAGAAGGCGACATGGTAACTCCACCAAAAATAACTGAAAGAGCATTTGCAATCAGTGGTGTAATAATGTCTGCCTTTATGGTGTGAGAAATTACGCAGAGCTCAGGGCTGTCAAGACACCTGGCTGTAGGCCTGAGTTGCTTATACACCACATTCATCACTGGCAAGTAAATTAGCCAATTAGTAAAGTAAAATAAAGTCATGGTGTAAACACTTCCGGTAAGGGTTAGGAGTGGCAATTAGAAGTAACAAGTGGAAAACGGCTTTTGCCACCAATTTAAATTGCTCTTGTATCAGAGCTGTTCTTATCAGGACGCAGTCAGAGATATTTAGACTTCGGGGTAGGACAACATCCGTTATGATGCAGCCAAAAACGGGTCTGAAAGGGCAATCGTCATAATTTCCTGAAACAATTCAGACGAGGAACGCACCAAGTGGCCCTTCCCCCCCGCTTCTAGGATAGTCAGATCAACCTTGATTGATGATGATGATGGCGTATTACATAGGTCCAGGGGAGATAGCAACTCCCTACTACGAGGCTGAAACGAAACTGAAAGTTGATTTATAGAAGGGAAGCAAGAGAGGCAGGCTGGAAGCGATAACAGAAAATAGGGGGGACAACCAAGGTGATGAGAAGAAGGGCAAAACGTGTACGAGAAGGTCAAGCATGGGAAAGAAAGAAGGCAGGAAAGCCTGCGTACTTTGGTGCCCACGTATAAAGAACAAGTTTTAGGAAGACAGGGCTAGTAAAGAGTACAAAGGCAACGGGCCGAACTAGCTACTACACCGTGAGGCACCCTGAGTCAGCCAGGATGAAAGCAGCTAAGCCATTGCGATGACTGGTGCGCCAAAGCCAAACTCCAACACAACCCAAAAAGAAGAGAGAGCTCCCCTCCAGAAAACGCAGCTGCACCAACACACCTCTTTCAACATTTCGAGCCAATACTTGGGAGACAAGAAAGGAGTGCAATGAACTAAAGGTTTAGATAACAAGAGGCGGGTTGTTCTACTAAGAGCCGAGAGCAAGGGGAAGCTGGCCAACCTATACCTAGATTAAGGCGGTAGACATGCTAGGGAGGGAGCTGCAGTGAAAACAGCCAAGGAGCCGTTTGGCCTAGCATACACAAAGGGGTGAGACTGGCCTAGGTCAGAGAAATTGGAGACACTACCTTGGCAGGCTGCAAAGTCTGTTAAGGCTGCGAGGAGAAGATCAACTGCCCTAGTTTATACTACTGCGGGCTTACTACTACGCCTGTCCTGGCTAGCGTGCTAAACATCAAACCCCTAGCTCTTAACATTGCAGTCAGGGCAGCTAGGCACACAACATACCACACTTCCTTCCTCACTGTTTGGCATGGCTGCTCTAGCAGCCACACATGCCGTGGTAGCA
>Ga0307968_1001763_pt1 | contig 17824 bp, 18 predicted proteins | sample OrgLakmetagen650_FD_201834 | JGI IMG/M metagenome (GOLD analysis project Ga0307968, IMG submission 201834) | Saline water microbial communities from Organic Lake, Antarctica - #650 | ecosystem: Environmental > Aquatic > Non-marine Saline and Alkaline > Saline | place: Antarctica: Organic Lake... | reverse complement strand
TTGATCAAAGGGCATGTGAGTGAGCGCCGCAGTTTGTGAGTTTCCTTGTGGTGTGAAGAAAGGTGGTTCAAGGACATCAGCCAGAGTGTTGATCAAAGGGCATGTGAGTGAGCGCCGCAGTTTGTGAGTTTCCTTGTGGTGTGAAGAAAGGTGGTTCAAGGACATCGGCCAGAGTGTTGATCAAAGGGCATGTGAGTGAGCGCCGCAGTTTGTGAGTTTCCTTGTGGTGTGAAGAAAGGTGGTTCAAGGACATCAGCCAGAGTGTTGATCAAAGGACGTGTGAGTGAGCGCCACAGTCTGTGGTTTTTCTTGTGGTGTGAAGAAAGGTGGTTCAAGGACATCGGCCAGAGTGTTGATCAAAGGGCATGTGAGTGAGCGCCACAGTTTGTGGTTTTCCTTGTGGTGTGAAGAAAGGTGGTTCATGGACATCGGACAGAGTGTTGATCAAAGGGTATGTGAGTGAGCGCTGCAGTTTGTGAGTTTCCTTGTGGTGTGAAGAAAGGTGGCTCGAGGACATCGGCCAGAGTGTTGATCAAAGGGCATGTGAGTGAGTGCTGCAGTTTGTGGGTTTCCTTGTGGTGTGAAGAAAGGTGGTTCGAGGACATCGGCCAGAGTGTTGATCAAAGGGCATGTGAGTGAGCGCCACAGTTTGTGGTTTCTCTTGTGGTGTGAAGAAAGGTGGTTGGAGGACATCGGCCAAAGTGTTGATCAAAGGGCATGTGAGTGAGCGCCACAGTTTGTGGGTTTCCTTGTGGTGTGAAGAAAGGTGGTTGGAGGACATCGGCCAGAGTGTTGATCAAAGGGCATGTGAGTGAGCGCCACAGTTTGTGGTTTTCCTTGTGGTGTGAAGAAAGGTGGTTCGAGGACATCGGCCAGAGTGTTGATCAAAGGGCGTGTGAGTGAGCGCCACAGTTTGTGGTTCTTTTTGTGGTGCAATGGTGAATTGAGGCCAGGGTGTTAATTAAAGGACGTGTGAGCGCCACAGTTTGTGTTTTCTCTTGTGGTGCAAAGGTGGGTTGAGGCTATTGGCCATAGTAATTAGATTACTGCTTCAGAGTTTCGTAAGTCTGGTTTCCAGAATCCCAAAACACCCTTTCCTTACCCAGCAGCTGGGTGTGTTATTGCAACCAGCGCAGATTTGTGCATTTTGTTGATCTCATGAGCGGCACCAAAGGTTTCCGTGCTCAATGGGGTTTAATGTAGCTGAAACTTATTGGGACACATGTATAAGTATAGGTTTAGCCAACACCAAACACATGTACGTAATAATTGTGTTTAGGTATATATATACCGTATACAGAGGAGTTTGTACGGTATTTTCTGCAGTAAGATTGCCGTATACACGGTCGTAAACGGTTCTGGCCAACCATACACACTCCTCTCGTGACAGACGCAACGCCTGCACCCTGTATATTATACTGCCCTCAAAGCCTCCACAAGCAACCTCTCTTACAGCGCGCATCAACTGTGTGTCGCTTTCACAAACTGTGTGTCTCTTTCATGGTGCATGCTTCTCACGTACTGCACGCAACTGCTGCTTCAAGGTTTGTGTCTTGTGCTTAACCTCCATGCTATCCTGATGTTCAGGACGGCTACCTCTTGCCAAAGAACACGTGGCACACACACACACACATAAACACACCATACACACACAGACATACACAAACAAGATACGCACACGCGCACACACACACGCACGTACGCATACACACACGCACGCGCACATACACATACACACACATACACACACTTGCACACTCCCTCTGCAGGCTGACCCTCCTCCTACCCGCCATGCCCTGTGGCCAGATCGCCCGCTCAGCCTTGGCAGTGGCAAAGCTTGCACGCATTGACAGGCAGAAACTGCACGGCCCAGCAGGCAGCATAATGCCTGTCATCGATGACTCAACCCTGCACTGCTTCCTGTCTGTACTTGAGACCTCCTTTGAGGTTCAGTCTGCCACAGCCGACAAAGGGAACGAGCGCCTGTGTGCTGTGTCAAGAGCAGACATAGAGGGTTCCTTGAGGGTTGCCGACAGCTGAGGTTGTGTGCGTGCGTGTCGGCAAGATGGTTTTGTGGGGAGAAATGACTGTGTGCCGTGGCATGGGCAGTCATACAGGGCTTTGTAAATGCCGGCAGTTGAGGCTGTATGTGTATGTGTGCGTTTGTGTGTGGGCATGACGGTTTTGTGGGCGGTGCTCCGGCTGGTAGCAGGAGCAACCATGTAAGATTTGCTCCTTTGTTGCTTGGTTTAGTGTATGGTACAGATAAGAAAACTACGCAGGCAGCAAAAAATCGCTCTTCACGTTTAGCTTGGTAAAAGGTGATGTAGCATTCCTTCAGAGAAGAGCGTTATACCAACGAGAGCTAGGAGGGTTGCAGGCTTTCAAGTTTGGCGAGAGGGTTATATCAGTTGAGGCACGGCTTGAAAGTGCTGCACTACTAGCAGGTGTCTTTCCTTCAGCACTTTACATCCCGCTTCAGTGTGGTTCACTACTAGCAGGTGTCTTTCCTTCAGCACTTTACATCCCGCTTTAGTGTGGTTCTTTACTTATTGCTCATTATTTGATAAGGTCCGAAGACGCTTAAGGAGTTGTTATCACCACACGTCTACTACTGCTGCTCCCTCAACTTCTTAGCACCAGTGGGGTCTAGCAATAATGGCGTGTCGTCTGCCGTGGCAACAGATAGAGAGTACACTCTTAGGTTAGGTTACATCACTGACCATAAGCCTGATCCACACCCCCTGGCTATGAAACCAAGAAACACACAACCAAACAAACGCGATATACAGATTCATCGAAATAAGATACTTTGTAGACACCTCCCCTACTCGACAAACAGAAAAGGCACGAGAATAGCACACTATTAGTAAGCTGTTACCGTTAGTAAAACCAACATGCAATCAGGTCCGCAACAAAAATAATACAGATGAGACGAGACTTGGAACACAATCCCCATAATTATCTGAGCAATACTCCTGGTGGTGTGCAGGCTTCTGCCTCCCAACCACCAGATCCCCATTGAAAAGCCTCTCTTATCTATTTGCTCCAGGTGGGATGTTGTGTGTCTCTGCATCCATCAAGTGGTACAGAACACAAAACAACATCCTTTTCTAATCCATGTCGATAGTGTTTACACTATTTGTTTCCTTTTTCCTTCGAGTTACATCGCTATATATGCGTCAGGGGGCTTTTAGCAGAAGCTTGGAAAAAGCCTAGGTGAGCAATCTCTTGATTTAGATATACAGCAAGAGTACTTAAGGATCACACAACAATCCCAGCGTCACGATAAAACTGTACCCCTCTTAATAAACCCTTTGTGTAGCGCTTAACCCTAGTACATTAACTAACTAAGGAAGTCACCAGAAAGAGTTTAGTTTCGTGGTAATACAAAAATAATGTTCACGACAAGTGCTGTAGTTTGGAGTGTGGGGGGCTGGCTGATGTAAGCACTTGTCAAAAGTCTCTCTCTCTCTCTCTCTCTTTTTTTCTCTCTCTCTCTCTCTCTCTCTCTCTCTCTCTCTCTCTCTCTCTCTCTCTCTCTCTCTCTCTCTCTCTCTGTCTCTCTCTCTCTCTCTCTCTCTCTCTCTCTCTCTCTCTCTCTCTCTCTCTCTCTCTCTCTCTCTCTCTAACTCTCTCATTCACGCTGATACCTAATAGCACAGGCTCTTCGCTTCTAGTACGAGGGTGTGCATCAACTAGCAGGACTGGGCTCGCTAGGGCTACTGCTGTCGCTTGGATCCCCTCTGCTCTGAGGTTTACTCTTGCTCCTGCAACCAGGTATAAAAAGAAATGTTTATCTGCAGACGATACAATCTTATTAGGGGTGGGCAAGCGTTATCCTTTAAGCTCTGACTTTTCAGCCGGTCGGTACAAAGCACAGCAGTGCTAAAAACCTGCTTCACCAAGTAGCCGGTACCTTTTTAGAGAAAGTGAGCCTCGTTCATACACACACTTGAAAACAATGCAGCACAAGCACTTGCCTCAAATGTGCGTATTTGTTGTCCTTGTAGATGTAGGAGGCCTCCATGTCATCGTTACGGCCGTCTGTTGATCGTATGCTGAAGGGGTTTGTACGAACCGTTTCTCTGCCATTGACCTGTGTGTGCGTGTTAGGTATGTGTGTGTGTGTGTTAGGTATGTGTGTGCATGTTTGCGTATCTGAGCATCAGGAATGATTGTGTGTGTTAAAATCTGTGCTCAATTCCTGCAAAAGGCTCATTCCTTTTTCACAACTGTGCTCTTTTTTATTGTCTGACAACTGCACAGATGTGTGTGGGCACCTGTAGACAGAAGATTGGTCGTGAGGGCAAAGAGGGAGAGGGTGACCAGAAGGCTCACAGCTGGAAAATATAGTGCCTTGTTTTTTGCACTTCAAGTGTTCTTAGTGGTTTCCTTGATGCCACGTGGGCAGTAACATAACGTGCGTGGATTTCTTTCTTTTGAATTTCAGTGTTCATAGTTGATTCCTTGATGCCACGTGGGCAGCAACATAACATGCGCACATTTCTTTTTTTTGAACTTCAGTGTTCATAGTTGATTCCTTGATGCCATGTGGGCAGCAACAAAACGTGCGTGAATTTCTTTTTGAACTTCAGTGTTCTTAGTTGATTCCTTGATGCCACGTGGGCAGCAACATAACGTGCGTGAGTTTCCTTTTTTCTTTGCACTCCAAGTGTTCTTAGTTTCCTTAATTCACGTAGGCAGTAACATAAACATAACGTGCGTAAATTTCCTATTTTTGCACTTTAACTGTGTACTGTACTGTACCGTACTGTACAGTGTACATTAGAAGAACACCAGATCGGCACACATTACCTACATCTAATTAACGACAAGTGTAAGGAAGCACAGCAGAGGGTCACTCAAAACATTTCTACATGCATCCTGGCATCAACCTAACATCCTAGAATGGCACCTAAGGCTTCACCACATTTGGCCCCTGAAACTACACAGCCACTTTTACGCTGAAGCGATCTGGCCACACCAACCTTAAACCGATTCTGGGTGAACATGAAGATGCCCTCGTCACGGAAGCGTGTGATGAAGCCAGTATTGCTGCACGCAAAAAAATGCACAGAAGCGTGTGATGAAAAATGCACGGAAGCGTGTGATGAAAATGCACGGAAGCGTGTGATGAAAAATGCACAGAAGCATGTGATGAAAAATGCACGGAAGCATGTGATGAAAAATGCACGGAAGCGTGTTATGAAAAATTAACGGAAGCGTGTGAAGAAAAATGCACGGAAGCATGTGATGAAAAATGCATGGAAGCATGTGATGAAAAATGCACGGAAGCGTGTGATGAAAAATGCACGGAAGCGTGTGATGAAGAATGCACGGAAGCGTGTGATGAAAATGCACAGAAGCGTGTGATGAAGAATGCACGGAAGCGTGTGATGAAAATGCACGGAAGCGTGTGATGAAAAATGCACGGAAGCATGTGATGAAAAATGCACAGAAGCATGTGATGAAAAATGCACGGAAGCGTGTGATGAAGCCAGTGTGCTGCACGCAAAAAATGACATGCAGAGAGGATGATTGACTCGTATCAGCTATTTGAACCATCACTAGCTGTTTTGCTGTGAGTACAAGTAAGCAAAATAAGGGTTAACGAAAGTAGGCAGTAGGCAGTAGGCAGGTAGGCAGGTAGGCAGGTAGGCAGGTAGGCAGTAGGCAGTAGGCAGGTAGGCAGGTAGGCAGGAGTACAAATTAGGCATATTGCAGACACGGATGCAGGTGAGGATAGCTGACGCCCTCCAGCGAGTCATGCGTCGCCACTGATCATCAAAGGTGAAAAAAGAAGACAATTACGCAGGCAGTGAGGAACCACTCTCTGTAAACCTGAAAAAAAATTATGCAGTGCAGTGAGGAACCATTTCCCACAATAATCAAGGAGAAGGAGCCACTTTGGTATCGGGTGCTGTACAACTTCCTCTCTCAATAAGACTGAGACCGGCTACTTAGATAGTCCCAGTCTCATTGTGTTACACGTTAATATGACTAGACAAACTATTAGAATCAGAGACCTTACGCGCTACAGGGTCTCTCGAGGAACCCCTCTAATGGTACCTCTTAGAATGTCCGCGTGTTGTGAATTGACTACCAAAACTATTAAATTCAGAACATAAAGGTTATCAACAAGACCGGCAGATCCAGCTTATTGAACAAGGATGACATAAACTCACAACTGTCATCCGATAACTAACTGCTTGTCACGCAATAAGTTGCTGCCACAAATTGGGCATGGCACGTCTAATTAATTTGCAGCATTAACATCTGTTTTTTGACGTGACTGGTAGGGGTGTGTCATGATTATGCTAGGCAGAGAAAACATTCTTTGAGTTGAAGGGGTCTTACAGTGCCTGGCATCAAAAATGCTTCTAAATCCTTATATCATACGGGAAGTGTCTTTCACTACATGCGTTTATTTTAACATATTATAAATATTATTTATGCATCAAGATGTTGTAATTATAAGGCCGTAACACTAAGTTATACAGATATGACTTCTCGCTGATCTCTCACCCATTCGCAATGCTGGTTGCTGCAGACACTATGGGGATGGCAAACAGCCCAGCGATCAAAAGGAAGAAGGGGTTGTTCCGATTCGTGCGGTACATTGATCTGTAGGTGAGCAAAGGTGTAGGCTAAAGTGGTAAAAAAAAAGCGTTACAAAGAGAAAAAAATCCTGGTGGTCATAAAAGGCCTAAATCCCATGCAAAGATCAGACGGGGATCAAGATTACGCACACAAGAACCAAAAGTGTGGACGAAAATACAGCATCAAATGGAGCTAAATGTGTCCATATATGAGTGCAACAAACATGGGAACCTAAAGTGCTAACCCAGATTGATTCCTGGCTGCTTCCTGGCTGCTTATAAGAGCTGTGCACGACCAAAACGCGAACAGAGGCACGGGGCACAGAGCATCAGAATGAGCTACATGTGCCCTATGTGCTAAACACACGAGTAGACATCTGATTGTGCTATATGCCTCCATATACGCTATATGCCTCCATATACAGACATGGGGGACCAAAAGTGTGGACTAAACCATCAGATCATGCTCCATGTGCCCATACATGCTAACAAAAGTGTGGACTAAACCATCAGATCATGCTCCATGTGCCCATACATGCTAACAACATGAGTGCTGTAATCATGGGAGATCAAACATGCGGACAAAGCTGAAAGCATCTGACTATCTGAATATGCTACACGCGTCCATATACGTTACAGATACGGGGGTTAAAAGTGCGGACGATAAAACATACGATGCAAATATACGGTCATAAAAGGTGTGTATATACGGTTCTGGCCAACCCTACTCCTTATAAACGTTTCTTATGGCCTTACTTAAAGTTGCCCCATTTTTACCTATAAAACTCACCCCATACATACCTCTAATGCTTGTCCTATGCTCACCTATAAAACTCGCCCTCTGTTGCAAAGCCGCCGAAAGGACCCCCACATTTGAGGGGGCCGTCGGGGTCGACACCATGGTGTGCCCTGAAAGGATATCAAACATGAAAAAGTGTGAAGCAGTGATATGTGTATAGCACACACCATTAATACATACACACACGCTTCTGCACACAGGCCCTGAAAGGATATCAAACATGAAAAGGTGTGAAGCAGTGATATGTGATTAGACACACCATTAATACATACACACGCTTCCGCACACAGGACCTGAAAGGATATCAAACATGAAAAGGTGTGAGCAGAGATATGTGTGTAGCACACACCATTAATAGGGCTGACCAGAACCATGTGTATATACGTTTTTTGGGCAGGGTAATCTCTAAATATACGGTCATGTACGTTGTATATATACAGTTCTGGCCAGCTCTACACATAATGCATACACACACACGCTTCCACACACATGCGCTAAGAGGAGAAGGCAGACATCAAAGAATGAGTGGGACAGTGACCGTGTAAAACACACCTTAATAACGTACGTGCGTACACACACGCTCTCTCTCTCTCTCTCTCTCTCTCTCTCTCTCTCTCTCTCTCTCTCTCACACACACACACACACACACACACGCACACACACACACACACACACACAGAACACACGCTTTAATTAATACAACCCGCACCTGTAATATGCTTTGGCGTATTTGCCAGACGGAGGGGTCCCTGGGGGAGGTGGGTTATAACCGGCTTGGCCTGAACCGAGATCAAGCATTGTGTGAGGTCATGACATTTTGCGTTTCAGCTGTCTGTGGTGGGTTATAGCTGGCTTAATCAGAAGCGTCATACCAGTAGATTATGTCAAGGTCAGATGTTAAGGTCAGATAGCCGGCTTGATCAGAAGCGTCATACCAGTGGATTATGTTAGGGTCAGATGTTAAGGTCAGATAGCCGGCTTGATTAGAAGCGTTAAGGTCAGATAGCCGGCTTGATCAGAAGCGTCATACCAGTGGATTATGTTAAGGTTGACCAGATGTACATGTAGACCGTACATGACCGTATATATACAATGTGTATGACCATATATTTGGTGAGTTTCTTGCTGATACCACTGCATATGCTTAGTTATGACCAGCTCTGCAAACATCTCACAACTAGCTGTACGGTGCAGGTGAACAAGGATGGAGTGACAGTGTTCAGACAAAAATAAGAAATTCTCGTTATTAAAAATACATAGGCCTACATAGGTGGCCTTCAATGAAGACACGTAGCTAGGGCTGCACATGCACTCATCCACACACACACACACACACACACACACACACACGCACGCACGCACACACGCACGCACGCACGCACACACACGCAAACACATACAGCTCACGAGCACAAAAACACACGCAGCTCACGCGCACATGTTCACATATACACACACACCTCTCAAAATGGAGTCATAGGCGCTTTTGATCTTGTGAAAGCGTGCCTCTGCTGTGGGTCTGATGCTGGGGTCGCATTTGTCTGCAGTCAGGGGTGTGTATACGTGAGGGGGTATGCGCAGTCAGGGGTGTGTATACGTGAGGGGGTATAGCGTTTGTAAAAGCTCTCAGAGGAACAGGAGCAGTGAGGAAGGCAGAGGAAGACAGAGGTGCACATATGTCTGCAGTCAGAGGTGTGTATACGTGAGGGGGTATACGCAGTCAGGGGTGTGTATATGTAAGGGGGTATAGCGTTTGTAAGAGCTCTCAGAGGAACAGGAGCAGTGAGGAAGACAGAGGAAGACAGAGTTGCACATATATTTGCTGTCAGAGGTGTGGATACGTGAGGGGGTATACGCAGTCAGAGGTGTGTATACGTGAGGGGGTATAGCGTTTGTAAAAGCACTCATAGAAACAGAAGCGGTGGGAAAGACAAGGGAAGACAGAGTTTTACATTCCTGTAAATGAATGCTCATGTAAGTGCACGCGGTGAGATGAATAAGTGAGGGTGGATAGGTCAAAACACCTGCGAAATAATGCTTTTACTACACTTCGAGTACCTTTCTTGGGAAAAATTCTGGGAATGTCGCAAATTGCAGCAGAGGTGTGCATCAAAGGTACCCTAAAGTAATACGTAATACCGGGTACAAGCGGGACTGACATCCTAATGCGTGCGCGACTGACATCCTAATGCTTTTGCAACAGAGTGCAGCTAGGGGAACAGAAGGGAGAAAGGCGAGGAGCACTTTTGATGCATGCTAATTGAATTGCAATTGCAACTGCAATTGCATGCAGTAGTGATGGCAGGATATGGCTGAAAACACAGAGAGCTTCAACTTCCAATGCTTTTAACACAAGGGAGCTTGCCTGATTGTCTGCTGTATGTTGTTTTTTATAGCACGGCGTGTAATGAGCATATGATTGTAGTACATACGACTATAGACGACGACTGTGGTACAACTGTAGTACGATTTTAGTACTGACATTCAACTATTGTACGACAAGTACAACAACAGTACTCGTACACAAATACGGTACGGCTTTAATATGACTAGTACGTTTTAGAACTGGCATACAACTACAGTACAATTATTGTACGACTAGTACGACTACAGTACTCGTACACGAATACAGTACGACTATAATACGACTAGCACGATTCTAAGATTGGCATACAACTACAGTACGACTATTGTACGACTTAGTACGATTATAGTACTTGTACACAAATACAATACGACTATAATACGACTAGTACGATTTTAGTACTGGCATACAACTACAGTACGACTATTGTACAAATAGTACGACTGTAGTACTTTGCATAGAAATACAGTATGAATATATTTCGACTAAAACGATTTCAGTACTCGTACACGAATACAGTACGACTAAAATACGACTAGTACGCTTTTCGTACTGGCATACAACTACAGTACGACTATTGTACGACTAGTACAACTACAGTACTTGCATACGACTATAGTAATTAGTAAGATTATTGTACGACAAGTACAATCTTAGTACTGGCATACAACTATTGTACGACTATTGTACGACTTTTATACTGGCATACGACTATGTACTCTTACACACCTGTATGTGCATTGCATGCACATTGCTTGCAGGGCGCTAAAGCTCACCACTTTCTTTGTCAATTGCATGCTTAAGCTCACATACACACACTCACACAGGGGATGCTGCTACCTTGGCGGAAGTCTCCTTAGTACAAAAAGGAAGAAGGACCAGAAAGCAAGCAGCAAAGTCACGCCCCATCACCCCGGGGCACGTGGGTCACACCGCACACACCCACACGCCCCATCACCCCACTACATTTGAAGAATGTAAAGCCGTTTTGGCACTAGAGGTGATGCCAACCCTTCTACTGTGAGAATGTACGAACCAAAAATTTCAGAAGCCATTTTGACATTAAAGAATAACCAACCCTTCTATTGTGAGAATGTACGCATCTGAATTGGTTTAAAGTATTTGATGTGTACGTGTGTTATGGCCAGGATTATCCCCACTTTATTGATGATTTAGATGGCTTTGTGCGTAGTGCATAGGCTATACTCATGCATCCCACAGACAAGGCTACAAATGAGCCTTGACTTTTAGTTTCAGCCCGTTTCAGTGCTGACACAATCCTAGCTACTCCAATCTGCCACCTACCAGGGTGATACTGCATGCACAGCTTCCTGAACGCATCCTTCACCTGAACATAAAAACAAAGAAGTGTTCTTTACAGGACAGCTTTGCACAGAACGCAAATGTTTGCACAGGCAACTTTTTAGCTGTTTGTAGTGCGTGTGGGCTGTGTTGAGCGCATGTGCGCTCGCGCGAGCATTGTATGCAATATGAAATTTGGTTTCTTGCAGACATGTGAGGCTGTTGTAAAACAAAGTGGTGTACAGACACGCACAGACACGAGCAAGAAAAGGAGGGAGCGTGAACAGAAGGAACAGAAGGAATACCAGAAATCTGGTTGTAGTCAAACGCCCCAGTTGCTGATTCAAAAGGGTGTGCTCAGGCGACTTTGGTCATGTGTGTCTGTGCGCATGACACCTCTTCACCGCAACAGGCAAAGGTTGTTTTAAGGGGGTTGGCCGAAACCGTGTATTTACACTGTACATGACCACTCATTTGGCTGCCATATTGCTAGCTAGTGAGGCGCATAAGCATAGGTGCGCCGTAAGTGCTCATTCAAAGTGTTCCCTGCCTTTTATACTGTTAAAGCACTGCACTGTGAGCACATGCACCATGCAAGTATGCCAACCCTTGTTGTTTTACATACCTGATCACGGCTAGCGGTGGTAGGAAGGCCAAGGATGTGGTAATCTGACACCTCCATCCTGCGAAGGCTTTGAGGTTCAATTCAAATGCTAGATCTGCGAGGGAAGCATGCGTGTGTGTGTGCGTGTGCTTGTGCGTATGTTTGCGCACATGTGTGTTATGTGTGTGCATGTGCGTGCGTGTGTGTGTGTGTGTGTGTGTGTGTGTGTGTGTGTGTGTGTGTGTGTGTGTGTGTGTGTGTTCGTGTGTGTGCACGTGTATGTGTATGTATGTGTGTGCATGTGTGTGCGTGTGTATGTGTGGTGTGTATGTATGTGTACATATATTGTGTTGTGCGTACATATATTGTGTGGGGGGATTAGAGAGAATGGAACGGACCTCATGCTCACCTGCTCGCAAGTTGTGTATGTGTGAATGTGTGTGTGCATGTGTGTATGTGTGTGTATGTGCGTGTGTGTGTGCGTTCATGTGTGTGTGTGCTGTGTGTGCGTGTGTGTGCGTGTGTGTGCGTGTATGTTTGTGTGTGTGTGCGTGTGAGTGTGAGTGTGTGCGTGTTTGTGTGTGTATGTGAGTGTGTTGTGTATGTGTGTGTGTTGTGTATATGTCTGTATGTGTGTGTGCGTGTGTGTGAGTGTGTGCGTGTATGTTTGTGTGTGTGTGTGAGTGTGTGTGCGTGTATGTGTGTGTGTTGTGTATGTGTGTGTGTGTGTGTGTGTGTGTGTGTTGTGTGTACATTCGTGAACATTTCTTGTGATGTAAATACATTTGTGTGGGGTGGGGATGAGAGAGAGAGAAACGGCCCCATGCCCACCTTGTAAATGCTTCCAAGTTTTTTAGAGGTGTATTTAATATTGTTTTTTTGCAATGAATTTCAATTATTGCAAATTATTGTTCAATTATTGTTCGATGCATGAAAAGTTGTCCAAGTGATATAGCTGGATGAGTCAGGTCTGATAGGAATAGGTAAGTACCTACCAATTGGTAGTTTGTCTGCAAAAAGCAAGTCAACATGTGCGCCCGCTTCATTAAAGTCAAATTTCCATGCGCGTGTCAGGTGCAACAAGGTCCCCTACCAAATGCTTCAGCAGACACAGCACGGGCAAAGTGCGCATGCATGCGTGCATACAAGCAGCAGGCAACACGCGTGTCGGCACAGCTCGATAAGGACGCACAGACGCAGCACGACGTTGCCGCCTAATCACAGACGCTGCAGCACCGCACAAGGACAGAGAGCTGGTAGCTTGGAAGGTAGGTTATTCTGCGTGTCGCAGATTCGAGTGGATTAACAAGCTTTGAGGAGGAAAGGGACATTTCTTTCTGGTTACTAGGCTGCTCAAGTTGGAGACAACTTGATTAGCAAGAGAAGTAGCCTCTGAAAAGCCCCATACCCCATCCCCCTATCAAGCGAACTGAATTCTATTTTTAATGTCAACGAACGCTGGATTATCAGGAAGCCCGACACAAGTTCTGTGGAACGTACCACTGCTCACGCCACCCATTTTATTAATAATGGCAAAGCTTACTTAACATTGTTCATCTGTCATTTGTGTAGGTAGGCATTCAAACTTCACACCCGCAAGAATTGCTTGCATACATTTCGCCTGAGCACCCTCGGTGAATCTTGTATCTGTCATTTCCTGTACATCACCTTTCCCTTGTGAATTTGGCAGCCTATTTTCTGCACACTCATCTGTGTCAGGGTAACCGAAGACCTCACCTGGATGACTGTGATCTAGTAGTACTTCCCCCCAGAATGCGTGTGCGTGGTAACCGTGGCTCAGAAACAGCTGGCGTCCTCCTGGAGAACCAGCTTGGATACCTTAAGCACAAAACGGCACAAATTCCTGTTCCCACGCAGGAGGGACCATACAGTGCGAGCATTTTGATGTCTGCTCCGGTTGCTCTATGGCATCGGGTGTATATCAGCCAGCGCAATACGCACAAGCAGCCGCTTTTTTTTGTTCGCTCGGTGAGAGAGAGGGGCGATGCGTAAATCCTGCTTCCAAATTTATATTGTAAAATTATTCGATATGAGTGGTGAATGGCCGCTTTTGATTTATTGTAAGGCAAGGGTTGGCAAAAACCTAGGTATATCCTATGTATATGTTTTTAGGTATATGCATTTGTGTGTGTATGTGTGTATGTATGTATGTATGTATGTATGTATGTATGTATGTATGTATGTATGTATGTATGTATGTATGTATGTATGTATGTATGTATGTTTGTATGTTTGTGTGTATGTATGTGTGTGTGTGTTTATGTTTGGTTTATTCACTTTGTTCAGCGATGATTCCTAAAAAGATGCATTCGTGTATACATGATATATGCCTGGCCAACCCTTTAAAGACTCAATTGGTACAGAATTAGATGCATGGGTTTAGGAGCTCAAACATACGCATAAATCGGAAAGCTGTTTTGGCAGGTACGAGTGCAAAGATATAATGGCTTTTCAACGCTTCATTGGTCCTTCTAACAAATTCATTGACCATCAAGTAGGCCACAGTGCAGTGCGCATCAATAATGCTATAATGTGGCATTATACAGTATTTTAATAAAAGTCAGTTTCTTCTTACAAATTCATTGACCATCAAAAAAAACTGCGCATTTATACTGCGGTATTATACAGTCATTCATGGAAAGTCAGTCGACCATTGATGTTTGCTTGCTTAATGCAGGACTTGATCATTTCCCTCTCATCACTGGACCGACCACTGGCTGGCGGTGTAGAGCCAAGCTTGCTGTGCGTGGCGTGCCTGGGCATCCAATCATAGGTGTGCCTATTGTTTGACAGTGTAAGGTAGGTGCTCCTGTTTGTGTGTGCATGACGTGCCCGGGAGTCTTATCACAGGTGTGTCTATTGTTTGACAGTGTAAGGTAGGTGCTCCTGTCTGTGCGAAGCATGCCTGGGCATCCTATCATAGGTGTGCCTATTGTTTGACAGTGTAAGATTGGTGCTCCTGTTTGTGCGTGCGTGACGTGCCTGGGCATCCTATCATAGGTATGCCTATTGTTTGACAGTGTAAGGTAGGTGCTCCTGTTTGTGCGTGCGAGATGTGCCTGGGCAACCTGTCATAGGCCTGCCTATTGCTTGACAGTGTAAGGTAGGTGCTCCTGTCTGTGCGTGCGTTATGTGCCTGTGCATCCTATCATAGGTATGCCTATTGTTTGACAGTGTAAGGTAGGTGCTCCTGTTTGTGCATGCGAGATGTGCCTGGGCTTCCTATCATAGGTTTGCCTATTGTTTGACAGTGTAAGGTAGGTGCTCCTGTTTGTGCATGCGAGATGTGCCTGGGCTTCCTATCATAGGTGTGCCTATTGTTTGACAGTGTAAGCTGATTGCTCCTGTCTGTGCGAATCATGCCTGGGCATCCTATCATAGGTGTGCCTAATTTCTGACAGTGTAGCATAGGTGCTCTTAATTTCATGTGCTGGTGTGCCCATTTTAGATCTCCTAAGGAGTGTAATAATGGTTACAATGGGGGGTGACTTTCTTAAGGAGTGTAATAAAGGTATGCCTCTCAGTGCCAGTGTGCCTGCAGAAAAGGTTGCCTGGATAGTGTAACTCCCTGAATGGCTCTGTTCACCTGTATAATGTGAGCGCAGTTCTCACAAACTTACCTCCCTTGGCGTTGGACTGAATATGGTAAGGAGACTACTTCCTGGAATACATTTGTGGAGAAGGAAGTGGTCTGCTTCCAATGCATGTGGGCTGCTCCCAATGCATGTGTGGTCTGTTCCCAATGCATGTGCGGAGAAGGAAGTGGTCTGCTCCCAATGCATGGACCCTTTTTGATTTAATTCCTCTTGTGTGCATGTGTGTTAACGTGTGGCTCAGAGTCCTATGTGGGACCTGCAATAAGGTATTTTGCCTTCTAGAAAGCGTACGTTAGATAGGAATGGTGATATTCGTATGGTACAGAATAGGGGGAAAACAATCTGTGGTATCCACAACTTTTTCATTTGTTCTTGACAGATATTACCTTCCTAGGTATACCCTACCTATGCCTTTCAATTGCGAAAGGGCCCTTGATCGATCTGTGTAGTTTAGAAGGGTTTGTGCAATTGGAGCACGTTCTTACACAGTTTGTTTGTCTGTTGTTTGCTGCCTACAAAAGTAAAGTGAAAATCCGATGCTTTAGCTTCAGGGAAGGCAGCTGCGAGGTAGGTAATTCTCATTTAACACTGTGTCCCTATCACCTGTGTTTCTGCTTTGATGGCATCTTTCACACAGGCTTGTTCAGGGAAGGCAGCCACGAGGTCGTTCCCATCCCACATTGTGTCACACACCACCCACGCATCAACCAAGCAGTCGAAGTCATTGCGCAGGTGTGATAAGCGTATGCTGTATGTGGTAAGCGTATGCTGTTGTGGTAAGCGTATGCTGTATGTGGTATGCGTATGGTGTATGTGGTAAGCGTATGCTGTATGTGGTATGCGTATGCTGTATGTGGTATGCGTATGCTGTATGTGATAAGCGTATGCTGTATGTGGTATGCGTATGCTGTTTGTGGTAAGCGTATGCTGTATGTGGTATGCGTATGCTGTATGTGGTAAGCGTGTGCTGTATGTGGTAAGCGTATGCTGTATGTGGCGAGCGTATTCTGTATGTGGTAAGCGTATGCTGTTTGTGGTAAGCGTATGCTGTATGTGATAAGCGTATGCTGTATGTGGCAAGCGTATTCTGTATGTGGTAAGCGTATGCTGTATGTGGCAAGCAAATGCTGTAAATGGTAAGCGAATGCTGTATGTAGTATGCAAATGCTGTATGTGGTGAGCGTATGCTGTATGTGGTATGCGTGTGCTGTATGTGGTAAGCGTATTCTGTATGTGGTAAGCGTATGCAGTATGTGGTAAGCGTATGCTGTATGCTTAAGGTTGGCCAGAACCGTACATATGCACCGAATATGATTATATATTTGGTGATTTCGATGCCAAAAATACACCCTATATATATGGTTCTGGCCAACCCTATGTATGCTTTATGAGGCTTATCAAAGTGCCCTCCAATCAGGCAACTGAGGCCTGCAAATAGGCGTGGTTTAGGAATTTACTTCACAAACCAAGGTACTTGCCGCTTTAACGCCACCAAGACCATGAAGCAATTTACTTCACAAATTAACGCCACCAAGACCATGAAGCCATTTACTTCACAAACCAAGGCACTTGCCGCTTCGGTGCCACCAAGACCATGAAGCGGGGTCAAAAGCAATTGTAGAGGCGTTAACCTGTGGATCAGGGTCCAGTCATACTTTGTAGTACGAATTAACACTCTTAGAAGGGTTCAAAGTATTCACACTTTTAAAAGGATTGCCCTGTAAATCAGGGCCTGTCGATCCCTCTGGATCAGGGCCTGTGGCTAAGGGCCTGTGGATACAGTCATACTTTGTAATTAATAATTACTTTCAAAGGGTCCAAAGTACTCATAATGGCAATCATAAAAGAGCTACTGTGTCAGTAATTGGGCGCAGGAGCAGCGGCTCAAGAATGTCTTGTGTGCTGCAGTGTGTCCTTGAATTTGAAAAGTAAGGTGCAGCGTGTGTCATACACAACTCACGCATATTACGCCACGCACAAGTGTTGCGCCACTCATGTGTGTTACACCACTCACGTGGTGCATTGCGCGTGTACGTGTTACACCACTCACGCGGTGCAGTGTGTGTGCGTGTTACAGCACTTACGCCGTGCAGTGTGCAGTGTGCAGTGTGCGTGTTACAGCAATCACGCGTGTTACACCACTCACACGGTGCAGTGTGCAGTGTGCAGTGTGCAGTGTGCGTGTTACACCACTCACGCGGTGCAGTGTGTGTGCGTGTTACACCACTTACGCCGTGCAGTGTGCAGTGTGCAGTGTGCGTGTTGCAGCACTCACGCGTGTTACACCACTCACACGGTGCAGTGTGCAGTGTGCAGTGTGCGTGTTACACCACTCACGCGTGTTACACCACTCATGCAACAACCAGATGTTTGAGGCCCTCTCCCTCTCCCTCTCTTTCTCTCTCTCCCTCTCTTTCTCTCTCTCTCTCTCTCTCTCTCTCTCTCTCTCTCTCTCCCTCTCTCTCTCTCTCTCTCTCTCTTTCTCTCTCTCTCTCTCTCTCTCACTCTCTCTCTCTCTCTCTCTCTCTCTCTCCC
>Ga0307968_1001761_pt1 | contig 17828 bp, 25 predicted proteins | sample OrgLakmetagen650_FD_201834 | JGI IMG/M metagenome (GOLD analysis project Ga0307968, IMG submission 201834) | Saline water microbial communities from Organic Lake, Antarctica - #650 | ecosystem: Environmental > Aquatic > Non-marine Saline and Alkaline > Saline | place: Antarctica: Organic Lake... | reverse complement strand
ACCAACCTGGCCCATAGACACGCCCATAGTCTTGATCTACACACAAACACACAAACACACACACAATCACACCAACCTGGCCCATAGACACGCCCATGGTCTTGATTTACACACACACACACACCCACCCCAACCTGGCCCATAGACACGCCCATGTTTTGATCTACACACACACACAATCACACCAACCTGGCCCATAGACACGCCCATGGTCTTGATTTACACACACACACACCCACCCACCCCAACCTGGCCCATAGACACGCCCATGTTTTGATCTACACACACACAATCACCCCAACCTGGCCCATAGACACGCCATGGTCTTGATTTACACACACACACCCCCACCCACCCCAACCTGGCCCATAGACACGCCCATGTTTTGATCTACACACAAACACACACACACAATCACACCAACCTGGCCCATAGACACGCCCATGGTCTTAATCTTCTTCTTCTTGGCCAAGTCCTCGATGAGCTTGGTGGGGTCAGCACCCGCAGACAGCAAGCAAATGAGGGGGCACTTGCTATGGCTCTCCATCCACGCGTGCTCCATGCTGAGGGGCACACTCTCCACAAAGCGCTGTGTGTGCGTATGCGTGCGTGTGTGTGTGTGCATGTGTGTATGTGCATGTATGTGTGTGTGTGTGTGTGCGCGCGTCAATCCACGCGTGCTCCACAGGTTGAGGGGCACACACACTCTCCACAAAGCGCTGTGTGTGTATGCGTGCGTGTGTGTGTGCGTGTGTGTATGTGCATGTATATGTGTGTGTGTGTGCGCGTCACTCCACGCGTGCTCCACAGGTTGAGGGGCACACACACTCTCCACAAAGCGCTGTGTGTGTATATATGCGTGCGGGTGTGTGTGCGTGTGTGTATGTGCCTGTTTATATGTGTTTGTGTATGTTTATATGAATTTATATGTGTGTATGTACGTATGTGTGTGTGCAACAGTCCATGCGTGTGTGTGAGTGTGCATGCAAACAATTGGCGATCAAACTTCACCTGACACACACACAACCTACACAGCGCATCACGATCAAATTTCAACCTGACACACACACATACACACACACACACACACACAACCTACACAGCGCATCACAAGCCATGCAAACACACACATACGCACACACACGCACGCACGCACACGCACACACACCTGGCCTAACGCGTCTGAGATGTAGTCTGCCGCGGCGATGAGCGTCCTGTCCTCACGGAACGTCTTAACCACACACATGCGCTCAAACTTGGACAGCCGGTCCTCGTAGTCAGGCACCTGTATGGTACGTGTGCGTGTGTGTGTTGTAAAAATGTGTGTGTGTGTGTATGTGTGTGTGAGTGTGTGTGTAAGTGTGTGTGCGTGTGTATGTGTGTGTGTATGTGTGTGTGCGTTTGTACGCGTGCATGCATGCGTGTGTGTATGTGTGTGTGTTTGCGCACGTGCATGTGTGTGTGTGTATGTGTGTGTATGCTTGTGCGCATGCATGCGTGTGTGTATGTGTGTGTGTTTGCGTGCGTGCATGCGCATGTGTATGTGTGTGTATATGTTTGTGCGCATGCATGCATGCGTGTGTGTATGTGTGAACATTTGCGCACGTGCATGCGTGTATCTATGTGTGTGTATGTTTGCACGCATGCATGCGCATGTATGTGTGTGTTTGTGCGAGTGCATGCGTGTGTATATGTGTATGTGTGTTTGTGCGGACGTGTATGTGTGTTTGTGCACGTGTGCAAGGCACGTTACATAACGTACACACACACACACACACCTTGGACACTTCAGGTGCTTCTTGGTCGTACCACTGCCTCCACAGACCATCATTGCGGAAGACTGAGTCAGGCACGTCCCGGAAAGCGTCCTGTGTTCGTGCGAGAGAGTGGTTCGTGTGTGTGTGTGTGTGCATGTGTGTGTTTGCGCGTGTCTGTGTGTTTACTTGTGGCGTTTAGTTCTTGCGTGTGTGTGTGTGTTTGTGTGTGTGTTTGTGTGTGTGCGTGTGTGCATGCACAGGTATGTGAGTTTTGAGCGCCATGTTTACGTATGCACACTGCACGCCCATATGCCTGTGTGGCAGCAGCAAAGTTGTGCTATGGCACACACATGCGCACATCTTAAACACACACATGCGCACATCTTACACACACACACGCACATCTTAAACACACACATGCGCACTGGCAAGCACACATGTGCACACCTCAAACACACACATGCGCACATCTTACTCACACATGTGCTCATCCTGCATACGCACACAATACCTACCACCAACGAAACGCGGTGATGAAGGTTAACGCACACGACAGAAAAATTCTGGCGCAAGCGTCATCTTTTTTACAGGTCAGGAACTCCATCGCAAAAATACACTCATAATCGCACACATACACACACACGCGCGCACACACACATGCGCACACACACACACACACACAAGCCCTACCATGAAGGAGAGTGCGATGATGGACAGCCACACGTTGTCTGGGATCCAGTCTTTGGGCTTCTTGCGCACAGAGTTGATGTCCAAAGCTCCTCCTCCCTTGAGGAACACGTCGACGTCCATGGGCTGCACAGTGCGTGTATGTGTGTATATGTGTGTGTATGTGTGTATGTGTGTGTGTGTGTGCCAGATAGTGAGTTGGTGAAGAAGTGGGTGAGTCTGTGTGACAGTCACACACACAAGCACACACACCCACGCAAGCACACACAAACACGCAAGCACACACACACGCACCTTAATCTTGCCGGCGGAGCACAAGACCTTGTTCGTGAGCATGAGGGCGAAAATGATCTTGTGGCGCTCAAACAGGCCTCGCTGGATGTATAGATAGATCTCGTACGTCATGTACTCAATGATGTTGTGGATGCGCTTGGAGGGCATGTTGGCCTTGTCGGAGCGGTCGATGGCTTGCTCGTACAGCTGGTTGAACTGTGTGCGAGTGTGAATAATTGAGGATGTGTGCGTTGTGAAAATGTGTGTGTGTGTGTGTGTGTGTGTGTGTGTGTTTGTGTGTGTGTGAGCACATGCATCCAAGTGCACGGTTGCGTGTGCTGAGCCAAAGAAGTAATGCACATGCAAAATCACTACAGTTCACGTCTGACTTTTGACTTACTTGGACAACACATTTTCGCAAGGAGCACAGCGTATCACACACACACACACACACACAAAGCGCACCTGAGCCAGAGACGTTTGGTACATGCAGTTAACCACGGAGAACTCGGCGATAAGGAAGTAGATCAGCGTAGCACGGTGCGCCACTGGTCTGTACTCCTCGCAAGCTTCGTTAATCTTCTTGTTGGTCTCGCTCGCGTTTGCCAGCTTCTCCGTCACGTCCTGTGTGTGTGTGCGTGCGTGTGCGTGTGTGTGCGTGTGTGCGTGCTTGTGTGTGTGAGCACGTGAGAGAATCAGTGAACAAGCACACGTGTGCTACGACCTTGCAACATCACTCCCTTGCCTGTGTGCAAGCAATGTAATCATGCATTTTACACTGAGAGTGATGTACACGCACACACTGAGAGTGATGTGCACGCACACACTGAGAATGATGTGCACGCACACACTGAGAATGATGTGCACGCACACACTGAGAGTGATGTACACGCACACTGAGATTGATGTACACGCACACACTGAGATTGATGTACACGCACACACTGAGAATGATGTGCACGCACACACTGAGAGTGATGTACACGCACACACTGAGATTGATGTACACCTACACACTGAGAATGATGTACACGCACACACTGAGAGCGATGTACACGCACACTGAGAATGATGTGCACGCACACACTGAGAGTGATGTGCACGCACACACTGAGAGTGATGTACACGTACACACTGAGATTGATGTACACGCACACACTGAGATTGATGTACACCTACACACTGAGAATGATGTGCACGCACACACTGAGAATGATGTACACGCACACACTGAGAATGATGTACACCTTAGGCTTCTTCCATTCCTAAAGTTACGCACTACTCCGACAAAGAAAGACACAGCCCTCCCCTGCCCCTGTACCTGTGCGGTCTGTTTGGTCACGGCCAGCACATCGATGAGCTCAGTGTCGTCCAGCAAGTTGCCTTGACTGCAGCGTGTTGATGTACGTGCATTGTGTGTGTGTGTGTGTGCGCGTGTGTGTGTGTGCATGTGTGTGTGCATGTGTGTGCGCGTGTGTGTGCGTGTGTGTTTATGCGTTGTGCTGTGTGTGCGTGCACGTATTTGATGATTCAACTTTTTACTATACCAGGTGCTAGGACATGGCACTGCTCTGTGCCCTACGTCACAAACACACACACATGCAAGCACGCACATATACGCACACACATACACACACGTACGCACACGCATACGTAAACGTACGTACACACAAACACACACACCTGTTGGACAATCGGAACAGCAGATCGTCCTCCAGCTGCTTGATTTTCTTCTTGTAGCTCTGCACCTCTTCCATGAGCTGCTGCCGCTGCTCTTCAAGCTCGTGCTTCTCTGCGCACGACACACACAGGAATATTATGGTGTGTGTGCGTGTGTGTGTGTGCACGTGTGTGTGTGTGTGTGTGTGTCACCTACCTGCAGCTCCTCCACCAGCTAGCACTCGTCATGGAAATACAATTGTGCACTCAGTTTAATGTGTCATGGTGTGTGTTGGAACTACCTGCATCTCTCTGTCACCAATGATGTACCAATATATGCACGCAGTGTTTTTGAGGCCATTCCGGCACCCAGCACACACTCCGCACGCACGCACGCACACATTTACACACACACACCTTTGAGGATGAGCTTGCCCAGCAGCTGGTCTTCTAGACCCGCCATGGTGACCGTGAAGTCCACAGTTACACACACACACATACACACACATACACACACACCTTTGAGGATGAGCTTGCCCAGCAGCTGGTCTTCTAGACCCGCCATGGTGACCGTGAAGTCCACAACAGTGACCTTGGCTGACAGCTCGGGCGTGAAGTGGGGGTTGGGGAGGCGGGTGGTGCAGAACAGGCGGAAGGTCTCTGTGAAGTCCACCTCCTTGTCGGCGAGGGGCAGGACGTACGACTTGCCCTGGTGTATGTATGTATGTATGTGTGTGTGTGTACATGTGTGATTGTGTAACTGTGTGTGTGATTGTGTGCGGTATGTGCGTGTGTGTGTTTGTATAAATAAGTGTGAATGTATGCGTGTGCGTGAGTGCTGGGGATGTGCGGTAGAAAGGAGTCTGGCCAGCAGTGTATTTCATGTCTGTCACACATACACAATACACAGTCCACCTGATTAATGACAGACACATTCTCACACACGTTCACACACACACATGCACGCACGCACGCACACAATTACACACAGATGCACGCACATTATTACACACACAGACGCACGCACACAATTACACACACGCACACACACACGCACACAAACGAGCACAAACACGCACGCCGCCCACCTTTTTGATGACGCGGCGCTCCAGCACAGGATCCAGTAGGGGGTCCAGCTCCTCCTCAATGTTCTCAATCAGAATGGGCTTGCCAAACGCCAGGCAGTCCTCTAAGTGACTTCTAAACAGGCGGTCGTTCAGTTGCGTGACCTTGAGCTGGTTGGCCTCCTCACGATTCATGATCCACACGCGGCCCTGTGTGTGTGTGTACGTGCGTGAGTGTGTGTGTATATTTTGAGCAAGCGGTCGTTCAATTGCGTGACCTTGAGCTGGTTGGCCTCCTCACGGTTCATGATCCACACGCGGCCCTGTCCATGTGTGTGTGTGTAATTGTGTGTGCGTGTGTAATTGTGTGCGTGTGTGCATGTGTAATTGTGTGCGTGCGTGTGTGTAATTTTGTGTGTGTAATTGTGTGCGTGCGTGCGTGCATGTGTGTGCCGCCCATATCTAGTTGACCCAGCGCTGTGGCATTCAATGGCGATCGCTGCATATGCCAATGGACGGTACGCTCAAGCACATGCAATGGTACAAACACAGAAAAATGCACATTTACACGTACATCACATACACACACAAACACACACACACCATCAGCTCCTCTCACCTGGCCCTGAGGGTCCACCAGCACAGGGTATCTGCTGGCACGGGTGACCATGATGCCGTTTTGAATGGACAGCTCATCGGTGGGCAGGCCTTGCAGGGTCCACTCCCCCACCTCTGAGTCGTCTACAAGGAACTTGGTGACCTGCATTTGTGTGTGTGTGAGTGTGTGTGTTGGTGTTTGTATGTGTGTGTGTGAGAGTGTGATTGTGTGTGATTGTGTGTGTGTGCCGTACATGCATCATTATCAACTGCCCTCGTCACTTACGATTGCAATGATGTCGCAGTTACAAGCAGAGCACGCGCACACACACACGTACACACACACGCACACATGCACGTAACCACACACACACACTCGATACTCACGTGATCGTCCCGTCAAGAAGCACGCGCACCTGCATGCCTTCTGTCACGGGGATGCCCACCTTCTGGCAGTCGCTGAAGAGGTCACGATTTATGAGCAAACACACACACACTCGATACACACACACACTCAATACTCACGTGTTTGTCTCGTCAAGAAGCACGCGCACCTGCATGCCTTCTGTCACGGGGATGCCCAGCTTCTGGCAGTCGCCGTAGAAGTCGCGGTTGATGAGCAGCTCTCGGAACTCCTTGTTGAAGGGGCCCAGGTAGCTCACAAACCCACTGGCCAGCGCACAGTCACCTGCACGTGCGTGCATGTGTGTGTGTGTGTGTGTGTGTGTGGTTGCGTTTGAAGATGTATGTATATATGAGTGCGTACATGCGTGTGTGTGTGTGCGCGTGTGTCTCTGCATGTTTTGCGCGCCCCATGATGAGGGGACTGAGGTAGTTTGAGTCACTTCTTCTTTGCAACCACAATCATAATCACAAACCCACATACATACACACACGCATACATACACACATACACATACACACGCATTCACCCACACCCACCTGTGAGGCGCTGGATTTGGGAGTCAAACTCCTTGGACTGGTTGGTCCAGCGCACCTCCTCCCCTGCCAGCGCGTTGATGAGGGCAGTGGCACTGTCCATCTGCAAAGTGTGCATGTGTGTGTATGTGTGTGTGTGTACGTGTGTGTACGTGTGTGTGTACGTGTGTGTGTGTGTGTAGGTGTGCGTGCACCATATATAGGGGAAGGGGGGTTGGAGGGACAGGGTGCTGTAGACTTGTAGGTTTGCATGTGTGTATGTTTGTGTACGTGTTTGTGCGTGTATGTATGTTTGTGTGTATGTATGTTTCTGTGCGTGTTTGTGTGTGTATGCGTGTTTGTGTGTGTATGTATGTGTATGTGTGTGTATGTATGTTTGTGTACGTGTTTGTGTGTGTGTGTGTGTGTGTGTGTGTGTGTCATTGCACGTCCAGCAAGGTAAAAAGAGCCTGTCATTGCAACCATCACTCTGCCCAACACACACCTTCTTCTGCGTGGCTGTGGCATCATCTTCCAGGGCCTGCTTCTGGGCCATGGCAGCATCAAACTGGGCCTGCGTGTGTGTACACGCGTAGTTGTGTGTGTGTGTGTACATTTTGTGTTTGTGCAAACGGTTGTGTGTGTGTGTGTGTGTACATACGAGCACCCACAATAAACACTGAAAGCTTTAAAACCAAAACCAACCTTACACATGCATCGCAAGAATATGGCTACACACAACACAACCACAACCACACACACACACACACACACACAAATACACACACATGCATCGCAAAAACATAGCTTCACACATACACACACAGACCTGCCTTTCGTCCAGCTTGGCCTACACTTCCACAGTCATACAAATACACACAGCACAACCACACACACACAGACCTGCCGTTTGTCCAGCTTGGCCTGCACTTCCACAGTCATACACATACACACAGCACAACCACACACACCCACGGACCTGCATTTCGTCCAGCTTGGCCTGCACCTTGGCCATGCGCTCCTCTGCCATGTTCTTCTCCTTGGTAGCAATCTTGAGCTCCGCCTAAGTGTGTGTGTGTGTGTGTGTGTGTGAGTATGGGTGCTTAGGTGCAACAAGGAGTGCGTGTGTTCGTTCATGAGATTGTTATTTCCAGGAAGAACGGCACAAAGTATCCCTGTACTTCTGACAAATATAAAATACATGCATACCGCCAGATACAAAATACAACCTTGCCACACCCACTCCAGCTCCTCAGCAGCTTAACGATCTTGACATTGTAGGTAAAGCACAGGCCTGTATTTGCCCCAATAACCACGCATCCCACACACAAACCCACCTCTGCCTCATACAGGTCAGTGATGATGGGCCCAGGGGCTCCACCACCTTGGCCTCCTCATGGGGAGCGCACACCATCTCTTACAGACAGACACATACACACATGTCCACACACACACACACACACACACACACACACACACACACACACACACATGTCTGCTCAAACAACCACGCACGCCCTGCAACCCACCTCTGCCTCACGCAGCTTGGCGATCTTGGGCTCCACCACCTTGGCCACTTCGTGGTAGGTGCACATGGCAGCTGCCCAGTTGCACAGGCCTGCCACATTTCCAGAGGCCTTACGCGCAGCGTCGTAGTTGAAGTCAGGCGCGGCAAAGTAGGGCTGCACGAGTGTGTTTTGTGTGTGTGTGTGCTTGTGTTCAGTGTGTGTGTGTGTGTATGTGTGTGTGTGAATGCAGTCACCTCCTGGGACTTGCAGCAGCTCCAATTTCAGACCTGCAGCAGCACAAAAAACACGCGCACACACACAAACACACACACACAAACACACACGCGCACACACACAGAACGGCAGCAGGCACCCACATTCACACCGACACCAACTTGCAGTTGCAGCAGCTTGAGAAGTTACACACACACACACAAACACACACACACACACACAAAAAAACACGCACAGACACACACCTGCAGCAGCTCCACCGTCTCGTCGTTGATCTGCTCCTTGGGAAAGTTCATGAGCGCCGACAGGAAGTTCATGTCGCTCATCATTTTGACGGCCATGTCGTACGTGCCAGACAGCACCATGGTGCCCTTGCAATCCTGCCAGGCAGCCTTGTCCACCCACCTGTGTGTGTGCGTGTGTGTTTGTGTGTGCGTACGTGTGTGTAAGTGCGTGTGTGTGACTGTGTGCGTGTATGTGCGTGTGTGTCCATGTGTGTGTGTGCGTTTGTGCGTGCATGTGTGCTTGTGCATGCATGCGTCTGCGTGTACGCTTGTGTGTGTGTAGGTGTGCCATCCCATATAATACCATTCCTGCAGCAGCAGCATCAGCACGCAGCCAAAGGTGTGATTTGCTTGCAACACAAGCGCATGCTCACACACAGACACACACACACACACCAGTGGCACCGCATCAGCACGCAACGAGCTGCCATTCTCACACACACACATGCACACTCACACGCACACATACGCGCACATGCACACGCGTTCACACACACACGTACGAACACACAAAAGCAAAGCACTCACCAGTGGCGCAGCAGCAGCACGCAGTCAAAAATACGCTTCACCACATCAGGTGGGTTCTTCAGGGCTTTAAGCGACGTGATGTCCTTGGGTGAGATGGAGTTGAGAGCCGCGAGGGCAGCATCCAGCGCAGGTTTGGCGGCAGCCAGGTCACGCTCAGCGTCATCCTGTGTGTGTATGTGTGTGTATGTGGTGTATGCGTGTGTGTGCGTTTGTGTTTGCATGCATTTATGTGTGTGTGTGTGTGTGTGTGTGCTCTTGCGTTTGTGTGTTTGTATGTGTGTTTGCATGCGTGCGAGCGTGTGTATGTGTTTGCGTGTGTGCAGTTCAAATTGCATTGTGAGTGTGCGTGCGTGTGTGTGCGTGTATGTGTACCTCAACATGCAGAGCACCTTTGCAAACTTGTCACGTTCCTAACCGGAAAAAATCGTACCTTGACTGTCGCGATCTCTGCAGCCTTCTTTGTCACGCTGTCAACGATGACCACCACTTTTTGCTTCTCCTTCTCAGCAATGGTGGTGGACTCAGAGATCTGCAAACGTGTGTGTGTGTGTGTGTGAGAGTGTGTGTGTGTATTTGTGTGTGTGTGTGTGCGCACTCGAAATGTACATAAGAGGTGGTGTAAGGGGTGATGGCGAATAGCATACTACACACAGGCAATCTGAAGAGGGCATAAACCAGCAAGCATGTCCACACACACACACACACACACACACACACACACACACACAAATGCACTGCTTGAGTCGACACCTGAACCATACACTGCGTACACCCACACATGCACAAACACACACGCATGCAGGGTTGGCCAGAACCATACGTATACCGTGCATACACGGTGCTTTTGGCAGGGAAAGCACCACATACACAGTCATTCACGGTGTATATATACAGTTCTGGCCAATTTTACACACACGTTTACACACAAACGTACACACACACACACACAATCACACCTGCTTCAGCAATGCCTCTGCCTCCTTGGCCGCCACCGCCAGCTCCTGGTTCTTCACTGCAAGCTCTGCCTTCATCTTGTTCACATCGGCTTTGGCTTCAAACATCTTCTGAAGGCCGGCGTCGATGGACACTGCCAGCTCTTGGGTGTAGGCCCACTTCTTGGCGTACAGCTCCTTGTAGCCCTACGTGCGTGTGCACACGTGTGTGTGTATGTGCGTGTGTGTGTGCGTGCGTGCGTGTGTGTGTGTGTGTGAGTGTGCACGTATGCATGTTTGTGTGTGTGTGCGTGTGTGTGTGTGCGTGTATGTGTGTGTGTGTGTGTGCACGTATGCATGTGTGTGTGTGAATGTGTGACTGTACACGCACAGCTCCTTGTAGCCCTGTGTGTGTACACGTACATACAAAAGTCAATGCACACATATGCACTATGCCCAAAAGATTGCCTTGTTCACACACACACACACTTATATACACACTCACACACATAAACACATACACACGTGGCAGGCGTGTGTATGCATGCTTCCAACCTGTGCGTACTTGTGCCACACCCTTGAACCCTATAAACCCCAAGGGACGTGCACACGCACGATGCAAACACACGAGCTGCAAAAAAAACCACGCAAGCCTTTGTGTCTACAAATAAATACACACGTAAACTCGAACAGATACACACACACCTGGATGAAAGACAGGTAGCTCTTTGGCGCGACGCACACGTGGCGCACAACGCGTGAACTCAAATAGACACACACATACATACATACACACATACACACACACCTGGATGAAAGACAGGTAGCTCTTTGGCGTGATGTACACGTGGCGCCCAACGCGTGAACTTAAATAGACACACACATACATACATACATACATACATACATACATACATACATACATACATACACACATACACACACACCTGGATGAAAGACAGGTAGCTCTTTGGCGTGATGTACACGTGGCGCCCAACGCGTGAACTTAAATAGACACACACACATACATACATACATACATACATACATACATACATACATACATACATACATACACACATACACACACACCTGGATGAAAGACAGGTAGCTCTTTGGCGCGACGCACACGTGGCGCACAACGCGTGAACTTAAATAGACACACATGCATACATACATACATACATACATACACACCTGGATGAAAGACAGGTAGCTCTTTGGCGTGACGTACACATGGCACACAACGCGTGAACTCAAACAGACACACACATACATACATACATACATACACACACACCTGGATGAAAGACAGGTAGCTTCTTGGCGTGACGCACACATGGCGCACAACGCGTGAACTCAAATAGACACACATACATACATACAAACATACATACACACACACCTGGATGAAAGACAGGTAGCTTCTTGGCGTGACGCACACATGGCGCACAACGCGTGAACTCAAATAGACACACATACATACATACAAACATACATACACACACACCTGGATGAAAGACAGGTAGCTTCTTGGCGTGACGCACACATGGCGCACAACGCGTGAACTCAAATAGACACACATACATACATACATACACACATACATACACACCTGGATGAAAGACAGGTAGCTCTTTGGCGTGACGTACACATGGCACACAACGCGTGAACTCAAGTAGACACACAAACATACATACATACATACATACACACACACCTGGATGAAAGACAGGTAGCTCTTTGGCGTGACGTACACGTGGCGCCTGTACTTCTCAAAGTACTCTTGACAGGAGGCGGTGACGTAGGTGTGCACATGGCCCATCATGATCTGCAAGGGCCAGCACGTGTGTGTGTGTGTGTGCGTGCGTGTGTGTGTGCGCGTGCGTATGGGTGTTTGTGTGTGTGCGTGCATGTGTGTGTGTGCGCAAAGCCATAAGAGTGTGAGTCAGGTGGGGTGTGCACGTGGCCCATCATGATCTGTAAGGGCCAGCACGTGTGTGTGTGTGTGTGTGCAAAGCCATAAGAGTGTGAGTCAGACGGGGTGTGCACGTGGCCCATCATGATCTGTAAGGGCCAGCACGTGTGTGTGTGTGATTGAGTGTGTGGGTGTGTATGCATTCATGTGTGTGCATGTTGTTAGAGGATGGACCGAACTGCCGAACAGCCTGCTCCAACGCATGAGGCATGCGAATTGGGTTGGCCATAACCATATATATACGGTGTATATACGGTATATTTGGCAGGGAAATCACCAAATGTACGGCCAAATACGGTGTATATATGCGGTTCTGGCCAACCCTACATGCGAATATACATCCTGAAAGACCAGAGCACACACACAAATATAAACACACACACACATCCACATGCACATATACACACGTGCGCTCACGCACACAAGCGCACACACACATGCGCACACACACACACACAAAGCAAAGCTCGGCTGCCGTACCTTGAGGGCGTCCTTGGCTTCGTTCGAGCATGCCATTTGGAACTCGTCAATGAACTTGCCAGACACGGCTGTAAGGGCCTCCTCAGGCCAGGGTAGGAACCTGTATATATGTGTGTGTGTGTGTGTGTGCGCGTGAGAGTGTCTGTGTGTGCGAGGGTGCGTGCGTGTGAAAGACTCATTAAGGTTTTAGCAGGGTTTGACCCTAAGGCAAGGGGCGTGTTTCAAAGGCCAGGTACTGCTGCACGCAAACGCACGCAAACGCACGCACACACACACACTAAAGGTGGGACCCACCAGTCGATAGTGCAGCCGTTGATGAGGCCAGGGAACTGCTGCTTGCACACACACACACACACCAACGGTGGGACCCACCAGTCGATAGTGCAGCCGTTGACGAGGCCAGGGAACTGCTGCTCACACACACACACACACACACGCACACACACATACACAAACATACACACACCAAAGGTGGGACCCACCAGTCGATAGTGCAGCTGTTGATGAGGCCAGGGAACTGCTGCTTGCACACACACACACACACACACATACACACACACACGCACACACACCAACGGTGGGACCCACCAGTCGATAGTGCAGCCGTTGACGAGGCCAGGGAACTGCTGCTCACACACACACAAACATACACACACCAAAGGTGGGACCCACCAGTCGATGGTGCAGCCGTTGACGAGGCCAGAGAACTGCTGCTTGCACACACACACACACACACACACAACAAAGGTGGGACCCACCAGTCGATAGTGCAGCCGTTGATGAGGCCAGGGAACTGCTGCGCGCGTCGGCTGAACTTATCTCCCACAGGAGAGAAGCACAGCACGATGTGCAGGTTGTCTCGCACACGGTTCAGGAAGAAAGTGTACCTGGAGATGCACACAAACATACACATCCGGGTGTGAGGGAGTGAGGTGCGTTTGAGAGCCATGCTCACGTACACACAGAGGCACAATCACAGTCTGTAGTGTTTTTGAAGTTGCACACAAACGTACACATCCAAGTGTGAGGGAGTGAGGTGCGTTTGAAAGCCATGCTCACGCACACGCACACGCGCACACACACATACACGCACACACAGGCACAATCACAGTCTGCAGGTTGCCTCTCTCATATGCAATGGAGGAAGGAGGTGTGATCGAGGTCGCACGGACACACAGAATCACACACACACACAGAGTGTGTGTCCATTTACGAGGACCACACACACAGTGAATCAATTCACGAGATTCACAAGTGTGTGTAAATCATCACGAGAATCACACACACAGAGTGTGTGTATCAATTCACGAGTGCAAAGCAAATGCAGATTAAACCAGGCAGCTGTAGCCAAACAAATTATGCCACAGGCCCTGCCAGGTGTCGGGGATGCCAGGCATTTTGGAATGCCAGGCATTTTGAAATTCGTTTTTCTGTGGCGACCACACATTTTTCAGCCCGGCCTCATTCCTCAGATGAAGAAACTCACAGGTTCTCCCAAGTGTCGGGGAGGCCGGGCATCTGTTGTTTCATGATGGGCCGGATGTCGTTGACGATCATGTCCAGCTCATCCTTAGGCAACAGGCCAGCGACCTCGCCTGCAGCAGCAGCAGCAGTAATTGTGAACGTCTGTGTGCATAACAAACATGTCCAGCTCATCCTTAGGCAGCAGGCCAGCGACCTTGCCTGCGGCAGCAGCAGCAGCAGCAGTAGTTGTGGACGTCTGTGCGCGTAACAAACATGTCAACACTGCAACAGGAACACAGAGGGTGCGCTGACCCGTCAAAGCATATCTGCGTTGCTCACCCGTCATGAGCATCTGGTAAACAAACTGTAGGAATTCCCCAGTCACTCGCACAGACAGGTTATATAACACTCGCACAGACAGGTTATATAACACTCGCACAGACAGATTATATAACACGGTTATATAACACTCGCACAGACAGGTTATGTAACACTCACACAGACAGGTTATGAAACACTCGCACAGACAGGTTATGTAACACTCGCACAGACAGGTTATGTAACACTTGCACAGACAGGTTATGTAACACTTGCACAGACAGGTTATATAACATGGTTATATAACACTTGCACAGACAGGTTATACATACAAGTTATAACACGTTTATATAACACTCACACAGACAGGTTATATAACACTCATGCTCTCAAGCTGAAAAAGCTGTTTTGTGCTGCTCACCTGTCGTGAGGAAATGTACTCCAGGAACACCTCGGTCACTCGCACAGACAGATTGTATAACACTCCCACCCTCATTGCTGAACACGGCCCTGCGCTGCTCACCTGTCATGAGGATTTGGTTGATGTACTCCAGGAACCCCTCATCCTTGACCTCCGCATCCGTGAAGAGGAAGCACACGGACTGGCCTTTGAAACCTGCAATCTTGTACAGCGCCTTGATGTCCTCAAACAGGTTGGTCAGGTTGTACGTCTTGGTGACGGTGATCTGCAGCATGAAGGCCGGAGTGTGCTTGTGTGTGTTAACATGTGTGTGTGTGCGTGCTTGTGCTTGTGCTTGTGTGTGTGCATGTGTATGTGCGCGTGCTTGTGTGTGTGCTTGTGTGTGTATGTGTGTGTGTGTTTGCTCGTGTGTGTGCATGTGTGTGTGCCTGTGCCTTCACTATGATTACAAATGCTCTCCTGGTTTGCAAAGGTCGTCATGTTCACTGTATACTGGGTCGAGCAAGGAAGCGCATGGAAGGTAACTAGACGGGAGGAGGACATCTTGCAAAAAGCATTCAAACCTCAAATGCAACACACACTACCAAGCACCCCCCCCCCCCCCAACACATACATACACAGGCACATCTAAAAGGTGTAAGAGCCAGCAATGTAGGCAGCCAGGCGGGTGAGGGACTGCTTGCCAGAGCAACACATACTACCAAGCACAACCCCACACAAACACACCTGGAAAGTGTAAGAGCCAGCAATGTAGGCAGCCAGGCGGGTGAGGGACTGCTTGCCAGAGCCACCCACTCCTACGAGCAGTGCAGAGCCACGGGCCATGGCCAGCAGCCGGCTGATGCGCATCAAGTGGTGCAGCGCATCCGTGAACAGCACGAGCTCCAACTTGAGCAGCTGTGAGTGTAAACATGTGTGTGTGTGTTTGTTCATGTGTGTGTGTGTTCATGTACAAGTGTGTATCTGTGTGTGCGCATGTGTGTGTGTGTGTGTGTGTGTGTGTGTGTGTGTGTGTGTGTGTGTGTGTGTGTGTGTGTGTGTGTGTGTGTGTGTGCGCGTGCATGCAGAATTAGTCGGCTTTTGGAGCATGCGCACAAAAGCTCGCCAGCCATTGCAGGATCCGTAAATGAAATTGCCTACCTTGCTCTCTTCGTTGAATTTACGCTGCACTGCCTCCACGTGTGCGCGCACTTGGTCGATGCCCCCAGGCACACTTTCGTAGTTGGAAGGGTGTGCCTCTGTCATTTCCCCTGTGTCCTCATCTACTTCAGCTTCGCGCAGGAAGTCTACGAAGAACAGGGGCTCGTCCACCTGCGCACGTGCACACACACACACTCCTCAGATCACACACGCAGCTAAGTATCTGCCCACCTCTCAGGTGCACGCAACACAACCACAAAGAACAGTTACATGTTAACAGGCACACACACACATGCACATTCACGCACACACATAAGCACACGCACATTAACACATACACGCACACACACGTACACACACACGCACATACCTGGCGAATGAGGTCAGGGGTGAAAGACTCCCGCATGAGGTCAAAGAGTTGCCTGTCCAGCCAGTTCTTGTCGTCGTATGAGACCAGCTTGTCTGAGAACACACGCCTGTGAATGAAGGAAAAGCACAGACTGAGAACGCACGCCTGTGAAAGAAGGAAAAACATAGACTGAAAACGCATGCCTGTGTGAGGAAAGGAAAAGCATAGACTGAGAACGCACGCCTGTGTGAGGAAAGGAAAAGCATAGACTGAAAATGCATGCCTGAGATGAAAAGGAAGGGCACACATAGGCATAAGGATTAAGGGCTGTCTGCTTGCTGTTGCACAACATCAGCTAGTAGTAGTGTGAGTTGAAATACACTTGAAAAAAGGGCAGAGCATACAGAAAGAAAAGGTCAAAGAACTGCCTGCTTGCTGTCGCACGACATCAGCTAGTAGTAGTGTGAATTAACACACACTTGAAAAAGGGCAGAGCATACAGAAAGAAAAGGTCAAAGAGTAAGCCCATCCTCTCCTCAAGCGTGTCTTAACTCACACTGCTACTAACACACAACACGTGTGTACAACGCACACACACACACATACACACACCTGCACTCGTGCAGCCACACACACACACACACATAACACACACACTCACACACACATACACACACACCTGCACTCGTGCAGCCACACACACACATAACACACACACTCACACACACACATACACACACACCTGCACTCGTGCAGCCACACACACACACACACACATAACACACACACTCACACACACATACACACACACCTGCACTCGTGCAACCACAGCGCCAGCAGGTAGCCGTCTGGCGACACCACGTTGCCTCCAAAGTTGGAGTCGGCATTGCGATCGAAACGGTCGCGCGTGGCCAGGATCACGCCCTGTGTATGTGTGTGTGTGTGTGTGTGTGTGTGTGGTGCACATGCGTTTGTTGTTATATTGTGTGTGCGTGCTCAATGTGAGAGTGAAGGGAGAGGACAGTTTTATAATCATGCAAACTAGAACATGCACAGAACTATGGGAGTCATGCAAACTAGAATATGTACACGTGCACCCACACCCACACCCACAGCCATACCAGCACCCACACCAACACCCATACCGGCACCTGCGTTCACACCTACACCTGCACCCAAACCCATACCGGCACCCATACCCACACCCACACCCACACCCACACCCACACCCACTTTG
>Ga0307968_1001760_pt1 | contig 17829 bp, 22 predicted proteins | sample OrgLakmetagen650_FD_201834 | JGI IMG/M metagenome (GOLD analysis project Ga0307968, IMG submission 201834) | Saline water microbial communities from Organic Lake, Antarctica - #650 | ecosystem: Environmental > Aquatic > Non-marine Saline and Alkaline > Saline | place: Antarctica: Organic Lake... | reverse complement strand
CCCCCCTCCCCCTGCCCCAGGCCCTGATGAGGCCTCAACTAGCAGCCATGCGCAGACCTCGAGCAATGTCAATCACGTGCGAGCACACACACATACACACAAGGCGTAACATACACACATGCATACACACAACCACGCACGCACGCACACACATATACACACACAGACACACACACACACACGAGCACGAGCACGCATATAGGCAACACAACCACGCACACATACACACACAAGCACACACACATACGCACACATGCACACACACATACACACACAAATACACACACACAAACACGCACGAAGCGTATACACAACACATAAATGAACGCACACACTCACACACACAAAACGCACAAACACATACGCACACACACACACGCACACAACACACACATGCATACACACACGCACACACACACGCACACACACACATACACACATACACACACACGCACACGCACACACACACATTCACACACACGAGCACGCACACAGGCACACACAACCACGCACACACATACAGACACAAGCACACACACATACGCACATACACACGCAGACGCACACACACACATACGCTTACACACGCACATGCACACACACGTATGCGCGCGCACACACACACACACACACACACACACACACACACACACACACACACGCACACACACACACAAGCATTAACATCGTGCTTGGGGCCGGAGACGACAGGCCCTGGCCTGGAAAATTTTTTAACACCCTGAATAATTTTGAAAGCAGTTCCGGGTAACCCTGGAAAATTTTACAGGCTGTTCCGGGCCCCCCTGAATAATTTGGGCGCCCAGTGTACTTCCCTATATGCAACGTATGTAATTGGCTTGAAGAGGCTGGAATGCACATCAGGCAATCAATGAGCTCAAAGGGTACTTGGATATTTTTACATCACAGATGGGGTCCACAACACAGCTGCTTGCGTGACCCTTGCACAAGCTGCCTTGCTGTAACATACCTTGGGGGGGTGTCTGGCGGGAACGCTGGTCTTGCCTTCTTGGTAACTACCGCCAGGACCACTGGCAAGAGAGGGCCAGAGGTACAAAGAAGCATGTTATCGTGATGGACAGGAGTGGCTTCTTCGGAGGTACGATATCCTTGCACAAGCTGACTGCTATCAGATCACGTACTTTGCACGAGGTCACATAAACAGGCTCTGTGCCCCCCATGAATTATTGTATGTGCAGTTGGCAGAGCTGACTGAGACAACCAGGGCTTACTTGCACCCTTCACCCACCCGCAATCACACCCACAAGACACCTGTACCTCCATCTCAAAGCAGGCCAAGTATAGCATCCATGCAAGTACAAACTGACCTGCAGCATCGCTGAGCTCTTTGAACACCTTCTCCCCACAGAATAATTCCCACATAACAATTCCCAAAGCATAAACATCAGAAGAGGGCAACAGGAGGCCTGTATGGCAAAAAGTAGAGATTGTGTGAGTGAGGGGCAGCCAAGCATGAAGTTTTCATTCGTATCACTAGAATACTGTTCGCGTCTAGTCTCCACCTCGACAATCACTTCTGCACCACAGAGCGTTCAGGGAAAAGGTAGGGAGGGAAGGAGACCTGAACATTTGGCACTTGTGGCTGTTTTACGTCAAAGGCCAGGTATGGCGCGAGGCCATACTTCAGGGCTGGGAACTCAGAGTCACTCTGCACAAGAGTCCTGCCTGTCCTTGTGTAAGCGCTCTAAACAAGCATGCCACTCCCATCCTGATATACTTGCTGTACCCTTTTTGATCATTCTACCAACTGGGTGACATCTTATTATTTGGGGGGAAAAGGGAGTGAGCTTAGCTGCAACCCAGTGAACACATCACCCAAATGAGGGGGTCTACTTGTATTTTACTGACCAGGTTATGTGACTTCTGTAGCAAACATGACAAGCATCCACGTTCAACCTAGCAGCAGTGGCTACTGTCTATTAACAGACCTGCACGCCAGAGATCAAAAAGAGCACGGGCGCTGGGTAGATGCTGCTCCAAAAAGTCAACTACTGAGACTTACAAACGTTACAAGCATTTTAGGGGGGAGCACGTATCCATCACAGCCTCAGAGCCACCTCAGCAACAGGCAGCATTAGACCACTCTTTAAACCTACATCCTGATACAACCACTTTCTTGTGTGTGGTTGTGTTTTTTTGGGGGGGGGGTATCCTTCCCCACCTTTGGCAAGCAGCTCGCTGGGCATGTGGGTGACGGTGCCGAACGTGCGAGTAGTGATGGATTGCTGGTCCTTGGCCATGACGCGAGCAAGGCCAAAGTCTGCAAGGGCTCGACGTGTGTGTGTGTGTGCTTGTGTGTACGTGAGTGTGTGTGTGTGTGAATGTGAGAGAGAGAGTGTGTGGTGTGTGTGCGTATGTATGTGTTTGTCTGTGTGTGCACATGCGTGCGTGCATGTGTGTGTGCACGTGCATGTGTGTGTACGTGTGTGTGATGTGTGTGTGTGTGTGATGTGTGTGTGTGTGCGTGTGTGTGTGTGTGTGTGTGTGTGTGTGAGAGAGAGAGAGAGAGAGAGAGAGAGAGAGAGAGAGAGAGAGCTCGGTGAGGCATCCACAAATGTGTGAGGAAAATTCCCCAGGCTTTGGGGCCACATTCAGGTCCCCAACCACCCACTCTAGCAAACAAACCAATACTGACAATGGGACCCATTGCCTTTCTTTCCAGCTCAGGGAATGGCAAATGAAGAACAGGGGTATTGAGGTGGACAGGGTATATAACCACCACTTTTTTAAACAAAATGGGTATGTTTTTTGCATGCTCCTAGGGTACGGGTCCCGTAAATGGCACCTTTGAAGCTCAGCACTGTCATGCTAGATTCCAATGCAGCTGAGCTTGAAAAGTGTCAGTTAGGGTGCCCATACCTAATGAGCCGCGGCGTGAACCCTACTTGTTGAGCAGCCATATGCTGTATCTGACCAGCCAGGGCACCAAACTGAGTGATCTTTGGTGTTCTGGGGTTCTCATAATAAATTAAGATAATTGCAAAAGCAATGGAGCAAAGACACTACGTGGTTGGCAAGATATGCAGATGAATGTGCCATTCCCCATGCAAAGCACCCATCTAGGGTACAGGTATACGACGTGTGCATTTAGTCCTGTTGTTTCTTGCGCAGGGCAACTTAAATAAACCTGAGCACATGCTCTGGTAGCTTGTAAAGTCAGCATTAGTGAAGCTAGATTTGGTCCAATTTGATGTGACAATGTGTAAGTAGTTGCATTTAATGCAGAAATGAGCATGTTTGGACTCTTGCTCAGATAACCCCTATTCCTTTTTTAACAAAGAAAATAATGAGTTTGATATGAAACTGCTAAGGAACTCTGCTTCATTAATACTCAATTTGATGTAGCGCATTGCTGTATCCTATTCATTGGCATGCTCCCGTTTCCTTCCCTGCCTCTCCAAACAAAAATTGCGTCACAGATTATTATGGTGACCACAATCAATCCGAGTGCATACAGACGCGCTGAGCTGTCCATTTATAGAGCCTTACGCACTGCATTTTTCTTGTCACACGCATACATAATCCAGCTCCAAATTTACACCAAAACGTGGAAACACACAAGGTTGGGTTAGTTACTTGAGACCACACAGTCTGCAAACCACACACAAACATGCACTGATGTATATCAGCCTGAGTAACCTGCGTGCCACTTGCATTTTTAGTCTGCAGCTGCAAGACACGCACTACCAGTACCTGCACAAAACAAGATTGTGTATGATTCTTATCATGCAAGGCTGTACATTATTGGCATTATATCACAGCTCAAAAGATACAGGAGCATGCCATCAATTTTAAAGCAACAATGTTATTCCAATCAGCAATTGAAAAACCATTGGACAGTAGGGCAACAAAGCGTCATCATTTCCTGATTGTGGGGAGTGGCTTTTCACTGTAACTTTTCTTCTAATTTCCTATTCAATGGTAAGCAACTCAGCAGTTCCTTTTGCACAGTGCATTTTGATTCAAGATTTGAGGCTGGTGCTAGAAATGATAAGAGAAAAACGAAATTTGTGTTGACTGTTTTGTGGAGTCCTATCCTCTCTCACATTTACATACTCATACACGTATGCATACACACACACATAAACATGCACACCCACACAAACGTGCACACAAACACACATACACACACATGCCCACTCACACACACACATACACACAGCTTGGAACACAAACGAGGAACGTTATTACCTCGCTTTTCAAGCCAATAATCATGCAAACCGTTCTACGTGTGAGTCTTGGTGGTGAGTTGGTGAGCTCTGCCCACTTGCGTTTCTAACAAATTGTGCCAGGATCCTGCCAGACCTCATCCTCAGTGAGTAGGTTTGACTAAGTCCCTGGCCTTTTACGAGCATGCCTTTTCCCAGGGGTGTGGTCCTGGGCATTACTTGTGTCCTCGGCGTGCTTTCGAGCATCTGTGAGGACAATGCGTTCTGGCAAGGACATGCCGACCTCTTTTAGGTCGGCAGAAGGAAATTGCCAATTAAGGGGGTGGTTCTGGCAGATTGGATGAATGTGCCAACTAGGGACGGGTCATACAGACTTCTGAGACGTCCCATACGGTATAATACGCTATTAATACGCAATACGCGTATAATACGAAAACATATTTATGCTATTTTGGGGGGTACCCTGGGCTTGCACCAACCACCCTCCAACCACCACGAATTGTCCCCCCAGCCTCCAGAACATTATAATCAGTGTTGTGACCCTACGGTGTACGGTACGGTTGACGGTAATACGATACGGTACCGTAATTACGGTACACCACCGTATTTTGTACGGTTTTCGCAAATTTGGGACCGTATTACGGTCGATTACGGTACGGTCTACGGTACGGTCCATAATTTTCCTCGATTACGGTAAATTACCGTAATTTCTTTGCCTTCACTGTGGGCTACAGTGGCACTTGTGCCACTGATTGCTAACTTCCTGCTACTCGAAATGTGTTCCTCAAAAACCCCTCCCTCAGTGTCCTCCCCCCTGTCTGAACCACTTCGCTGCATGTCCATGATGTTCTGCCCCTGCTGCTCTGTCTCCTGCGCTAACTCCTGCGCTTGCTGCTGCTCAAGCTGCTCCTGCTCCTGCTCTTCCTCAGCAGAGCGAATGCCCTCCAGCCACTCAGCAAACTCCTCCTTGTCTGACTCCGGGATTTTATCGAACTCAAAGCGTGCGTGCGTGCGTGCGTGCGTGTGTGTGTGTGTGTGCGTGTGTGTGTGTGTGTGTGCACGCGTGCGTGCGTGCGTGCGTGCATGCACGTGTGGCCTTCCCCCACCAATTTTTATTCTCCTTCATGGCGCTTGCTTTGCCTGCACTTGCCCTGCGGCTCCCTGATGCAGGGTGCTCCCCCACACTCAGGTCTTTGGATATGGGCAAGCCACTGCCATGCATTTCCACCCTTTGCTTCTTCCTAGAAACATTTGCACTCATTGCTGTAAACTAATAAATTATAATTGCGTGGAAAGCTGTAGGTTCCCACCACGAACTTCTGACACGCGCCTCAAAATTACTACGATTTACCCACCGTAATTTGTACGATTTGCCACCGTACATGACGGTTTGGACCGTAATCCCGGTTTTACCGTAATTTCTACGGTATGACCGTAGTACGGCGTACACCGTACCGTAATACGGTGCAAAATTCTCAATTACGGCGTAAAGTCACAACACTGATTATAATGCCTCCTGGTAAAGACCCTGAGTGGCATCGTGTTGTTGTTATGGGACAGAAGGGGCAGATTTACGAGATGCCAGATGCCAGAATTCCAAAATTTCAGCAGCGGTGCCCCCCGCATCCGCGAGCACTTCATGAGGCAGAATGCCAGCGTAGGTGTAGCAGCATGCAAAGCTGACCCGGCAGGAATCCTCAGGGCGTAGTCGCAGCGCTCGCTAGCAATGGGAGAAATTGCCGACGCGAGGAGCATGCAGGAAAAGAGAGGCACCTGCACAGGATTACAGCAAGCGCAGCATCTACACAGTCATTGGACACCTGCAGCAAGAGGGCAGTGACCAAGGCTTGTGTGGATGCAGCTGTTGCACATTTCATCTACGCTACAAGCACCACCTTCTGGGTTGTGGTAGCAATAAGCAAGTGATCATGCTACGTTCTGAGGGGCTGGGAGTTCCTCTGGGGGGCTCTAGAGGGCTTGGAAGTGCCTCTGGGGGGCTTGTGGCTGCAAAATTCGTTAAGTGCCCAAAATCGTATTAAACGGAGCAATTTGAAAAATACGGTTAAATACGTGATAAATACGATACGATGTATAATACGCCTACGCCGTATGACCCATCCCTGGTAATTACGGTCAAGAAGCCAAAGTGAGGCATCTTGCAAGCCTCATATTAATGTAGTCCAAGCTTTTAATACACAACGCCAGATTTCTCGTGCTTCCTAGTGCTGGCCACTTGAACATTCTGAGCATTTCTGAAATGACAACGGAAAAAGGACCTGAAATGAAATGCCAAAAGAGCTCATTTGGTCTGCTGCTGAGCTGACATTGATTCACAACATTCTTTATTAATAGAAAGCAAGCAATGGTCTGTGAGATACAGGTGGAGACAGATGAAAAATAAAGTTGGTGCACCTGAAGAGGCTTTTAATGCCCAAGCAAGGCAGTGCTAGCATGCAAACACCTCAGTCCTCTCTTGCCCCAAGGCTAACGATCCCCATTTCTCTGGCACCTCATCTGAGGCCAGACTACCTGCTGACGTGACAACAACCGCAGCCCTCGGTATACCACCAATCCACAAACCTTGAGCACAAGAATGGTTCGAGTTTTAGAGGATAAACAAGGCCAACAGGCCGCAGTGGCGTCTCACAGGTCGAAAACTAATTTCTTCAAGCAACCCTTGCCCGTTAGGGGTGTGTGAGGGCTTGCTAGGAGGACTTTTGGTGGGAAAAAATGCTTGAGATCAGTAGATTTTTCAAACGCATTACACAGGCTAATTCTAATAACATGACTAAATACGTGTCTAAAGAATAATATGCAAATACGCAGCCAAAAGTATTTTCCTGCACAGCACAATTGATCGTAGCATCTCTGACATTCGCATTTGAGCGACAACACACGTCAATCACCTGCAGGCTGAAGAGAAGCAAAATTATGCGTCACACACACACAAACACACACACACACACACACACACACACACAAATGAGCAGCAGCCAGCAAACAGCACCTGCAAGCCCTCCAGTCCCGGAACACGCATCAGGCGCGTGGCCACATCCTCAGGTGAGGTGCCCTTCATATTTGCGATGACACTGAAGTACTGCTCGGCCGTGAGGTGTGCATCAAAGCGCTCAATGAGCTCGTGCACAACCTGAGTGGCGAGGGGGGGGTATTGAGTTAAAGGACGGTGTTGTGCTTCTTAGCACGGGCTGTCAGCACAAGCTGTCATACAGCACAAACAGTGGTGCTCTCCTCACTACAGACATGAAACAAGCTGTTGGCACAAGCTGTCAAAACTTTATTTAGTCTGCTATCGTAGTCTTTCTGGCCCATGTTGACAAGTCTGGCCCATGACAGCACAGCTCAGAGGCAGTGTCCATGTATTATTACTACATCACTGCGCAACACACTCCAAACCTAGTATCTTGGAAAAGTTCGAAGCACAGGTATCTGAGGTCGAGCACGAGCACAACACATGCAGCCAGCAGGCACCAAGCACCACTTACACCTACACGCATTAAGTGCAAACCGCACCCACACACCTGCAGCAGGCCAGGCCGACCCAGCAGCGCCTTTTTGCTGGCAACCAGGATGCCTTGGCTCTCCATGATGTCACCACCCTGGATCTCCTTAAGGTTGTTCTCCCGCAGCGTTACACCTGCATTGGTGTGTGTGTGTGTGTGTGTGTGTTCTTGTGTGTGTTCTAGTGTTAGCAAAGGTTGAGGCGCTGAAGCTATGTTGCATTTAAGTGCGGGGGACATTGGGAATTGTGCACTCAAAGCGCATTACATATTCAAGTTGCGCTGTACTGGGGGCAGAGGCAAACTAGGTAAGCCAACATATATTGAGAAGTACAAAACTCTGTGAACCTGTGAGGACCAGGCACAGAACACAACGCAGCACGCTCCTATAAAAATCTGCAGCATTTTGTTCGCGTGAATATGCAACATACCTGTAGAGACCAGGTCTAATATGATGTCAGCAGAGCCCATGGCAGGGGCTGCTTCCAAAGCACCGTCAGCGCTTAACAATACCACGTGCTTCATGCCCGCAGCCTCAAAAAAACGGCGGGCAATGTTGTGGTATCTGTGTGTTCGTGTGTGTGTGTGTGTGTGTGTGTGTGTGTGTGTGTTCGTGTGTGTGTGTGCATGTGAATGTTCATGTGTGTGTGCGTGTGTGTGTATGTGTGAGTGAGAAATAGAAAGAGAGAGAGAGAGAGAGAGAGAGAGAGAGAGAGAGAGAGAGATGTAAGCCAGGACTTAACTGACTGTATCATTTTTGATCAGTATGTAGCTCCTCTGCACACAAACTTACATAATAAAGAGCAAAAGGCATTGTTGTAGTGAAAGGGGGACTGCAATATAGGGCCAAGTAGCAGCAATGTACTAAGAACTACCACACACACACACACACACACACAAACACACACACAAACAACTACGTACGTACAGACATGAATGCAAACATACACGTACATATAAGCAACCCACCCCGTGACCACACGCAGCGGCGTCTCTGCCGTCCACTGGGGCATCTTGGCCAGGGCGTCCAGGGTGTCCACACCTGCAAACTTTCCAGTCATGGGGATGCCCAGGGCCAACTTGCACTGCCCAAAGTCTAGGGCGTCGTGCACCACAACCAGATCCTCGTCCTCATCTGCCAGCTCTGCAAACATGTCATAGCCCACGATGCCCAAGTCAATGTCTCCATAACGCAGCTTGCGTACAACATCCGAAGCCCGCTGGAACCACACTTCCAAGGAGGGGATCTGGGATTGGGAGGGAAAGAGGAGGGAGGGATTGGGATTTAGAGGCAAAGAGGTGGGGGAGGAGCAGCGGCTGATAGAGTTATGGCAATATCAAGTAGCCAAATAACATTAACTAAATAAGCAACAAGTTAGCTACGTTCCCACACTTGCCAACGCTTGCACACATTCCATGCATGCATGCGGCATTATATTGTGCGTATGTAGTGTGTGCGCGCACCTGAGGTATTTTGGCTACGTATTGGCGTGGGTTTGGCTTTTTGACGGACAGAGCTGACTCCTGCAGGGAAGTTAGTGAAGCGCAAGAAAGAGCAGTGTGTTGGAGGAAGGCTCGAGAAACAAAAAAGGGAGAGTGTTTGAACACTCACTTTAAACAGGCTCAGGGTGTCTTCTGCCATCCTGCCCTTGCTGGGCAGTCCAAGGCGTAGGGCTGTGCGTGGCTGCAAAGCCTTGGGCTTGGGGACTGTGTGTACAAATGGGACGATGGTTGCACCCCCACCACCAAGAACAGGCGTTCCCCCCAACCTGTAATCAACTCATGGGCAGCCTGCTGCACCCACACACCTTCGCTGGTCACCCCCTCCACTTTGACACCATCCTCTGCTCGTTTGGAGAGGCTGCCGATGCGCTGCAGCCGGGAGCTGTTGCTTGCATGCAAGTATATGTGCGGCTGCTGCTGTGGCTTGGCATGCACGCCGATGATTTTGCTAGGCACGCTGCTTTGGAGCGCAGCTTTGGAAGAGCATGCTGTTCGGGTGTTGGCCGTCCCTTGAAGGCCGTACACAGCCTGCATTTTATATAGTTACAATATGAATACTAAATAAGAGTAAATTTTACTACCTGCTGCTTCCCGACTGGGTGTACCGTTGACCGAAATCTCCAATTCGACACAAAGACACAGAGGTTACACATTAGTGTGGTTGTTTCGGCAGACTGAGCAAATTATTTGTAGTGTACGGCATACTTCTGGCTTCTCTAAGAAAGTGCTTATTATCGCTTGGTGATCGGCAGGATGGCTGCCACAACTGCCTCACAACTGTTCCTGACCCAGAACTTGACCATCAGGCAAATCAGGTAGCGGATCGGCGTCAGATGAATGGATGGATTAAGGCGTCATCGAAGGATTGTGGCGGAGAGGCCCTGCGTTTGCCTGTTCAAAAAGCTATGATCATAGCTTGGTTGGTCGAAGCCCGGTCAGGCCAGATCTAGCGTGCATTCCTTTGCAAAAGTTTTTCTTTTTTTTAGCCTTGTGTGACCTCAAGCTGGTGTTTAGTTTGTGTAGAGGCAGACTGGAAAAATGAAATTCGATATGCTCAAGGTCGGATTTCAATCTTGCAGCATTATCAGGCACTGTCCCGGCATCCAGACGCTTTGAAACGCACTTTAATGGCGCTTATGTCTCGCTGTTTGCTCACTCGCTTGAGTCCTTTTAAAGTGCGGAGCTAAAGCGCGCTTTGGTATGGTCAAATAAAGTGACGCTTTGGTTGGTCAAAGTGGTGCTTTGGTATGGTCAAAGTGGCACTTTGATGTACTGCAAGCGCACTTATGCTGGACGCTTAAAAACGACTCAAGCGAGGGAGCAAACAGAGAGACAAAAGCGCCATCAAAGTGCCTATCAAAGTGCCTCTCAAATTGGTATTAAAGTGCATTTTTATGCCGGTCAATAAAAGTGTTCAAAGCTTGGAAATGTCTCCTTCCAAGTAAGTGTCCAAAATGCACTCAGGACTAGATCTCTGCCCACATCTGTCATCCAACTCCACCTCGCCAGAACAGTTGCCTATGACTGGTCTGTCCTAGTCCTACGCAAGACTTTCCTTCCAACTCGTGTCATGACCAGTCCCTCCACACCTCCCCCTTCACCATCCCCACTTTGCTCTACTTCACAGCTGAATGAGTCCCATAACGGCACATCCTCCTCCTAATCCCCTGTCTCCTCGCTAGAACCATCATCCCCGGCGCCTCCAATACCAGCACCTCCATCCTCCGCAATTCAAACGACCTGAAAATCTCAAATTTTGGAGTGTTGATGCTAGTCATGGAATTAAACAAAACAAATCATGCATTATGTCGGCACTAAGTTGCTACAAGCTTGTGCCTTAAGAGTGTACACAACATCGATATCAATGAAAGGCTGTGCCTTTTGGCACAATTAAATCTACCTGCACTTGTGCTCCAAGGTACCCAATTGCAAGTTGTTCGGCACACGTCTCTAAGACCATGACAATCCTGAAAGAGAAGGAAAGTAAGGTGTTTGAGATGTAGGTTGAAAACATGATTGGAAAGTTCTGCATCTTGTCCTAACACATAAACAATAAAATGAAAACAGGATAAAAAAGGATAAACTACTCACGTGAGCGGTGCCATCCTCATATTGATGGGATTTACCCCTCATGTTCACGGGGGAGACCTGCTTCGTCACCGGGCATCTAGGGCACCTGGAATTGAAATAATGTGCAAAATGGGTCAGCATTGTCATTTAGATATGAGGCAGGCGGCGTTTGTATTTTATTTGTAATCATGTTTTACCCAAATTGCAAGAGATAACAGAAAATAGCATGATTGCTACATTTTATAACTTTAAAAGCTAAATAACAATGAAAGCCATTTACTGCGGGGGCGGGGGCAGCCGTGTTAGCTGACTGCCTCTGTGCCCCCTGAAATGAGTGGCAACACTAGAATGAGCTGCGAATTTGTTGCAAGCATACAAACTCGGTATCTTTGAACCGGAGCACAAACAACAATGAAATCCACTTACTACTGGCGTGCGAGCAGCCATGCGTGCTGCAGATATTTGGGACACCTAGAAATAAAAATTTTGTGAGCAACACCACATAGATGTCTACCCTAAACCCTAAACCCTAAACCCTGCCCCTAGGGGGGCAATCGAGCAATTGCCCAAATATGCCCAATTTTCTCACGCTCCACTTCAACAAATTGGAAGCGATATAGCTGCAAACTGAAGCTGACGATACAAGCTACCAAAGCAGTGCTCAGATTCATATAATAAGTCGCTCTGTGTCCAGATCGACAGGATGACGCGCAAGCAGGGCAACTATACCCAAGATGGGTGCTTTCCTTGGGAAATGGCATGATTATTTGCATATCCCGCCAATAACTGAGAGTCTTTTCACTCCATTTTGGCTGCAATGCTTTTTATTTATTTTAAGGGCTCTAAAACACCAAAATCAATTTGGTGCTCTGGCTGGTCAGATAGCATGTGGTGCCTTAGAAGTTGGATTCACGTTACGGCGAATGAGGCAGGTGGCCATCAAAAAATACAAAACAATGCTGAGCCTGAATTCCAGTCTTGGCCACCTGCCCGAGGAGCATGCAAACACAACACCCATTTTGGGCCCCAGTGTCCCCCCAACTGCAGCTTTATGCCTACTAGGAAATTCATCAGGCCTCTAGCACCTGTGTCTCATTACTTTAGGGGCTGGAGAAGAACTAGACAAGCAAAACAAAAAGCTCCCCAGATGTTTAAGCCTGTAGGTTCCTAAAGAACGTCCACGAGGCGGGATCTTGATCAGTTGTTGTTAAGGAAAGTAAGCACAGCGTTTTTACCCCAGCGAAACAAGTGGGGAAGCTTGATGGATGTCGAGCAACAGGATGGAACTAAATTACAAGAGTTTGCATGCGGTGCATTGTTGGTGTGTGTACAGTGTTGTTGTGTGGCACCGGCGAACAGCAAATCATAGAGGTAACTGGTTAAAAACTATGAAAGGCAATTCTACTCCTTTTCTTTGCTGTTTTAAGGTGTTGGTTTGCAAATTAATATAATGGCGTCACACTGATAAGGTGCAGAAAGAGGGAATAGGGTCATAGCAAGCAACGATGGCAGGGGTTTCTTATGCAAAGTACTTCTGTGCCTCTCTCCTCGGAGGATTGGCTGTAATTTACCACGCCTTTGCCACCCGCCAGCAGTGAGTATGTGCAGCACGCTGCATTGTTCTGGCGTTGCACTCTGTTTCTGCTTGCGTACGAGTGCAAAGCAACGTCATCTCACTCAATGTCCCGCTTCCTCCTTCCACCCTGCAGCTTCTACCCTGCCACAGTGTATTTGTCCACCTCTAAGCTGGCAGTAGCTGTTGTGGGAAACTTGGTGTTTGCCTCGGCACTCCTGGGGCAAAGCCTGATCATCAAGGCAAGGACCCGCACATGCCCACATAAACTGACACACTCCACCACATACACGCTGTTTGTTGGATCATGCTGTATGCAACCATACCTGAAACCACGAGCAGGTGTTCCTGGGGAGCCTCCGAGAAATAGAGATGGAAATGGTGCGGGAACGCCTGAGCTCAGCGGTCATGGAGAGTCTGCTGGCCCTCACCGTGTTTAGAGAGGAGTTCGGTGCCTTTTTTGTAACGATGTTCGCCGCGCCAGTGTTCGTCAAGGTCTTGCACTGGCTTGTGCAAGACCGTGTGGACTACATCGAGGTGTCTCCCTCCGTGTCCTACCTGCAGCATGTCCGCATTTCATCCCTCCTGACGCTGCTCATGGTGGGTATTTGTTGGGAAAAGTGTAAGCAGTGCTGAACACACACACACACACACACACACACACACACACACACACACACCTGCTCACACACAAACACGTGCACACACACATATACACACATTCACATACACACACACGCGCAAACGCACACACAAATTAATACACACGCGCAAACGCACACACACGCGCATGCACACGTGCGCACACAACACACACACACACACACACACACACACACACGTGCAAATGCACATTAAGACGCACACACACACATGCACATGCACACGCACACGCAGCCACACGTGCGCACGTGCACTAGCACACGCAAACATGCATGCACGTGCGCACACACATACATACACACACACACACACACACACACACACACACACACACACACACACACACAACACATACAGACCTACAGGCATACAAAACAAGTTGGCATTCGCACTGCCTGAGCAACATCTTACTTTGTACACCCAACTCCAGGCGGTGGATTTTATGTTTGTCCAGTATACGATTGAGGGATCCATCAAGAGTGGCGGCCAATCTGTGATGGTGCTCTTTGCGTTTGAATACGTTATCTTGGCCTCTCACGTATTCCGCCACGGACTGAAGTACCTGATGTCCATCGTGAGTAGCCCAAACAGTAGAGTAGAGGGGGGGAGGATGGATTGTTCCGATCGTCCGTGTGTACAACCTCAAGTTGTCGTTCAATGATGACTTTTCATTACACTCGCAGCTCTCAAAGCAAATGAAAATTAGCAACGCATGTAAAAGGCATGCAACAGGCAGGTTGGCAACAAAACTAGATTGCCCCTCACCCACATGGCAGGCTGATCTCAAGATGTACGACAGCCTATAGAGTTAACCTCTTCTGCCCCCATCCCTGATAAACGCATCCCTATGTAAAAGCTACAAACATCAGGACACGTGTATGGTGATGAAACTGCATCATGCTGCTGCACCATCTCACAGACCGATCTCATGATGGAGGGCGGCTGGGAGAGCAAGAGCACCTACACCTTCTACCTTGAGCTCATCACCGACGTCCTACACCTGTTTGTGTACGTCATCTTTTTTGTCATCGTGTTCACCAACTACGGCCTCCCGCTCCACCTGGTGAGTCCAGTCCACTTCGATCTTGCACAGCACTGCAGTGTTACTGTGAATCCAAACAGCGTGCTAGAGTCCTGACCTTAAACGATGCTCCCACCGGGGTCAGCAGTTTTGTTGATGATGGTGATGGTGCCTGAACCCCTAAGGCTCGACTGAGCTCCTGCTTACACCCTAGTTACTCAGACCTGTTATTTTTCCCCTGCCCGTGTTAAACGTGACAGAAGTTATCTGTAGGCAAGGGAAAGCTCAGTACACAAGGAGGAAATGCAAGCTTGCTGTTTTAAACCATTAGTCGTTGTTTGGATTTTTTGACAGCTCGACAGCATGTTGTAAGAGTATGAGGGTGGCGCATCTCTTGTCGCGTGTTGCCCTTGAGTTCAAGGAAATTAATTTTCATGCATGCCTTGGTATTGACGTCAACCCATTTTTTACAGCTGAAATGCAGTCGGTCATCACCATAACCTTACCCACACTTCTCTATTTAGACTTGAAATGATTGGTCTGGTAGACATCACCACGATAAAAACGGAACCAACAACGTCGTGCGACTGTTCCCTCCGCATGCAGTTTAGAGGTGCATACGGGCCCACTCACTGCCATTTACCTGCTTACGCACGCATGCATGCACAAACACTCAGGTCCGTGATTTGTACACCACCTTCCGTAACTTCCGGAACCGGTTGGCTGACTTTTTGCGCTTTCGCCAGGTGCGTATGAGTGTGTGTGTATGTGTGTATGTGTGTGTGTGTGCGTGTGTGTGTGTTGGTAAGTACGTATGCCTTCACACTTAGCAGTTCCCAACTGCCTTTTTTTGTGGCCATAACAGTCACTTGTGATCGTTTCCATGATGATGTAATCCAACAAGTGCAGCGACTTCATATAACCCCCACAAAGTAGCCCATGGCTTGCTTTGAGCAGCTCACAACTGCAGATATTGAAGGGCCCTGAACAACACACACTCGTTGTGCAACCCTTGTATGTTTATAGCTTGTGTGTAACGCAATGCGTGTGTAGGTCACGGCTCGCTTGGACCAGCTGGCGGATGCAACAGCAGAGGACCTTGCGCGCTCTGACGGCGTGTGCATCATTTGCCGCGAAGAAATGTCGCCCACAGGCAACAATAAGCGGCTGCAATGCAACCATGTGTTCCACGTGCACTGCCTCAGGTGTGTAAGTGGAGGGGGAGGGGGGAGTGTAGGGTTGGCCAGAACTGTATTAGTTCACACGTATGGTGTCACACGACTAGGGTTGGCCAGAACCATATGTATACAATGTATACACTGAATTTTTGGCAGGGAAATCACCAAATATACGGTCATATACAGTGCATGTATACAGTTACGGCCCACCCTACATACAACGCATATCATGGCGTACATGTACAGTAGACTACAGCCTGCGTAAATTATGTGTATGGTTCTGGCACACTCTACATGTGTGAAATGTGCGTATTTGCATGCGTGCGTGTGTGCGCGTGTGAACTGTGTATGCGTGCAGGTGCAGGTATGCGCATTATACATTTGCGCGTGCATGCTTGTGTCGCTACTGTGGCAAAGTCTGACATGTCTTAGCTGGGTCTCGCCCCCAAATTGCTTCTTGTATCAATTGCATCAGTTGTGCTACACTAGGACATAATTGCGCCCATATTTTCCACAAACACACACACACACACATATCACGCAGGTCCTGGCTAGAGCGCCAGCAGAACTGCCCCACCTGCCGCGCCCCTGTCTTCCAGCCCCCTCCTCCCCCAACTCGTGCTGCCAGAGGAGAGGTCCTCGCTGACGTACAGCCCGATGAGGCAGCAGCAGCAGCAGCAGCAGCAGCAGCTGGGCAAGCGCAAGGTATGTTTGCTGCAGAATGCATGGCCTGTCGCAAACTTAGACTGCAACTTAAAACCGCAGTGTGTGTGCATCAACCCTCTACGTGCACACGCAATAAACATGTGCATGCATACACGTGTAAATACAAAGGCCTTGTCACACACACACACACACACACACACACAAACAGGGGTGGCTGGGAATGGCAACCAAGGAGGGCGAGTGGATGGTGAGCATTTACGCCACCAGCAGCCGCTGCACCGCCAAAATGTGCGCGTCCTGGCGCAGCGTTTCATCCCTGGCTTGGGGGGAAATGCAGGAGCAGGAGTAGCAGGTGCGGCAAATCAGCTGCTCATGCAAGTACGTGTGGGTGTAGGCAAATGAAACAAAACTAAAGCTGTTCTTGCATACCCACATGCACAAACTCACATACACACATGTACCTGCAAATGTACACGTGCAACGCACCCTCACATACACGCACAAGCACACACACATACACACATACACACATACACACGCTCACGCTCACGCTCTCACACGCACACACACACACACACACACTCTCACACACACACACACAAGTTGTGCAACATGTAGGTGGCGGGGGGGCAGCAGCAGAGCTGTTCCGACCAGAAGCTGGCATTCCAGGAGCAACAGCAGCTGGGATTGGAGGCCAGCAGCAGCAGCAGCAGCAGCAGCAGCAGCAGCAGCACCTGCACCCACCCGTGCTCCACGCTCCAGCTGCTGGTGATGTTTCTGCAGGCCACTGGTCTCCTGCCTTCATGCCTCACCCTGCAATGCTGCACCCACACTCCTACCCACAGCCCCCTCATGTGACAGGGGCAGGAATGGGGGAGGGGGGCGCCTTGTACGGCATGCACCCGCCCTATGGAGTTACCGGGCTTCCTACAAACCAGGTGGGTTGTTGTCTCATCTAATGTTTTGGTGTGATTGGTGCTGCTTTTTATGGGCCTCTCTTTTGAATCACGTGATGTCTTGAGCACAGCTACCCAACGCAACTGACATAACAAATATTTAACTGTATCCATGAGGCAGCCCTTGCAAACTCTTTGCCTCCTTCCAGGCACCACCTTTGCAGCCTCATTAACCCAACATCTTCTGCCCCCTATGTGTACCTCTATCCCCCAGATGCCCTCATACCTCCTTTAAGTCTCTCCCTTTCCCTCTCTCTCTCCATCTCTCTCTCTCTCTCTCTCTCTCTCTCTCTCTCTCTCACTCACTCACTTTTTCCCACTCTCTCCTTCTTTCTTTCTCTTTCCTGCAGCCCCCTCAGCCTTATACCCCCTTCCACGCTCACTTCCTGCCGGGTGGTGGTATGCCCTACCCCCCTCCTTACATGGGAGCCATGCCCCCCGTATTCCCCACTGCCCTACCCCCCTTGGTGCCG
>Ga0307968_1001758_pt1 | contig 17832 bp, 18 predicted proteins | sample OrgLakmetagen650_FD_201834 | JGI IMG/M metagenome (GOLD analysis project Ga0307968, IMG submission 201834) | Saline water microbial communities from Organic Lake, Antarctica - #650 | ecosystem: Environmental > Aquatic > Non-marine Saline and Alkaline > Saline | place: Antarctica: Organic Lake... | reverse complement strand
ATGCGTGCCCCTTGAGGCCTTACTCCTTGAGCCATAGTGCAAATGAGCAAGGGTCTCTCTTCTTTGAGCCCATTGTGCTTGCCTTTGAAGCCATAGTGCATACCTCACAGTAGCCCTCTCTGACTAGGTTCCTTACTAGTGCCTTTTAAATCCCTTTTAGGCCTTTTGGTGCATTGGGGTCAGTGTAGAAATGCTTAGTCCTATGCACGGTGTAATTTAGCATGCAGTTGTGGCTTTAGCATGTGGCTTGCTCAATTGCACATGTGTAGGGTTGGCCAGAACCGTAATTATACGGTGTGTATTTACGGTATTATTGCAGGGAAATCACCAATACATGGTCATTTACGTTGTAAGTAGGTAGGTATATATGGTCCTGGCCAACCCTACACATATGTGGTGTGGCTTAAGTGAAGCTTAGCTCATGCGCACAAAGTGCTTAGCTAATGCACACATCTAAGGCTTGAGCGTCTTAGTGTGGTTTGACTGATGCACGAGGTCAAGCTTGTGCGCACAGGCGTGGTATGGCTTCGGTACGTAATTTAGCTTGAGCATGCAGCATAACTTGAGCGCCTATAGATCGTCTGGGCTGAAGCGCTGGAGTGACAAGTGGCTGAAAAACACAGGCAGAACGTAGCTCTAGGAAAAAAGCAAACTTTGTTGCTGCTGCATGAGCCCAGCTTGTTGCAGTGCAGGGCACACAAGTTTTGGCTGTTCATAATAATTGAAAAAGCAAGTGCTGTTTGGTTTTTAACAAAACTTGCAGCGCATGCAAAGGTGCATGAGCAATGATACACTTGCTCTCACATCCTCTTTTACAATGCATGTTCTTAAATATTGCGCATTGCTTTTGCGCCAGTCAGCAACATGATATTAGGTTTGAGGATTTTGAAATCAGCTAGGTGTTTAGTGCATACTTCCAGTGTTGCACTTTGACCTTCGTGCCAGAGGTAAACACGCATCCCACATGCAAGGGTATTTTAGGCAAAGAAGCCGCGCATACTAAGATTCTTGCATACACACACATGCACACGCACAATCACGTTTTATGTACACCATCTGCAGGTTCAAGACTGAGGATGAAAAGGAGGCGCTGCTGCCTGTTTTACGAGACCTCTCGCGTCAGGAGTACCTTCGGAAGCGAGAGGATGTAAAGCTGGTAAGGGCTGCAACCCTTTGTTTCTTGCCTTTGCGCAGGCCTCTGTTGAAGTGCCACCCATGAATCTATTGAGCTCTTGGAAGGCCAGGAGGAAGGAAGATTGCAGCCACACTGGATGACTGCATCAAAGCCTCTCGTGGCCAAGAGGGATAGGGGCTGTAGATGAGAAAGAGTCTGTCCTATTAATGCGCTTCCACGTGCATAGACATGTTGTGCTCTCTCTCTCTCTCTCTATCTCTCTCTCTCACACACACACACACACACACACACACAAACATACAAACACACACATCCGCATGTATAACACACACATAGTCATACATGTGCACTTGCACACTTGCAGGATGAGCTGCGTGATGAGCTAGAGGATGCAAAGTACTTGTTTGGGGATGTTGAGCTAACGGAGAAAGAGAAGGCAGACTTGAGGTGTGTTTTCAATTTGATGCAGAAGTTTTGTCGGTACGGACCTCATTTGATCACCCTATAAACACAAGTGTAAATACAAGTGTAAACACAAGTATGCTCAGGCAATGTCATGACAATCAACATCCCCACTCCGCTATCACTATCTCACGACTTCTGCCGTCAACCTCGTGGTTTTTGAGATCGATCATTGCTGCATTTTTCTACCCCGCAGCTGCATCTTGCCTCATAATTCACGGCCTTGTCAATTGTAGATTGTGCTCTGTTTCCGCTATCCAAACATTTTCAGCAATATAAGTTCAGCGGCAGTTGTTTAATATGGCAAGCGTGCAAACACTTTGCACTTTCAACGGCAAATAGCATTACGTGGCTGTGTGTGCACACCAGCACGCAAGTTGTCATGAAGGTACATACATACACAAATACAACACACACACACTTATGCACACACACAGGTACAAGCAGGAGGTGTATGACCTGGCTGTGGAGCGCAAGCGCCAACTAGCAGCCATCACGGAAGACGGGTACCAAATGCCTACCAGCTATGATGAGCCAGAGAAGCGCAACACACGGTGGGTCATCGCTGTATGTTGTACCAAGCACAAGACAAAAAGGGCTTGCCAACTAGGTAGAAACGCCATCTATGTAGAAGTGCAACACATAAAACGTAGGATGTGGCGGATTATTTTTGCTGTGTTGCTTTATGTATCGCCAGGCGAGTACGCACTGAGGAATGTGCATGGCCTGAACACAGCAAAAAAGCAGCTTGCCTGGCTGCAAGGAGCTTAAGTACTGATTGGTGGAAGCTGCTGTGTTGCTGATGCATGGCTCAACACTGCGCAGTGTTGCTGATGCATGGCTCAAAGTTGCTGATGCATGGCTCAAAGTTGCTGATTCATGGCTTAAAGTTGCTGATGCATGGCTCAAAGTTGCTGATGCATGGCTCAACACTTCGCAGACAAAGTAACCACCTTGACTCATCCTGAGTGTGAACCTTCGCAAAAACCTGTCTTTTAAACAAGATTGCTCGTGTGCAGAGCCCTGAGTGACGTGAAGTCTGAGGCTACATAGCTCCATAACAAACGTGAAACGGTGCCAGTCTGAGGCTACGTACTCCCATAGCAAACGTGAAATGATGTCCAACACATGGCCTTGTTTATTCCCTGTACATTCAATGGAAGGACTAGGCACCTGGGAATGTTTCGAAGCTCTTTACCTTATTTTTGAGTCTGCCGCAGTCTGCCACGAACATTTCTTACCCAAACAGAGTTCTACAACCTCACTCTTCTAGGTTTGAACCTGCCACACTCATTCTTTACTCAAACCAAGGCCTCCAACTCCATGCTGTTTAGATTTGAGGCTGCCACATACCAGGTATATCGAAACAAAGGATGGTGCTCCGTTACCCATTTTTTCTGACTCACAGCACACAATGTACCCTTAGCAAATTAAACAACCAATACCCCTAAATGCTGTGTAGGTTTGAGGCTGCCTCATAAAGTTGTTGCGCGGCACCAGAGGATGACGTGTGCCCAATTCACCCGTACCCGCTCTTTGCAACAAACATATCACAACCCAATTGATTCAAGCGACTATCTTGTTCTATGCGTGAAGGTTTGAGGCTGCCACACAGAGGTACCGTGGGGCAGAGGATGAAGTGGCAAACCCATTTGCAGAGCAGGAAGCCTGGGAGTTGGAGCAGATGAAGCGCACCAAGCTAAAGGTGCGCACAAAGAAATCGTTCATACGAGCGATGAGTCACCTCACCTTTTACCAGAAACTCGTCTCAGCATTGAATGAGAGAACGAAGGTGCGCACAGGCTGGGAGTGTCAAACGAGGCTCAGATCAATTTAAAGCAGGTGGAGTGCAGTACATTTCCTTTATACGCTCTTTGTCAGTTTGATTGTAAACGAATGCTCGTCCATATGAAACAGCAGCATTTCAAAGTAGGAATGGCCTAGACAAACACCATGTATGTTGGCACGAATGGAAACGTCCCTGCTTGAAATTCATGTTAAAGTTTGTATATCTGAATATTGTATATCTGGCCAGTGTTAAACTTTAGTGGTCCATTCCTTGCTTGTGCCTGTAGCCCACAGCCATGTCACAGAACAAAAAACAATTGCAGCAGCACCATCCTATCTTGTGCGTCTTGCCCGATGTTCAAGTGATGCGCAACTCTTGCTAGCAACAGCTGCAGTTGTGTAATTTGTCTTTCCAACGTGCACCAGCTTCTGAAACTTTTTAAACACAGAACATGCACAAGTAGTGGATCGGTTGTCGCTGTTGTGGATGCAGGCTGGAGCCCAAGCCGGTGTGAGCACAGGCAAGCAATACGACCTTCTGTTTGACGACTCCATAGACTTCATTAAGTCAGCCATGCTGGCCGGAGAGGGAGACTTTGAATCTAAAGAGGTGGGTGCAATGAAGGGTGAATGCATGTAGCGTAGCAGCCCAGAGTAGATGAGTCGGAGTTGTAAATTACACATGCATGTTATACAGTGCGAGCAACTGCTGGGAATTGTGGTGAACATGTCTGGAAATCAGAAACACTGCAGATCGCACCTGAAGTAGTGTACTATCCACGAAACGTGATCATTTGTGACGTGTGCAATGCTCAGTCGCAATGAGAACACCGGCAACCAGCCTTGCAAAACTGGTGCCAAAGACGCCAGTGTTCAGGCACCTTTCTCCTGCTCCTTTCCCCTTTTGATAAGCACTCCTTGCGTTTTCACTATTCACTCTCTCTGTTTTCCTCATCCAAGTACAACCAGAATTGCATACTGTGCTCATACAACTTAGCATCCCCATTTCTCACCTGTCGACCTCTGTCCTTTCTCAATTCCTCCTAATCTGTTTCACTCACACCTCTTGTGAGTGTGTGTACCATCTTTGTTGTGCCTTCCTCACGCCTGAACCCCCCCTCTGCTCTCACGCGCGCCTTTCGCCTGAATCCCACCTCTGCTCTCACATGCGCCTTCCGCCTAAATCCCACCTTTGCTCTCACGCGTGTGAAACGGCAGGAGACAAAAGCAAGGGAGGCAAAGGAGCGTGCGCACAAGGCCAAGAGTGCGCGCGAGAAGATCCTTGCAGATCGAGCCTCGCTTCCCATCTTCCCCTTCCGGGAGCAGATTTTGCAGGCCGTGGAGGAGCACCAGATTGTCATCATTGTTGCAGAAACGGGCGCCGGCAAGACCACGCAGATTCCTCAGGTAGGACTTTATAAGGGGGACTACCTGCCCATGTTGCAAAATGTATAGGCTTCAGGCACAAGTGCACTTACACACACACATATACACATGCGCACAGTATCTGCACGAGGCAGGCTACTCAAAGGCTGGCAAGATAGGGTGCACCCAGCCACGTCGTGTTGCTGCCATGAGTGTGGCAGCTCGTGTGGCAGAGGAAGTTGATGTGAAGCTGGGAAATGAGGTACGGGGTGAATGGTACTAGTGTTTTGGTGTATTTCACTAAGTCCTTGTTTTTGGTGTATTCCACGCGTGCCTGTACATGTTGTAAGTGCCTGCCACAGTTCTTGTGGCAGTGTGCCACGAGCCTGTACTTGTTGTGGCCAGTTCGTGTGGCAGTGCCACAAGCCTGTACTTTTTGTAAGTGCCACGAGCCTGTTCGTGTGGCAGAGGAAGTTAATATGAAGCGGGAAACGAGGCATGGGCTGAAGTAGCAATGTATCGCCCACGTGTTTGTCCTTGTAGCTGCACAAGTTTGCTCGCGTGACATTGGAACTTACTGTGATGCTGCAGAATGAACTACCCAGACTTGTGTTATTTGATGGGTCTTGAATTTATATTTGTTGTTATATATGTCGCTAGAATGTGTTTGGCAGAGGAAGTGAATGCAAGGGTGTGGTCCAAGGTGCATAGTTTTGTGCCTAGCATGTTACTTTGCAACAATGATTTTCTCTTGTTTTTCAAATGCAAGGTCTGCGCACGTTTCGAATGTCAGGAAATGCCACCGTCGCCTGCTGCTGAGCATTTTCTTGTCGTGATGCTCGTCTCCTGCAGGTCGGCTATTCGATCCGTTTTGAGGACTGCTCCAGCGATAAAACTGTGGTCAAGTGAGTCTCAATTTGCATCAATTTCTATTGCTCTGCTTGAGATACTCAGACGTTGTAAGCCAAGATTACTCTCAAACATCTTGAGTCCGTGTGCAAAATCTGGCAGCCATTTAAATTGCTGCCTATGTCTTTGGCTATTTGTGCATGTCTCACGTCGCATGTGAAGTTTTATGCCTGTATACAGCTGCTTCTGTATCTTATGCACAATTTCAGGACAGGCAACCTTATTCAAAGCAATACTTACGCTTCCCACTTACCAGGTACATGACTGATGGCATGCTGCTGCGGGAGTTCTTAGGAGAGCCTGATCTGAGGAGCTATAGTGTGATGATGATTGACGAAGCCCACGAGCGCACTCTGCACACAGACGTGCTGTTTGGGCTGGTCAAGGTGGGGCCTAATTGAGTTCTGTTTTGTTTAAATCAAGATGGCGCTAAAAAGATTTATCACAAGGAACAGTACAGACTACACACAGACGCGCTGCTCGGCTGGTAAAGGTGGGGACTAAAATAGTTTTGTTTTGTGTGAGTCATGATGACCATGCGGTACCTACAAGCTACAAGGGAACAAGGTAGAGTGCAGAGTGCTGGTCAGACTTGTCAAGGTGGGGCGTAAACAAGCTCTGTTGTATTTGGATTGTGGTTGTGACGACAGTGGATTTTATACAAGGGGTATTAGTATACCTTGTTACAAAAAGAAGTGCAGGCTATACACAGATGTGCTGTTTGGGTTGGTCGTGGTGGCTAAGGTCGACCCCTTGGATTTCTTTGGGCTTGCCAGAATGCAGCTGTGGGAGCTGTTTTGCATTTCAAATTCACACTGCCACTTGCCCTAGACCCCAGGCAATCCTCCAAATTAATATCATTATCCTGCTTAATATTTCCTTCCCACCCACTCTGTATGTTGTAATTGTGTTGCAGCGTAGTTGTAGTTTCCTTCCCACCCACTCTGCATGTTGTACTTGTGTTGCAGCGTAGTTGTATCTTCCCTGATTCTTCCCTTTGCCCACACTCTGACCTACTCATTACACTGCAAATTGCCTAGGAGCAGCTTGTGCTAGACTACTTTCAGTATTTTATACTTGTTCTTCACTGGCCTTGACAGTTTGCAAGTTGCCTAGGACTAGCATAGGACTCCTAGGACTAGCATATGTCTCATGCATAGGACTGCGTACTGTATTTCTCACTTATCCTTACACTCTCCTTACAACATGTTTATTTCCTGCACGCTGCCCCTCTCTTCACAGGATATTGCCCGCTTCAGACCAGACCTCAAACTCCTTATCAGCAGTGCAACCCTGGACGCCGAAAAGTTCTCAGAATACTTTGACTACGCGCCCATCTTCCGGTGAGCCTTTTTTTGTGCGGCAGTGCTTGTGGGAGGAAGTAGTGTCACAATGTGTTAATGCGTCACAACGTAGCGTGGGACACACAGCTTTTAAAATGGGTAACAGTGTATTGCTTGCATGCAAAGGTGATCTTGTGGCTATACTGCAGGGTTGCTTGTTGACCTGATTCTTAAACTTGGCGTATTTGTTGGTGCTAGTTCAACAGCGTCTAGCTGTTGCATTTCCTTGCGCAAGTTTGCAGCAGATCTTGAAAAGTGCTTCTACGCAAACGGCATCATGCATTGTGGAGAAGAAATTCTCATTCCTGCCCAACGTATGCTTCCAGTTTATTTGCTAATGCTTGCGCACGCCACGCCTGATAAAAGTTCTCCCCTACGGTTACCAACACACAATATTGTGTCCCCCGGCACCGCTTCCCTGTGGACATTATACAATTATATATCGATTTCCATTTTTTATTTTGTTCTTAACCCACACACACAGTGTCCCTGGGCGCCGCTTCCCTGTGGACATTATGTACACCAAAGCTCCGGAGGCTGACTACATTGATGCTGCAGCCGTGACGGTCCTACAAGTGCACGCAACGCAGGTATGTGTGTCTGTGTGTGTGTGTGTGTGTGTGTGTGTGTATGTGTGTGTGTGTGTGTGTGTGTGTGTGTGTCCGGGGTGGGGTGGGGTGGAGAGATGTTTAATGTGGTCCTGCAAGCGCATGCGATGCAGGTGTGTGTAAAAGTGTGAGTGGAGATACCTTCAGTGCGGTTGTTAGTTGTGCGTGCATTCAATTGTACAGGTCACAGGGAAAAAGGGAGCTTGGCATGGGTTAAGACCTGGACAGCGTACGCACACAAACACTGCAGATTAATACCATTTTCTGATGTTTGCTGGATGTGTCAGCATTGTCTTGTTCGTGTGAAGGCAGGAGAGAAAAGTGACAGTGATCGTGTAAAGAGGTGCAACTGCCTTGTGGCTTGCACTGCATCAGGCTTTACAGATTTAATCTAGTGTGTGTGTGTGTGTGGCCGTACAGTGCACAGGGGCGTGCAGCTGTCAAGAGTATGCATGTGCTATGCTTGGTGTAAATGTGTCCTAAATATTCATCTTGCTTGCAGTGCCTTACACACCAAGTCTGCTAGCAATCCACTGAACTATTCTTGTTCCTGATTATAGCTGGTGGTTTGTATCGCACACTGCACATGTCATTCACCTCTTCAAAGATCCCTTGCTCCCTTGGTGATGTATTAATGGTATACCAAAGATGTACCAATGATTTAGAGTGGTCAGACTAGATAAGGTGCATTGCTTTACCTTTTACATGCGTCCACCCTTTCGATACACAGCCCCCTGGCGATGTGCTGGTTTTTCTGACCGGCCAAGAAGAAATTGAGGCAACGGAGGAGCTTTTAAAGCAGCGCACCAAGGGCCTGGGTACGCGAATAGGGGAGCTGCTCATATGTCCCATCTATGCAAACCTGCCCTCAGAACTGCAGGTACGGTGTTGGCTGCTCATACATCCGACTCCTGCTACTTATCAAAAGCGGTGCTCCTTGCATACAAATAAATCTTGGGGTAAAGTGAGCCTTGGCAATGCACCCGAAGGCCTGGGTACGCAAACTGCTCATTTGCTCTTTCGCCCATTTATGCATATCCTGCCCTCAGAGCTGCAGGTGCACACACACACACACACACACACACTCTGAGTTGCCAACCTACTCTGCTTTTGCTGGTTTGTTGCATGTGTGTGGGCGTGCAAATGCAGCTGTAAGCATGCCATTATCGACGTTTATGCTCGAAGGATGGTGGTGTTGTGTGTGTGATACCCTACGCTTGCTCTACTGGTAAAAAAATGCAGATTTGCCTTCGATCAGCGGCCTCACTGTCTCTCTTGCTATAGGTTACCAATAAAGACTGTACACTTTTTTCCACACTACCACCTACTGTTGATTAGATTATTCTCTTTGGTGTCCGCCGTCCTCACAGGCCAAAATCTTTGAGCCCACACCCCCAGGCGCACGCAAGGTCGTGCTGGCCACAAACATTGCCGAGACCTCCCTCACCATCGATGGCATCAAGTGCGTTAGTTGGTGTTGTGTGGGTGGGTGGGTTTGCTGAAAAAAGCCGCGTGTTATGGTGCACCTCTTTTGGTGCCTTCAACGAGATGTGTGCTTTGAATATCTGTGTGAGTGCATATGTAGATGCGCCTTTTTGGGTGCCTTATAGGAGATGTGTGCTTTGGCCATCTGTGTGAATACATATTTAAAGTTGTCGAAATGTATGCACAAATCACAGTGCACTTGCGATAAGAAAAGCGTATGCCCTCGCATGTGCCCAAGTTTGAGCTATATTTCCATTTTTTGTCCACGCAGTAGAATGAATGTTCCACAGTGTCTTTGCAATTGGTAGAGTGTGTACCCTCATGCATGCCTAAGCACGCACTGTATGTGCATTTGCATTTGGTAAAGCACATGCCCAAGCACGCATGATGTGCATTTGTAATTGTAGCCCATCCACACTGTAGAGCAACTGTGCCACGTGCATGATCAGGGCGCATGTCAAATCAACTTGCAACAGAGCTGTGCAGTGCAGTTCCACCAATGCTGTTTTCAGGACCACATCAAAGAATGCACGCGCTGTTTAGAAACATACACGGTTAATTTGTATCAGGGGCACACACTTTGGCCTTGCCCATGCGTGCAGGTATGTGGTGGACCCTGGTTTCAGCAAACAAAACAGCTACAACCCACGCACTGGCATGGAATCCCTAGTCATTACTCCTGTGAGCAAAGCCAGCGCAAACCAAAGAGCAGGACGGTCTGGCCGCACCTCTGCAGGTGTGTGTATGTGTGTGTGTGTGTGTGTTTGTATGCGCACATACACATTACTGTGTCGATGTGGATCAGTTTTATGAGTGTGCATGCATGCCTGTGTCTAATTGTGTGCGTCCTTCAAAGAAAGTTTGCGAGGTGTTGTGCATGGTTGCATCATGTGAAGTACTAGACTGGTGACAAGGCTTCGGCCGCAGGCAACGCTGTTGCACTTTTCCTTCCTTGATCACACAGTGTGTGTGTGTGTTAATATACAACTTGTTGTGCAGCAGCATAGCTTCACATGGCCTCAGGGCCATGCATCAGGTTGCACTCGCTCTACCTTTGATCAATGAAAGTAACTGTCTTGTTTTCTCATCTCGTCATGCTTGCTCATCAAGTGCCCTGCAAATGAACTTTAAACGCCCTGTTCTACGTATCAAGTGCAGTAAAAGGGCATTCATTCGTTACCAAATTCACTGACATTTTTTCCAAACGTTCCCAAGAATTATTGGCCCCCAATTCTGTAGGACTGAGGCTACAGTGCTTGCTCATTTTTTCACAAGTGTTGCCACATGCTTCCGTTTCAAATCACACAGGCAAGTGCTTCCGCCTCTACACAGCCTGGTCATATGAAAACGAATTAGACGAGAGCACCGTTCCTGAGATTCAAAGAACGAACCTAGGTGAGGGTGGAGGGATGTGCGATGCAGGGCCAGGTCTGTTTGCGTGCGTGCAAGTGCGCGTGTATGCAAGAGTGTGTGTGTGTATGTGTGTGTGTGTGTGTGTGTGAATGTGCGCATGCACACACACACACTTTATTTGATCCATGACCTGTCATTGCTACATTTTGGACCACACCCTGTCAATGGTCTCATTTCTGGCCACTTCTGCTCTGGTTTCAGAAAACAAGTCTTAAACTGATGCGCCAAAAAACTGTGCAATATCTTGAATATTTTGACATCACTCCCTGTCTCTCTTGCCACAGGAAATGTGGTACTGATGTTAAAGTCGCTCGGCATCCACGACCTCATGAATTTTGACTTCATGGACCCTCCTCCTGCTGAAACTCTGCTGCGCGCGTTGGAGGCTCTGTACGCGCTCGGAGCACTGAACGACAAAGGTGCGAGGCTTGTCGTCCAGGCTGCGTCTCATGTTTCTCCAGCTATGAGGTGGTCAATTGCGCTTTGGGACTGCAAGCTCTGTTACCTTGAAATTTGTGTACTGTTATTGCAATGTACCTCTCATCCAAGCTCTAGGCAGCCGACTAGAATGCTGAGTGGTCGAAGTTTGATCAAGAGGGGTTGAACATTGTCTTTGCGCGCGAAGTTATCATCAAGTAAAAGCCTGTCCACGGCAAGTCAGAGAGGACTGCCCCGTGCTTTCTCTACAAAGCGTGACACTGCACGAGGCCTAATGTTTACCCAAATTCTTCAAGTGTCTCAGTATAGTGTTTACATGTGTGTGAGCACTACCCCACACATTTCAGGGGAGTTGACGAAATTGGGACGACGCATGGCTGAGTTTCCCTTAGACCCTCAGCTTGCCAAAACGCTGCTTGCAAGTGAAACGTATGGCGTGTCAGATCAGGTGAGTGGGTTGGATAAGAAGTTAGATGGGAAGTCTCAATGAGGGGATTAGATAAGTGGAATTAGACCAGAAGAGAAACCTGATGAGAAATCCTGATGCAGGATCACGTGGATTTTAGATCATGTATAAAAATCTGTGTTTGAGCAACAGTGTGGGAAATAATACGTTGGGGGATGTATTACTTAAGTTAAGCTTACTGAGACTGAAAGTATGTGTGCATGCAACAAGAAAAGCAAGATTGAAGGGAAGAAACTTTCTCCTTCGCAGTACTGACGATAATAATGTCCACATGTTTTTGTGAGACATAGCGCAAATGCCTTGGAATTAGATGAAATTTAGAAAGGCTCATCTCATTCGAAGCAAGAATTGTAGGCAGAGTCCGATGGGCTGGGTAAGATTCATGGGACAAAACAGAAGCATCGTTTTGCATGCTTTTTGAGTGGGGCTCTGTGTGCACGAGTTCACATGTTGCCTTGATGCAAATCTTTGTCCGTATGGATTTTGACTCATAACTGTTAACTTTTTTACGCTGTTCTATTTCATTCTTCAGATTGCCACCATTTGCTCGATGGTGTCTGTGGGCGCCTCCATCTTGTATCGACCCAAAGACAAGCAGGTGTGTGTGTGTTTGTTATGTGTACGTGTGAATATGAATGTGAGTGTATGCTGCCTAACATTACTATGATTATGAGTATCAATATGACAATGAGTACAAGCCTATATATTTAGTATAAGCCTGTGTATTAATATGATCATGAGTATGATTATGAGTAAAAGCTTAGATTCAATTGCATGATGGATGCGGACCTTTCACTTGCTCTGCTCGCTTGCTAACCCTTGAAGCCTGTCTTAGATCTTCATCGCGCTCTTTCGGTTAGGTGTGAGCCCCTCACACTCTCATCTTTCATCAGTCATCTTTCATCTCATCTTTCATCAGTCAGGTGTAAGCCCCTCACACTCTCATCCGAACGCAACACATCCAAATTTCTCTCTCAGGTGTTTGCCGACAACGCTCACAAAAACTTTGCTCGTGGCAATGTGGGGGATCATATAGCGCTCATGAACTGCTACGAGGGCTGGGCGGAGTCCAACTTCTCCACTCAGTGGTGTTACGAAAACTACGTGCAAGTAAGTCATGCAGAGGAGTCTCAACATCTGTTCTGCTGTCCAAGGCACAGACTTTGCAGCCCTAACTGTATACGTGCTCTTTGAGGCTGGTGTTATGGGGCAAGGCAGGTCCTTATCCATTTGCATTTATGTATGTATGGATCAAAACTACACATATGGTGTACATTCAGGATCTTGGCTGGGCAATCTTCTAAAATTTGGTCATATGCGGCAATTACATATGAATCTGGCCACTTTGTAAATCTCCAAACCTGCATGCCTATTGCCCTGTGATTGGCTACGTCACAGGCTGTTTCTTTTGGCAGCATTCTAGGCAAACCTGCCAGAAAAATGGCAAGGGAAGACTTTCATGGACTATGCCTGTTGACCAGTGATTTAGGAGCTTGCTGTGATCCTAATATAACTCATATTTTTGCTTGAGCACCAAATCATCCACTGCAATCTGCTGAGTATTACTCTGCTCACATTTTTACTTCGCTCACATCAAGCAAGCTCGGGGTTACCAAAAAATATCACACACACGCACACACACACGCACACACACAGACACACAGACACACATCCCACCCTCTCCCTGTGGCTGCAGGCACGCTCCATGAAGCGTGCTAGGGACATCCGGGACCAGCTTGTTGGGCTTATGGAGCGTGTGGAGATTGAGATAGTGTCAGACAGCGGCAACCTGGATGGTGAGCCTGCCTTTGTGGAACTCTGTGTATGCATGATTTTCGGTTTGCCTCATGGATTGAGGAGGTTGAGGCAGCGATAGCTCAGTTGGGTAGCTACAGCAGCAAGTATGTGCCTTTGAAAGCAGATTCATTGGCGTAAGTGGTTATGTACGTCTCCTAGGTATCCATCAGCTCTGCGGGCTTTGCAATTCAATTTTCACCATGTGTGTGGCATTGCAATTCTGCCAAGCATCATGCATGCTTAACTTCGAATCAATGGCTTGTGGCCTGCCTTTCAGCTTTCAGTAACTGAAGGCTGCAGGTACACCAATACTTGCAACACAACGCACACACACCACGCACAATATCTCGGTCGTAGGTGTAAAAAAAGCCATTGCAGCTGGGTTCTTCTACAACACGGCGCGCCTGCAAAAGGACGGCAGCTATAAGACAGTCAAGCACCCCCAGACAGTACACATACACCCAAGCTCAAGCTTGTCGGAGGTAGGTCTGGGCAATTACGCTTCTTTTCGATCACTGCTTTATACCCGCAGCTAGCTTCTTGCCGTGCCTGCATAAAGTTATTTGAATTCCATTATCATTCTCAAGAGGATGTGCATTGGTTTTGCGCAAGGCTTCCGCGTTCCCATGGCGCTCATGATCAATTTCATGACGTTGCAACACTTGTAAATATTCTACATATGCCCTCCCACCTCGTTTCAGGTCATGCCCCGCTGGGTGGTATACCATGAGCTTGTTCTGACCAGCAAGGAGTACATGCGCGTGGTGAGCGAAATTAAAAGCGAGTGGCTCGTGGAGATCGCCCCCCACTTTTACAGCAAAAAGGACATACTGGTAAGTGAGACCACCTCATACTTTCGTGGATTTCGTGAGATGGCAAGCTCAACTATTTTGACTTTGGATTATGCATGCATATACAGACGTATGGACATATACCTGCATCAAACTGTTTAGGCACATGTACAGGCACTTATGTACACTCACGTACACACAACACACAGATACACGTATACACGCAAATACACATATACACACAAACACACAGGTGTACACACACACACACACACACACACACATATTTGCAGGAGGACGGGCGTAAATTGCCCAAAGGAAAAGGCAGAGCAGGGATGGACTAAAGCAATTATCCGCATAGAGCTGCTTTACTATGACACGTAGAAGCATTGAAAGAAGGAATGTGTGTATTTCTAGCGTAGCCCTTGCTCCTTCTAATACTTTAGACGTAGCAATTATACGAAGATGTTTTAATTGTTTCCTGCCATATTTATCTTCCTGTCTGGATTTTGTCTTGGACCAGGCTGTCCAATTCAATTAATTGAACGCTACATTGAAAACTCTTTATTTCGTTCAAGTAAAAAAGGCATTCTTCACTCTACAGCAGGGTACATGTACATTTTATGATGGCTTTTTTGTTTCAATGGCCATTATCTTACGATTATCTTACTATGATTGCAGACGTAGCTTATGCCCTTCTGCTGCTTGCCATATAAATTACCGGCATAGACACTCGTTGAGCAAGTGCTTCTGGCTAATTAGGCACAAGCTAGACGGAGGTTATGTGTTAAAACTTCTGCAGATCTGAAAAGCAATCACTCTGCTGATTTGAAAAGCAATCACGATGAAGCGATTGGCAAGTCTGAACCACCTTCAACCTTGATGGGTTTCTCAATCAATTAATGTGTAAGCCTGCTACGCAAGAGTTTGTGTGAAACTCAATTCCTTATAATAGAGGAAAGACTCGCCCTGCTAGTATGTTGACGCAGCTAGTTCGGAAATTGGACAAGCATTGGTAACAGTTAGCACCTTCAAAACTAGAACGTCTGCAATGTGACGTGGCAAGACATAAAATGTATTAAGGTAAAGTAAGAGTGTCCAAACATTGCGCGCTGTGCAGCATTCATGCAGCCTCACAACAATACAATGAAGAACGGGCAAAAAAGTAGTGTAAGATAAGAATAAATCTATTGCTCCTTTTTGCTCACCAACTACCTAACGCGTGCTGGTCCTCATCAGCGTAGAGTCTTACTTTTAACATTTGTTTCACAAGTGTTGCACAATCACTACTCACTCATTCTTACAGGGAATAAAAGAAAAACTACGCAGGCAGTGAAAGCCACTCCCCACATTTATTAAGGAAAGGAGCCACTTTGATTGGTACCGAGTACCGTAAAGCTCCTCCACCGTAAAAAGAAAAGGAAAAATGAATGGGGATCAGGAGGGTTGCAGGCTTGGCCTGAAACCGGCTCCTGATGAGAGTTGATAATAGTACTGGAAAGGGCACGTCTGGTATGGACAAGTTTAGCAGCAAAGTTCACAGAGTGCACATGGGGCTTGGAGGCAAGCTTCTTAACTCTTTGAGAATCGAGACCCAGTTCCTTTTAAAGGCTTCAGCGTATGAGTATTGTAGATGGTGCCGCCCACACCCAAAAGGATGATGTGAAGAGTAACAAAGGCTCCTTGGAGAATGTAATTCTTACACACACATAAGCACACATCCACGTGCATTTGGGTTCACGCTTCTCTTGCATGACCAGCGGTCTTTCGCCCCAAAGGACTCCACAGGTCAGCAACACCGTGTGAAGGAGTCCTCTCTCAAAGCAGTTGCAACACCGTGTGAAGGAGTCCTCTCTCAAAGCAGTTGCAACCTAGAAGTCCTCATCCTCGTCCCCGCTGCTGCTCGTGCTGCTCACGTCGTCCACCTCTTCCATGTCGGCGTTCAGGATGAAGTCAAAGGCCGACGGGTTGACCGGCTTGGGAGCCGCAGGGGGTGGGGCACGCTGCTGCTGCTGTTGCTGCTGCTGCTGCTGCTGCCGCTGCCGCTGCCGCCTCCCGTCCTCAGCCAAAGCCTTGCCAGCCTCTTCTTCCTCTGGTGTAGGAGCGGCCACGCTGACTGTAGGGGTACATGTTTGCATACGTGTGTGTACATGCTTGTGTGAGTGTTTGCATGTGTATACTATGCTCAGGTGGGTGATTGTCGTTCGGAGGATGAGTGCACCTGATCTGCAGCGTTGCAACAGCCCCCCAAAAGAGAGCACAACAATTGATGTAACAGTACAGATGTTACGAAATATGGGCCTGCCAAGTTTGGTGCGTATGTATCTAGCCGGATTTGAGGCACCCCTTGTAGTACACGAGCGTGCTTACGTGCGTAAATTTTGCCAACTACCAGCTGAACCCCCCCACCCCCCGAACGATCAGCAAGTAGTATACATCAATGCACGCACACAGATGAGCACCTGATTTTCTACCTGCTGTGCGTGGCTGCTCCCCTGGAAGCAGAACTGCTCGTTGCTGCTGAGCAGAGACTTGCTGCTGCTGAGCCTGCAAGCGCTGGCTGGTGGCGTGCTCCCTGTGTTGTGGCGGGATGACGAGTAATTGAGAAGCACTTTGCACATCACATTCCATAACGGGCACGCAAGTATCAAAGTCTTTAATATCTTGGATATCTTGGATATCTTGACACATCTCCTGTTTCACTTTTCCCGGTGAAACAAGGAACATGTGCACGCGTGTGTCTGCAATGGCAGCTCATTGCGTGTGATCCCTGTGAGAGATCCAAATGGTACGTTATCTCTGGTGTAACCAGTGAGACCCAATAGTAAAGGATCACTGCAGGTTCATCCACCTCTGCACAATGGCTACACATAAGAGATGTAGAGGAACTGAGGGCGCCTTGATTTAGTTTACAAGAATAGACAGGTCCATCTGCCTCTGCTGATACACTAAAGAAAAGAAGTACGTTCAAAGTAAAACCAACAACTAACAGGCACAAGAAGTCCTAGTGCAGCCTTAAATAATGCAGAACTTCTGCAGCAGAAGTTGTGCCCTGTACAAGCACAAAGCTGTGCTAAACACTCTGCAGGCTACAAAGCAAATAAACGTCGCATGCATTGATGTCCCCCTGTTCTACCTTGACTAATTGACTGCCTACCACAACTTTCCCTCCTCAGCAACGCCTCACCTTGCAATACGGGTCAAGCTGCTCTGTGCCATCTGCCACTGCTGGGGTGCAGGGGGCAGGCTAGCAGTAGTACGTGCAAAGGTGGTGTGGCGAATGAGGTGGGCATACGCGAGCACAGCTTCAGGAGAGGGAGTGTGGGGGAGCACACGCTTGACGGGCTCTGCAGCCTCATCAATGCATGCTTGAAGGTTTTCGATGCCGGTTTCCAAGTTCTGAAGCGTGTGACTCAAGCTACGTAGCAAATGGTGTGTGTGTCTGTCTGTCTCATTCTATGTGTGTGTATGTGTGATTGTGTATGTATGCATTTGTGTGCGTGTTGTGTGTGCGTGTGCGTGTGTGTATGCGTGTGCGCGTGTGTGAATGAATGCACGTACGTGTGCGTGTGTGCGTATCTGTGTGTGTTTTTGTGTGTGTTTTGTGTGTGTACGTGCGTGTGTGCGCGTGTCTGTACGTGCGTGAGTGCGTGCGTGCGTTTGTGTGTATGTGAGTGTGAGTTGTGTGTGTACCTGTGTGTGGTTTTGTGTATGGTTTTGTGTGCGTGCGTGCGTGCGTGCGTGCGTGCGTGCGTGCGTGCGTGCGTGCGTGCGTGCGTGCGTGCGTGCGTGCGTGCGTGCGTGCGTGCGTGCGTGCGTGCGTGCGTGCGTG
>Ga0307968_1001756_pt1:2500-17841 | contig 17841 bp, 19 predicted proteins | sample OrgLakmetagen650_FD_201834 | JGI IMG/M metagenome (GOLD analysis project Ga0307968, IMG submission 201834) | Saline water microbial communities from Organic Lake, Antarctica - #650 | ecosystem: Environmental > Aquatic > Non-marine Saline and Alkaline > Saline | place: Antarctica... | reverse complement strand
TCAGCATAGGGACCGTGAGAAGCTGCAGAGGGAAAGGCAGCTCAAGGAGCTGCAAGAGGAAGAGGCAAAGGCAAGGGGCGAGGCTGGGAAGAGGCCTGTGGGGTGCCTGCGCGGCTCCACCCCTCATCGCCCCTTCAGAGTGAATGTAGAGAGTAGAGAGTGGCTCTTGCTGCATGTATTCCCATCACCTCTCTTTACCTGCTTCTGAGCACAGCTTCAGCCTCAGCCACAGCTTCAGCCTCAGCCACAGCTTCAGCCATAACAAACAGCAATAGCAGTGCACAGGCAGCATTCACAAGGGGGCTCTGGAACTCAAAAAATAATTCCCGGCAGGGCCATACATCCCGAAGTGCCCTCGAACTCAAAAATTAATCCCCAAACCCCCTCGCGAACTAAAAATCGTAATTTTAATTAATTTTTTGAGTGTGGTCACGAAGTGATCGTGAACGGACGGTATTTATGAGTTCACACGGTGCAACATGATCATTTATGAGTTCACACGGTGCAACATTTAGTTTATGAGTTCACACGGTGCAACAGGTTGAGTATTTATGAGTTCATACGGTGCAACATGTCGATTATTTATGAGTTCACACGGTGCAACAGGTTGATAATTTATGAGTTCATACGGTGCAACATGATTATTTATTATTTATGAGTTCACACGGTGCAACAGGTTGAGTATTTATGAGTTCATACGGTGCAACATGATTATTTATGAGTTCACACGGTGCAACAGGTCAATTCATAGTGCGTGACCCTATGACTGAATTTAATGGATGTTGTTTGATGTATAGACTTCATAATGGTCAAACTTGAGGGTAGCAGTGTCAGGGAGAGAGGTCCTTTTTAGAGACATTCACGATATGCTACCAAAAGTTAACTTGTTAACAACAAGTATGTCCGGCACATAGTAGGAAAAACTCACGCGTACACACACAAGCACACACACTCATGCGCACGCGCACGCACACGCACGCACCATATTCAAGGAGCCACCTATCGTTGCAGTGGGGACGGATATCGTCCTCAGGCAGGTACGAAAATGTGATCTGCAGTGATACAGGACAGAAGCAGGGGTTCAGACGCAAATTGAAGCGAATGCGTTAAGTTGCAGTGTGCACATATGTTTAGAGTGGAGGAAGAAAAGGAACAATACTAGCCTTTCAGGAACATATAATGCCAGAAAGAGCCTGCCATACACACATACATACGATACATACACATATACACTGACACGCGCACACAAACCCTCCATCCTCCCCATTTGCCAATGCATTCCAAAATGCCATTACACGTGAAATTAGGGTTGGCCATAACCCTATACATACGGTGTATATACGGCATTTTTGGAAGGAGAATCACCAGATATACGGTCATAATATACAGTCATAATATACAGTGTATATATACGGTACTGGCCAACCCTACATATAACCTAACACACACGCATACTCGCGTACCAGCATATTACACACACACGGACACACGTAAACACGCGCACACACACGGACACACACGCACGCACGCGTGCACACACACATACAAACACACACCTGCTCCCCAGGAGAGATGTCACGCAGCGCAACCAGGCTCAGTGAGGGAGTTGCCCTGCTCTTGCTCAGCCTCTCGGAGTTGCGATTAGCACGTGCAGGCCGCTCATCTCCCAGTGAGTAAACACCCCCTGCAGGAAGGCAGACCGATGGCCTTCCCTTTTAAGTGTAGCTTGAACGCTCTGGTAGCTCACCACTCATACCACACTCCTATTACTGTTTGGCCTTCTCCTATTACTGTGTGGCCTTCCCTTTTCAAGTTTAGTTTGAGCGCTCTGGCAGCTCACCACTCATACCACACTCCTATCACTGTTTGAACCTGAGAGGGCAGACTGACAGGGCAGGCTGACAGCACGTTTCATAGTAATATACTCAGTGCTCAACGCAAAGCTGCCTTTTGCCAAACCGCGTCAGCATGTGTGTATACGTGTGTGTGTGTACGTGTGCTATGTGCAAGCGTGTTGTGTGTACGTGTGCTGTGTGGGTTGAGCATCCTGGGCTGGGTTAGTCAGGAAAGGGGTGTACCTAACCTCTAAGGCATGCAGCGCTATGGGCAGGGGGATCAGAGGATCATGACATCAGACATGTGTGCCATGCAGAGGGCTGTCCCTGCCGGCAATCTCCCAGCGCACTCACCGACCTCCTTGCGCAGATGCTTTCCCGTGTAGTCTATGGTGAAAGCTGCACTGGCAGTGTCTCTGCCCGCGTGGTTGGCCATGTCCAGGATAGGGACCATGAGACCCACCTCGCTCAGCCAGGACAGCGATTGTGGCAGGTTAAGCTGTGTGTGCACATGTGTGTGCGCGTGTGTGAGTGTGTGTGTGTGCACGTGTGTGTGAGTGTGTGTGCACGTGTGTGTGTGCGTGTATGTGTGGACGTGTGTGTGTGCACGTGTGTATCCGTGCGTGTGCAAAGGTAGAAAAGGTGATTGAGTACAATACCAAGTACTTCAGCAGGTGTTATTCCATCGAGGCAGGACAGGGTGAGCTGCGAGCTGAGCTGTACACGTAAATAAGACGTGGCTTAAAAATGATTTGCTTGAAGCTGGCAATACCAGCCACCGGTCGATCAACACTGAAGTGGCTGTGGGTTGGGGTTCATAACCTTTTTGAGTCCATCAACCTGATGAAAAGGTAGAAGAAGTAAGCCTCGCAGATACCAACTCAAAGCTACCCAAGACTGAGCATCTCATGATGAGTTCTTCAGCCTGAAGAAAAGGTAGAAGGAGTAAGCCTTGCAGATACCAACTCAAGGCTACCCAAGACTGAGCATCTCATGATGAGTTCTTCAGCCTGAAGAAAAGGTAGAAAAAGTAAGCCTCGCAGATACCAACTCAAGGCTACCCAGGACTGAGCATCTCATGATGAGTTCTTCAACCTGAAGAAAAGGTAGAAAAAGTAAGCCTCGCAGATACCAACTCAAGGCTACCCGAGACTGAGGATCTCACAACGTAAATATCAAATATCACATGGGCAGAGACGTTTGGCGCATCTTTGAAAAGAAAACAATACGGTAGCAATACATTGGCAGTCACATTTATTCATCACTCTCTTTGTCATGCGTTTGTTTTAAGTGCTCGCTTCCTGATTTGCCTTCTGTTTCCGCGCGCGCACACACACACACACACACACACACACACACACACACACACACACAATCTTCTGGCTTTCCAGCTCTCACCCCTAGACCATCTCCCAGGTTATAAAAAAAATAGGTTGTAATAGGTTGTAATAGGTTGTAAAAATAGATCCTAATACGCATGGAATGGAAAAAGGGGGGAGAAGTAGCCGTCTCCTATATTGCTTTTTGCCCCTTCCATCACGCAATGCGCTACGGAACCAAGACACGAACCCTTGTTCTTGAACATATGAACTTATTTCTGGCTATCCCCAACTCGACCTTTATCCTTCCAACCCCATCAAACCCCCTACCTTGAACTTATTTCTAGCTATTCCCAACTCGACCTTTATCCTTCCAACCCCACCCCACCCCACCCCCTACCTTGAACTTGTTCTGGTTTGCCTCCTCCAGGTCCCAAGACAGGGTGCGTGTTTTGGCAGCCAAGTAAGCCTCTGCAGCCGCACACGCACGCACACACAAGACAATGCACCTCTCGTTGATAAAGTGCTCAATGTCATAGCATTCCGACAGAGGCTTTGCTAGTTGCTACACCATGCTTTGCTATTCATGTCTGACACAAAAGCAAAGAGAGTGCTGTGCAGACAGCTGCACTTGTCGCGAGGCACACAGATACACAGCACAGTCACACAGAGCACAGTCATACACAGCACAGTCATACACAGCACAATCACAGTCACACACAGCACAGTCATACACAGCACAGTCACAGTCACACACAGCACAGTCACACACAGCACAGTCATACACAGCACAATCACAGTCACACACAGCACAGTCACACACAGCACAGTCACAGTCACACACAGCACAGTCACACACAGCACAGTCACAGTCACACACAGCACAGTCACAGTCAGCTGCTCTTAATACGTGACGCGAGACACACACAGATGCACAGCACAGCAAATCGAACGACACCCTAGACTCATTGAAAGGAACACAAACACACATTTGTCACGTATTGAGAGTGCACCTCATAAGCACAACAGGTAAGTGCGCACACGCACATGTACGTACACACACGCACTCGCACATTCACACACACGTGTGCACACACTCACACACACACACACACACACACACACACACACACACACACACACTCACACACACACGTGTGTGCAGCATTTCTGTAGCACCCTGCGTTTAGTTGCGCCTGGCACCCTTAAAACAGTGTGCGTCCACAAACATGAATGAGATTATTTACAGCTCAACTTTACCAAAAAGCATGAGATCCTGTTTACCTCTGCAGCTCTCTGATTTCTACTGTTTGTGGTTTGTATTTAATTTGCTTGCTACATGCACTCAGGTGAGCAGTCTCAGCACTACACATAATATTTTCGTCATTGCCCAAAGACAGGCTTTTGCCTTGAAATTGTAAAGAATAGGCCCCAGCTCATTGAGTGCGCTTATGTGCGCCTTTGGAAATACCGGCACGCGACTAAGTCTTTGTGCGAGTCGAGCGACATAGTCGTGGTTTGCTTTCTGTTCTTTTGTCCTAGTGTTTCTGGCAGCAATGGTTTCAATGGAAGTGCGCCAGACCAGAAACCGAAAATGACGTGAAATCAAAGGGAGTAAACAGAGCCCATAGGCCTTCCCACTCACTGTTGTGTAGGGAGCGGAGGGTTGACCTGGACACGTTCTTGAGGAGCTGGGAGCCACCTGCACGTGATGCGCAACGTAATGATTCAGTCAGGGTCTACCCTAAATGGTACATACATTTTGAGCCATAACTGGTAGATACATTTTAGGGCATAACTGGTAAATATAGATACATTTTAGGGCATAACTGGTAAATACATGTTAAGGCACCTGTACACGCTCACGACACTGCTCATATGCGCATGCACAATGAGGCAGAACAATAGACAATCGACGCACGCACCTCTCAGCTCAAACAGCGCAGATTTGGTGATGCCCTCAAAGTGCGCCAGCTGTGGTGGGCAGGGTAAAGCACAGGTTTGCGATGCATGCATCAGTAGGATGGAAGAAGTCACAAATGGAATGCAGCTTATAATTTAGAAAAAAACAAACACTTTCTATGTAAAGAAAAAGAGGTATTCCCTGACTCCACCGTACCATCTGAGCATATAATTTCAACCCAAATCGGGTCTGGATATGGAGGCCACGTCAGAAGGAAATGTGTACCTCAAACACAGGCATTTACTGCTGCTTCAAAAGAGGGCAATTTGTGCTTATGACGACAGAAGGCTCTGGTTGAGTGCTTATATGGCTCTGGCTGAGTGTGTGTATGGCTCTGGCCAAGTGTGTGTATCTTTGATGGGAGAAGGCTCTGGCCAAGTGCTGGTCCTTTGACACACACACACACACACACACGCACATGCACACACACATACACACACACGCACACACGCACGTACACACACGCACATGCACACACGCACGCACGTACACGCACGCACACACACACACACACACACACAAGCACCTCTTTCTTGCGCTTAGCCACAAATCTCTGCAAGTCTGGGAGCGAGGCCACCACCTCCTGGCTCCAAGCGTCACTGCACAAAAGGGGGTCAAAAGGTCAAAAAATTGAAGTAACAGAGCCACGTGCACAGGAAGGGATTTACAAGTTTTTTGGTGCAGGAGAGCGTTTACTGACCCTCCGTGAAAGAATCTGTGGAGCAGCCACATATTTGGGTCGTCTCTGCATCCAAGCCTTGCGAGACTACCAGCAGAATTTTATTGGAATTTTATCAACGACGTCGATTGCTGCTGCCACACACCAGTAAGATAGTGCACTGGACGGTGCAAAGTAGGGCCAACAAGTGTGCACACAAACACAATACACGCACACACACGCACACACACGCACACACGCACATGCACACTCACATACAACATACAACACACAAACACACGCAAATACATGCACAGAACGCTCATACTCATACAGCTGGAGCAGGGGCGGCTTAAATTCATGCATGCACGCCCACACAAATACACAACACACACACACACCTGTACTCCGTGGGCAGATCATACGACTGGGGCAGGGTGCAAAAGTAGCGCCGCCAAGGTGAACGTGACCCACGCACGTATGCCTCGTACATCAAAGCAAAGGTGTCCAAATGTATGTCACCGTCTACAACGTACTTCCAGCCTGTGGTGGCAGCACCAGCCTGCGCACTGCACAGGGATAACGGGAAACGCACGTGTTATCTTTTCATGGCTTACATGCAAACTGCACAGTCAAGGGAGGAGGCACCGTAAGCTCACTTCACAGTCCAAGCTTTAAGTGCACACTGTACGGTGGAGTGGGAAAAGGCTGGGCATTTGCGTGTTTCTTACTTCGCATGCACTGGGAACAGTCAAGGGAGGAGGCACCGTAAGCTCACTTCATAGTCCAAGTTTTAAGTGCACACTGTACGGTGGAGTGGGAAAAGGCCGGGCATTTGCGTGTTTTCTTACTTTGCATGCACTCGGCACAGTCAAGGGAGAAGGCACCGTGAGCTCACTTCACAGTCCAAGTGCAGACTGCATAGTGGTCAGGGAACATATCGGGCCTACACGTGTATCTTCATACCTCATATTTCATACTTCATATTTCATACTTCATATTTCATATTTCATATTTCAGACCTCATATTTCACATTTCATATGCACTCCACACAGTCAAGGAAGGAGAGGTGCGAGCACTCACATGCTCACTTCACAATTCAAGTGCACACGTGCACACTGCACCTTGAATGGGAGATGTAAAGGGGAAAGGTAAAATCACACACGTGTGATCTTCACGGTTCATGTGTAGGGTTAGCCAGAACTGTATAAACACACCATGTATGACCATATATTTGGTGATGTCTCTGCGCAAAACACCGTATATGCACCGTATATACATGGTTCTGGCCAACCCTATTCATGTATAGGTCTGGCCAGAGCCGTATACACACACCGTAGCTTGTATACATGAAGATTCCCTCCTAAGAACATTGAATTCACACCGTATATACGTGTTCATGTTTGGTTCTGGCCAACTCTGTATCATGCAAAGTGCACAGTCAAGGAACAAGGCACGTAAGCTTATTTTATCTGTCTCATGCAGAGTTAAGCATAAATAACCTGCCTCATGCAGAGTTAAGCTTATTTCATCTGTCTCATGCAAAGTAAGCTTATTTAATTTGTCTCATGCAGAGTTAAGCTTATTTCATCGGTCTCATGCAAAGTAAGCTTATTTCATCTGTCTCATGCAAAGTAAGTAGAGTTGGCCAGAACCATATATATACGGTGTATATACGGTATTTTTGGCAGGGAAATCACCAAATATACGGTCATATACGGTGCATATATACGGTTCTGGCCAACCCTAAAAGTAAGTTTAATTCATCTGTCTCATGCAAAGTAAGCTTAATTCATCTGTCTCATGCAAAGTAAGCTTATTTCATCTGTCTCATGCAAAGTAAGTAGGTTTGGCCAGAACCATATATATACGGTGTATATACGGTATTTTTGGCAGGGAAATCACCAAATATACGGTCATATACGGTGCATATATACGGTTCTGGCCAACCCTAAAAGTAAGCTTATTTCATCTGTTTCATGCAATGTAAGCTTTTTTCATCTGTCTCATGCAGAGTAAGCTTATTTCATCTGTCTCATGCAAAAAGCACAGTCAAGGAAATAGACACGTAAGCTTATTTCATAGTTGGAGGGCGGTCAGGCGCAAACACACGCGTGCGTACTTCAGCATGCACGCGGTGAAGTAGCCACACAGTGCTGCACATTTTCGATGAAAAGGCACGCATGCTTGTGTGCACAGGGCAAGGTATGCGCACGAGCATGACTCAATCCCAGCACAGTAGTCTTTATGGTGCGTAGTCACGTGGGTCACCTATCATTTGAGTAATCCATCACAAATGTGGATACCTGCGTACATACTTATGAGAGAATTGTCCAGAACCGTATATTTACACCGTATTTGACCGTATATTCGGTAATTTCCCAGCCAAAAACACCGTATATACACCGTACATACACGATTCTGGCCAACCCTACTTATGAGTGAGCTGCACTAAGTACTAAGCAGATCTGTGTGAGCACCGAGCCTTGTACCAAGTGCCCAAAGGAGAGCTGCATGCTGTGTGAACTACCATTTGCTGCTCTAAGAACTGAAAGGGGAAAAACGCTTGCGAGCTTCGTATGCAGCATAGCATGATGCATCAACATAGTAAACCAAGCACGCACGCTTAGATAGCACGCTTAGATAGCACGCTTAGATAGCACGCTTAGATAGCACGCTTAGATAGCACGCTTAGATAGCACGCTTAGATAGCACGCTTAGATAGCACGCTTAGGTACAACCTGTCACTTAGACATACATACCAATGAAGTGGGGTGAAGGAAAGGTGATCACCTTCATTGTCAGCCTGTCTATGTTCTTGAGGGACACCCCAAACAACCTTAGATTGCACATTTCGGATCTTACAGATGCACGCTGAAGTCAGAAGTCACACAACAGCTGTACGCCAAAAGCTGCCAGTTGCTGCCTCCATTGGTATAAATAGCTAAGAGGCGCCTCCTACTTTACAGCATACAATGTACCAAGCAGCCGTGGGCTATTCATATTTCATTTTTCAAATGCACTCCACACAGTCAAGGAAGGAGGGCCCTGTGGAGAATTTGCACTTTGTGCACACTCTTCTTTCCTTAGGGTGCAAAGTCAGGTCACAAGAGAGGGGGCGTTGCATGTGAAAGTTTTGTGGTCTCACGCGTGTGTGCAACAATGCGCGTTGATCGCACCTTGCAGACATTGTGGCGATGGATAATGCAAATGTGTAGGGCACGGAGAGGATCAGTTCTCCTTTAGGGACGTGACGCAGCGCCTGCAGATGTGCGTTAGGGAGTGTGTGCGTAAGCATGGGCATGTGTGTGCGTGTATGTGTGTGCTTGTGTGTGCGTATCGCAAATGCGTGTGTATGTGCGTGTGTGCATGTGTGCACTCATGTGTGTGTGCGTGCGCGTTTGTGTGTGTGCGCGTGCGTGTTTGTGTGTGTGTGCGTGCGTGCGCATGTTCGTGCCAGTGCCTACCTGCAACCCTCTCATGCCGTCAAAAGTCCCCAGCCCCACACCATGCACGTTTGCCCCCCCCCTATCAAGTTCTTCCACAAGCAGCTTGAAGTCCTCGCTGCCATCAGGGCTTAAGCATGTGTAGGCCACCAGATCAGGCTCTCGGGGGAACAAGGAGATGGCCATGGTATCGATAAGGGTGGGTATGTCCTTGAAGAGCACAATTACGTTGCCGTAGTACATGCATACGCTGACGAGCAAGATCGCGAGGGACACCGCAAAGGAAATTGTGGTGCCTGACATGGGCTTGCGGCCTGCCATGGGTTGGAAGTGGTGGCGTAGAACGCCCTGCAGAGGAGGTTGAGCAAGAAACAGGTTGTCAGTGAGTTCAAGCAGTGCGCGTGCTGTGTTTGTGAGCATGTGTGTGTATGTGTGTGTGCGTGTGTGTGTGCGTTTGTGCAAGAGTGTGTGTGTGTGCGTGCGTGTGTGTGTGTGTCTGTGTGTGTGTGTGTGTGTGTGTGTGTGTGTGCGCGCGCAAGTGACTGGTGTGTGTGTATGTGTGTGCATGTTTGTGTGTGTGTGTATGTGTGTGTGTGTGTGTGTGCGCGTGTGTGTGTGTTGTGTGTGAGTGAGTGAGTGTGTGTGTGTGTGTGTGTGTGTGTGTGTGTGAAGTGTGTGTGTGTGTGTGTGTGTGTGTGTGTGTGTGTGATTGAGAGCGCGCACGTGCTCGCATGCTCTGGCAGGTTGGTACCTCTACACTCTTCGATTGAGGGTGCTCTATCCAAAAATTTTAAAGTATGTTCCATTCAAAAGTAAAAAAGTTTGCCCCTGTTACATAATTTTTGTTTGCAATTAGTTTGCGCATGGCTCAGTGATCCTCAACCTCGTTTAATGTCCTGGCAACAGCAACTCTTGAGGGGCCTGAGCAGGCACACCTCCTCCTGTGCCAGCATCCGAAGCCAGCCACTCGCTGCTTTGGCAGGCAGCAGTATCAGAACACGCGCGTCACCCTCCTCCAGTCCCCCCTCCTCTCTTGCAGCAGCATGTTTTTCTCAGGCCTCATGCCCTGGGGCAGGTAGAGCCCGCTCCGTGCCCTCCTCCCTGCCCTTCTCGGCAGCTGCCCTGCTACAGCAAGCACGACGCAGCAGCGGCCAGCCTTCCTTTCCCCCACCCCCTCCATCCCAACCCATGTCCACCAGCAGCAGCAGCGCAGACGCTGTGGGTGGAGCAGGCTCAGGGGAGGCTGCAGCAGGTGAGCCAAGCATGTTTAAACAAAAAGCATGGCATGAGCATGTGCATCAGACCAGAGCATGAGCACACTCACGTGCACACAAGCGATTGCACGCGCATGGACACGAACACACACACACACACACACACACACACACACACACAACCACGCATGACTCATACACTCAGCAGCTGGGCTTGTCAGTGAAGATGATGACGACACCCTAGAAGAAGCGCCAAGACGCTTGGCACGAAAAAAGGAGCCCCCCGATCCCTGGAGTGACGAGCACCCCTCCAAGCTTGATGAGAACAACGACTTTGATACAATTCCAGACAACATCATTCTAGGCACTTCTCCCTCCGACACAGACCGCATCTTCTTCATTGACCAGTGGGTATGGGTGTGGGTGTGGACGTGGGTGTGTTGAGAAGAGGGGGGGGGTAAACAAATGTGTGTGGTGGGGGGACACAGAGAGAGAGAGAGAGAGAGAGAGAGAGAGAGAGAGAGAGAGAGAGAGAGAGAGAGAGAGAGTGTGTGTGTGTGTGTGTGAGAGTGCCTAATGATCGTATGGTACTGCAAGGCTTTCAGCGCTAGAGAAAGAAATGTGGTACAGGGCTAGCTTACCGATAGGTTTGGTGGCCAGAAGCACATATAAACACTGTGCATGGCGTGTATTCTGACCGTATGTTTTTTCTACAGCACTTTACACCTTTTGTGCACCTTTTTTATAAGATTCTGGCCAATCCCACTAGATAGGTCTTCCAGGAAACACACCGTGCACGTGGATTTTTGCTTAAATTTGCATATTGCACCTCTTATAAAACTTCTGCAACTACAATATGTATGTGTCATGTATAGGGTGCGAGGTACACCGTACGTACGTACATGTCCTCACCATCCCCCCTGGAAAAAGTTTTAACACCAATTATTTTACAGTAATAATCAGCAACCACCCCTTCTCAAAGGGGCTTTTGGAGCCCTGGGGGTGTGTGTGTGGCCAACTTCACCTCCCACAACTCAAGGAGGAAATGGAAGCCGCTGTCACTCTTGCTGTTGTTGCTGTCACTGCTGCTACTGCTGCTGCGTGCGTGTGCTAGATTTGCGTGCTGCTTGGGTGCTATAGCTAGAGTGTGTGCAAGTGTGTGTGTATATGTGTGTGTGCGTGTGTGTGCAAGGTTGCTATAGAGAGTGTGTGTGTGCATGTGTGCGCATGTGCATGTGTGTCTGTGCGTGTGTGCACCTGTGTGAGTATGTGCGCCTGTGCATGTGTGTGTCTGCATGTGTGTATGTATGAGTGTGTGTGCGCGTGTGTGTGTGTGTGTGCACGTTGTGCGCCTGCGCATTTCTGCTGCTGCATGAGAGCTTGCTTGCATCCCTGTCAGCTTTGTTAGTTACAATACCACAGAATGCCAGTGCAGTGCCATCTGTACAATCCTGTTGGGGCAAACCAACTTAGTTTTGCGAGTTCTGCATGGCTGCCTCTTGTTCTTGCGCTCCTTTGCCTCTCGCTCAGCCCGGTCCGCTCTTGCCTGCTGCAGACGGGCAAGGTCTGGGGAGGAAGGGGCAGGCGGAGCGGGGGGCATCCTCTGCGCTTGTCACTTCAAACATAAAATACATTTTGCTACCGCCCCCCTAAAAACCTGAACCGCTCCCCCTAGAAATAATTATATATTTTACCATCGTTTCACAAGTGATATGTCCAAAAAACAATAATTAGGGCGGTGATATATTTTATGTACGGTAACATAATATTTTCCCCATATTATATAAATGTACTAGAAAACGCAATATTTATTCCAAACTGTGCTCCATGGGGATTTGGATTTAAGGAGTTGATTGGTGAAAACCCTGCATGGATTGGAGAAGAAAGCTATCAAATGAGGGAGGGAAAGCCAGCAGTTTACACAAATAATTAGGGTTGGCCAGAACCGTATATATACGTATTTATACACCGTGTATTTGGTGGTTTCCAAGCCAAAAATACCGTGTGTACACCGTATGTATATGGTTCTGGCCAGCCATTTGTAAACAAATAATGGATCCGCTGCTGATGTTTGAGTTGTTTCAAACAACTTGTTTGAGTTGCTGGTTCATTGTCTAAAGCTGCCAAACAAACTTAAAAATAAGGTAGCTGATGTGACTGCTGCTCTTTGGGCTGCTGCTCAAATTGAACCAAAGGCCGCCATTTCAAGTTGCACCCCAGCTGGACCTTTGAGGCTCAACATCAATGACAGAGCGCATGAGCTCCTTGTGGCTGTCCTGCTGCTGCTTGGATGTTGGGATGTAAGGACGACAGGGAGCTGTTGTGCCTTGCGCTCTTGGGGGGGGCTCCCTCCTCCTCCATCAGCCCCTCTTCAGGCTGAGTAGGCCCGTTCACCGCCCATCATCCTGCTAGATTGACTGGGACGAGTTGCAAGGGCTAATGAGGTGGTTGCAACGCTGGCACCTCAGGGCACAAGGCTGATGTTCCTGGTCGGTGATGACTGCATCCACAATCTGCAATGGTCTTTCTGCTTCTGGTCTCCAGCTGCGACATGAGCTCCAGTGGGGTGTAGCAGGTCCCCAGGAGCTTCTGTTGGTACTTGCCATCTGGGCCCCTTTCTATCCCAAATGCTTTCCCCGTCATCTGTTCAGCAGGCATCTGCAGCGCGCTTGGCGCCACTCAAAAATATAATGTTATGCAGAACCCACCTGGTGATATCATCAGGAGGCGTCAAGGATCATAACTTTTTGGCATCACGTGTCGATTGAAATATAAATTACATATTTGGAATCCTGACGTCGAGAGCTATCGATTGGTATATTGATTTGTCGATTCTGAGGGGCCTGTTGGTGGGTGGTCATTTGGGGTGCTCAAAAATTTTGGGGGGGTCTCCAGAAATTTTCCGGGCTACTTCCAGCAAGTAATAAATATATTTTTGGAATCCTCCGCTCAAGCCCAGTCAAATGGCACCCTTGTTGGGTGATTTGATAAAAGGGGGGGGTCTGGGTGCCTGGTCGCAGAAACGCAGGAAGGCCAACAAGTAGGCCACAGGGGTGTGTTGGCAAATTACCAGCAATTGATTTCAAACTTGCAGTTCATGTATTGCATTTTACATGAGTTGCATGAATGAAGTAAAAAAGTGCTTCGGCAAAGGTTTTGGCTGGATTTGTGCACGAAGCAGGTGGTCAGTGCAATAGCGTGCGCATACCAGTTGTTGCCCTATAACTCTTCAGGTTTTAACCTATTTGGCACAAGAATGGTGCAGGCAGTTAGCTGCTTAGATTCTGAGCAGATTCACACCCGTTTTATTAGTGTGGGGGTTCAGGAAGGGGGGTCTGGGGGGTGGGTGGTCATTTTGTGCCGGAGGCCCATGATTTACACGCGACTGTCATGGATTTTCTGTTTAGCCTCCTGATATCATAGTATATAATTTATATAATGCAATAATCATATTATGGGGATGCCTCTCACCCTACTTATGTATGCATGTTTGTATATGTGCTGCAAAATAATATTCGCCTGCAATGTCCCAAGTCCTTACCACGCACACAGCACACAAAACACACACATACACACATATGCACACACATATGTTCACACACATTCACACATATGTACACACACGTAGGTCTCGCCGCCTGCAGCGCCCCCTCAGCCACGGAGCTGCTGCGCACATCCACCACCTTGTTCGCGTGCGCGAGTCTAAGGAGGGTGGCCTGCCGAGTGCACGTGTGGGCAAGGAGGGCCTTAAGAGGTCGTTCCTGGCCTCCATCGGTGACCAACTGCAAGCGCACGGCGTGGTGAAGGTGAGCGGGTGAATGGGTGGTGAGTGCGTATAGCTTTGTGTAAGTCGTTGAGAGTGGGTGAGTTAGCGTGTGAGGGAGCTTGGATTGGGACCGACTGCAAGCGCACGGCGTGGTGAAGGTGAGCGGGTGAATGGGTGGTGAGTGCGTATAGCTTTGTGTCAGTCGTTGAGAGTGGGTGAGTTAGCGTGTGAGAGAGCTTGGATTGGGACCGACTGCGAGCGCACGGCGTGGTGAAGGTGGGCGGGTGGCTGTGTATAAGTCCAAAGTGGTCCAAAGGAAGCTTGGAGTTGGCCTTGATTAGCGGCCAGGGACAAGCGTGTGGCATATGGTGAGGGTGGGGGATTAAGAAAGTTAAAAGTCGTGCGCTGATGAAGGGTCAAGGTGCATAGTACTAAAAGCTTGAAGGCTCAAAACTAGCCATGCTTGCACCAGTTGGCCATTCCACCAAAAGTGCAGCGTACCCATATTGTTTTGGCATTGGCTTTCCAAGGGAAGAGGCAGTGGGTTTAATGGGAGGAGTGTGTGGAGTGTGAATGTCATGAATGCTGGAGCGAGTGGCTCTTGCATGGTACTGCATGGTATAAGTTTGAAACGGTAGAGAGTAAGGCTGATTGGAGGAGTGAGCGTGAGCTACTTTGAAGAAATTAGGAGGGAGGTAGTCTGACGTGATTGAGGTTGGATTGGTTGGGCTCAAAGTGGATTTCAGGGAGGAGTGATGAACGGATTTCGGATTTTGCGCAAGTGAAATGGGCGGTCGGAACCGTAGTGCATAGTGCATGGGTATATAGGTGTTTGAGCAGCTGGGCTAGTATTAAATGCACCTTCTTCCCATGGAGCGTGGGGAGCTGTATTCTCCACTAACGTGGCTTTGCATCAAGTCATCAAGTCAGGTGCCTCGGTTTTGGTGGCCGGTCGTGCATGAATTGTAGGGTGCAGGGTGTATATTAAGTACTAAGTGTGTTTGAACCATCAGGTAAGGCATTTAGGAGTGATTGAAAGGGGTTGAGGGGGGAGGGGAGAAAACCTCCAAGTGTGTTTAAACCATCAGGTAATACATTTAGGATTAATTGAAAGGGGTTGAGGGGGGAGGGGAGAGCAC
>Ga0307968_1001755_pt1 | contig 17847 bp, 20 predicted proteins | sample OrgLakmetagen650_FD_201834 | JGI IMG/M metagenome (GOLD analysis project Ga0307968, IMG submission 201834) | Saline water microbial communities from Organic Lake, Antarctica - #650 | ecosystem: Environmental > Aquatic > Non-marine Saline and Alkaline > Saline | place: Antarctica: Organic Lake... | reverse complement strand
ACACACACACACACACTCTCACACACACACACACACACACACACACACACTCACACACACACACACACACACACACACACACACACACACACACACACACACTCATACACACGCGCAAGCGCACGCATGCAAACACACACACACACGCATGCACAAACACACACACGCGCACGCACGCACGCACGCACAAAGACACAAACAAACAATATTAACATATTTATAGAAACGACAGGGCAAAAAGTACTTATGTGCCTACATATTTACAGGAGGAATGGAAGCTGATGATAGATGATGAGCCAAACCAAGGGCTACGCAGGATCTGTGCTGATCTGCTAGGTATCTATATCCGTTTGTTTGCTAAACGTCAACTAGGTTGTCTGTATTTAAGCAAATACGTTGTTGCATCAATATCAGTGACCTTCCCTAAGTCTCTTTGATGGTTTAAAGCTTGCGAGTCCTCTTATAAATAATCATGCTAACGTGCACACACACAACGTACATACACACACGTGCATGCACATACAGTCTCTGAGCCGTCAGCTATAAACTATTCCCCCCTTGAGGTCCGGGAGGTTGTTCGCCATTTGTACCAGTACACAAAAGCCCAAAAGCTGTACGCAGCTTCACCTCTGCTGCTACCCCACGCGGACCTTTTGGCCCTGACTTCACAGTACACAGCTGATGATCTGTCCAGCCGTCTGAAGGCTCTGGATGCAGAAGTAGCAGAGGTCTGGTCTGGTGTTTGCTTGTGTGTGTTTCATGTGTGTGTGTGTGTGTTTGCCCAACATGCTCTGAGGACATCTCGACATCTCCATTGCAGAATTACAATTGTTTGATTGTACAAGTTATGATGCAGCAAGCCCGTGTGTGTGTGTGTGTGCGTGTGTCCAACATGCTCTGAGGACGTCTCCATTGCAAATTTACAAAATGTCTGATCCTAAGAGTAACGATGCAACAAACCCTTATTTAAAAAGCTATTATATTATATTTCAGTCTATTAATATATTTTAAGCCTGTCTGTTTAATTAAATTCCAAGCCTTTACGCATAATGAGTGAGCGCATCTTCCCTGCAATGAATGAAGCATGCTTTCCTAGTACGCATGCTCATCATCCCTGCAAACACAAAACTGGGGCACTCTGTCGTTCCGCTCCTTGCAGGGCCTGGACGCCTCTGTCAAGGGTGGCGACCTGCTGGTGAGTGATCTGGCATGCTCATGCAAGCAGTGGTCAGGCACGATTTGATAAGTGTGAATTGTCAAGCATGTGCTTACGTGCTATAAGTGATCAAGCATGTGCTTGTGTGCAGTGAGTGAGATCAGACACGTGTAGGGTTGGCCAGAGCCGTTTATACACACACCGTATATGACCGTATGTTTGGTGATTTCCCTGCCAAACATACCGTATATACTATATACACCTTATATATTTGGTTATGACCAACCCTAGACATGCGCCTGTTTGCTGTGAGTGATCAGGCATGTGCTTGTGTGTTCAGAGCGATCTGACGTGTGCTTATGCCGCTGCTGGGCGTTTTGTGTAAAATAAACCCATCTCAACCCACCTGATCCCATCTGATCCCATCTGGTCCCATCTAATCCCTCCATCAATCATCTCAACCCACCTGCACCCACTCCTCAGGTAGCAGTGGCACCTTACATCATACCTTTGCTGGAGTTGCCCTCAGGCGCACTAGGACGTAGAGCGGCAGTGCTAGCAGATCTCATTCCTGAGTTCTTGCCCAGCTCTGTCTTGAGGTGACTTGGCTTATATGCTTATATGTGCGTGTGGATGCGGGGTGCCTGTGTGTGTTTGTTTATGAGTGTGTATATGTGCATTTTTGTGTGTGTATGAGTGTGTGCATGAGAGTATGTGTGAGTGTTTTGTGCATGCGTGTGAGGAAGGAGATTCAATATGTGTTTTATTTGGTGTGTGTAAGTCAAGGTGCCCCTCTGTCCTGATTTCTCTCTTGCTCACCCAGTGGCAATCGATAGCACGCGCCTCATTGTTCATAATGCGCTCTGTTGACTGACGTGAGCAATTCTTGTAGGTAACATTACCTCTCTGTTTGTCCCATCCTACATAAATCAGAGCAATATTTGCACAATATTTGACCTACAGAACTGCCACCTGAGTGTAATGTGCAGGGTGATATATGGAAAGCATACACCCTTAATTAGCTTACCAGTGTGCAACGTACAGGACGACGTTTGAAACTACACACTTCACACGCGTCACGCACGTGTAGGGTTGGCCAAAACCGGACATATACAACGTATATTTGGTGAATTCCCTGCCAAGAATACCGTATATATATGGTTCTGGCCAACCCTACGCATGTGTCATGTGTCATGTGCAATATGCAGAGCAGTGACAAAAGCCTGCACACCTGTTAAAAAGACACCTGTGTGCTGTGCAGGGCGATTCCTGAGCTGCTGGTTTTGGGATGGGACACACAAATCACGGAGGACAGTGTTGCACGGGCGGGTGATGTGGTCGTGTTTGGCCAGAATGTGCAGGTATGACAGAATAGAGCTGCTGATTTTTGGGATGGGACACGTAAATCGCAAAGGACAGCGTGGCACAAGCGGGCGGGTGATGTGGTCGTGTTTGGCCAGAATGTGCAGGTATGACAGAATAGAGCTGCTGGTCTTGGGATGGGACACATGAAATCACAGAGGACAGCGTGGCACAAGCGGGCGGGTGATGTGGTCGTGTTTGGCCAGAATGTGCAGGTATGACAGAATAGAGCTGCTGATTTTTGGGATGGGACACGTAAATCGCAAAGGACAGTGTGGCACAAGCGGGCGGGTAATGTGGTCGTGTTTGGCCAGAATGTGCGGGTATTGACTGAATAGAGCTGCTGGTCTTGGGATGGGACACATAAAATCACAGAGGACAGCGTGGCACAAGCGGGCGGGTAATGTGGTCGTGTTTGGCCGGAATTTGCAGTTATGAAAGAAAAGAGCTGCTGGCCTTGGGATGGGACACATAAAATCACAGAGGACAGTGTGGCACGGGCGGGAGATGTGGTCGTGTTTGGTCAGAATGTGCAGGTATGACAGAAAAAGAGCAGCTGGTTTTGAGATGGGACACCCAAATAACAAAGGACAGTGTGGCACGGGCTGGCGATGCTTCTAGGAATGAGCTTCTAGGGCAGCAGCAGCAGCAGCAGCAGCAGCAGCAGTGGCCTTTCCTAGAACGTGTAAATGTGTCATGACGTGTAAATGTAAATGTGCCATGATATCTCGCTATATTTATAATTCCGAAAAGGTGGCCAAGAAAAATTCTGGAGGGGGGGTTCTAAAACTCGAACCCCCCCCAACTTCCCCCCTCCCCCCCCCCCTCCAATTGGACCCATATACGCACCAATCGAAAGCTCTCGATGTGAGGATTCCAAATATCTAATTTTTATCGGGATTCAAAAGCTTTCTGACGCCTCCTGACTAAAACCAAATTTCCTAGAACGTGTAAATGTGTCATGATATCTCGCAATTCCCATTATCTTAACCACAGGCAGAGCTCGTTTTATCTGGCCAACCCGTTCCTGGATCAAACTCAAGTGGCAGCAGTGGCAGCAGCAGTGTTGCGGGAAGTGGAGGTAAGCACACATTGGTAGGGTTGGCCAGAACCGTATATGTACATTGTATATGACCGTATATTCAGTGATTCCCGTGCCAAAAATGCCGAATATACACTGTATATACCTATATATATGGTTCTTACCAACCCTGCACATTTGCCTGCAAAGTACCTAGCACGACTCAAAGCATGATGGTAGTAGCACCATTGATGTGTGCTGGATAATGGCTCTTGAAGTATGTTATTAATATTAACATTGGCAACTGCATTATTATGAGATGGCCACTGTATGTCATTATGTCATTGTTATCATGTCCAGGACGTTGTACGCAAACACGCAAGCCGAACAAATAACAGCGCTCACGTGCGGCTCTTTCTTTGCCCGGCATAACAGTATCCACCTACATCGCGTCAGGGTACAATGTTTATGACAAAGGGTAATGATGATTGTGGCTAACATTGATAATGGCTATCATAATTCATGGTGATGGTGATGGCGCTGAGCTGATCCTCTGCTGGCTGGCCTGTGCCAGCCACAGAGAATTCCCGTTAGCTCAAACATGCAGCAAACATTGGTACTGGCTATCATAATTCATGGTGACGGTGATGGTGCTGAGCTGATCCTCTGCTGGCTGGCCTGTGCCAGCCACAGAAAAATCTCATTAGCTTAAACATGCAGCAAACATTGATAATGGCTATCAAAATTCATGGTGACGGTGATGGTGCTGAGCTCATCCTCTGCTGGCTGGCCTGTGCCAGCCACAGAGAATTCCCGTTAGCTCAAACATGCATATATATATGCAAACATTGATAATGGCTATCATAATTCATGGTGACGGTGATGGTGCTGAGCTGATCCTCTGCTGGCTGGCCTTTGCCAGCCACAGAGAATTCCCGTTAGCTCAAACATGCATATATATGCAAACATTGATAATGGCTATCATAATTCACGGTGACGGTGATGGTGCTGAGCTCATCCTCTGCTGGCTGGCCTGTGCCAGCCACAGAGAATTCCCGTTCGCTCAAACATGCATATATATATATATATACAAACATTGATAATGGCTATCATAATTCATGGTGACGGTGATGGTGCTGAGCTCATCCTCTGCTGGCTGGCCTGTGCCAGCCACAGAAAATTCCCGTTAGCTCAAACATGCATATATATATGCAAACATTGATAATGGCTATCATAATTCATGGTGACGGTGATGGTGCTGAGCTGATCCTCTGCTGGCTGGCCTGTGCCAGCCACAGAGAATTCCTGTTAGCTCAAACATGCAGCAAACATTGATAATGGCTATCATAATTGATGGTGACGGTTGGTGCTGAGCTGATCCTCTGCTGGCTGGCCTGTGCCAGCCACAGAGGATTCCCGTTAGCTCAAACAACAAGCAACAACGGTGCAGTAGTAGCCGGAAATTTAGAGCAAACTGGTTGCTGACTTGATGCAGCAAAGAAGCCCAAACCAAATTGCCAAAAATGGGGGCTCACCAATTCTCCTTATCAGGCATGCATTGCTCAGAGCAGGTGCGTCCTATGGGGGCTCACCGATTCTCCTTATCAGGCATACAGTGTTCAGAGCAGGTGTGTCCTTGGGAGGCAAGATGGTTTTAGTTCATGCGCTGAGTCTTATCCTTCTGCAGTGACGGTGGTTTGATCTGACAGCCAGTGCATGCATTGTTAAGATTCTTCTCCTGAAGCTCGCTGATGCTCATCAACGTAGACTTCTCCTTCTACTTTTCCTCAGAGCACAATGTTCGCGCACGTGCACACGCAAACACACTCATACACATACCCACACTTACACACACACACACACACACACACACACACACACACACACACACACACACACACACACACACCTGCACCTGCACCTAACAGGCAACCACACCGCCACTGCCCTTGCGCAGCTCTCTTTGCCAGGATCTGCAGTGGCCATCTATGATGTGTCAGGGATGCAAGGAACACAAGGGGGCAGCCAGCAGCAACAGCAGCAACAAGAACAGCGACAGCAGCAAGGGGAGGGCAACCAGCAGCAAGTGAGGGAGGGAGAGGGGCAGCAGCAACAGACGCAGCAGCAGCAACCCCTGCTCATGAGCATTGTGCCCAACTCACGATGCCTGATCTACGTTTCACACTCTCAAGAGGGGCAACTTAGGTGCAGCAGTATGCTTGCATTAGTACTTTTTCTGGTACTCATCCGAGCGCCATACACGGGGTTGGCCAGAACCGTATAACACGTCCATACTGGTACCCTTGCCTGTGCCAAACATACTTAGTTGCCAATCCAGGCGTGTGTGTGCGTATATGTGTGTGTATATATGTGCGTGCGTGTATGTGCGTGTGTGTGCGTATGCGTGTGTGTGCGTATGCGTGTGTGTGCGTATGCGTGTGTGTGTGTGTGTGTGTGTGTGTGTGTGTGTAGCTTTGTAGATGTGCAAGTGTATAATAGCATGTGTATTCCAAGGATCCAGGTGGAGTAGCTTTGCCTTTAAAAACATCTATGCATATTGTTTTAGCCCTGCTTGATAATAAGGTGACTATTAACAAGAGACGTGCTCAAAGAGAATTTTGCTCTTTCACTCACCTCGTGCTGTGCAGGGAGCTCTCTGAACGCTACGCGGATCCATATCGTGATGAGGAGGCACTCATGTCTATTGGTGCCGGTGCGTGTGTACATGTGCCTGTAGGTGTAGGTGGGGGTAGGTGTGAGGGTTCGGTTGTGGGTGTGGGAGGGATGGTAGAGCAAAGAGAGGCAAAGGAGTGAAATCAGCGATACTGCAATTACTAAGATTTGAATGTTTGCCAGTATATAACACGAAAGAAACATTGAACATGTTAGCAACTTTGACATGCTTTTTTTGCAGGCAAGCCTGGATCTTGGAACAAGCCCGGAAATACGCCGGGGGGATTCTTTCGAGATACCCCTAGAATGTGGCTTTGCTTTCGTGACCAGTGCGGTGGAAGCGGAGCGCTCTCATCAAATAGTTAGAATGCAGAACATGGAACCACAAAGCCAACAAGTAGAAGTACAAAACAAGTAGAAGCCAACAAGTAGAAGCCAACAAGTAAAAGTACTTTATTCCAGGATTTAAGATAATATTTTGGTGCGTTGCTTCAAGAAACAGATTCAGCTCATGGAGACTCGATGAGGAGAGGCGGGGACTTTGCAAATTGCTCAGATCGCCCAAATTTGCAAGCCTGCAGATGTGGAATTTGTATGATGGAAAATGAAGCCGCTGAATACTAGTATGGAATCGGTAATTCCTTGGGGAATCGACGTTGACTTGGGCAGTCAACGCAAACAATGAATTTGATGAGAGGCAAATCACCGATTTCGTTATAAGAATTTATATTGTAACGTCATTATTCAAAAAAGCACGTTAGAGGCTGCATCATTCAGTCAACATGCTGTGTTACAGTGCACAACCAGCATTGGCTACATATAGGAACCAGAGACAGAAGGGTATCGCGCCTGTGCGCTTGCATGCATGGCGCCACACAACTAAAAGAAGGATCGCAGCACCACGCAGTAGTAAAGGAAGCAAACACAATGAGGAAAATGGCCTGTCTAAACCATCATCTCTGCGTGGGAACGCACGAGCCAAGCAGGCCTTTGTCATAGCATGGATAGGGACAGGCGTGCTTTGCTTTGCGTTTCTCAACGCCCAAGAGCTGCCAGAGGTGGGCAGCTTCCAAAAAAGTTTGTTTGTTGTCAACTTGCTTGTTCCGCGAGCACGCGGAACAGCTGATGCCCACCTCGGAGACCCGCACCACCTTTTGAACACAAATACAGGTCCCTCCTCTGTTTTGGAAGCTGTGCCAAGCCGTTGCTGTGGCAGGCGCTGCGACGCCTTTGCTGCTCAAGTTGCTGCTGGGAGACCGATTCCACATTGAGCTGCACAGGTTTGAAGTTATGATTGCTGCATTGTACAATAGCACAGATCCAACAAAGCTCTAGCAATTGTACACATGCTTCCTTCTAAAGCTGAGAAGGTCAAATGTATAGGACAGCAAGCTGCCTTTAACGCTTGCGTCTGGCTTGAAACGACAAGGAATCAGAACGGCATTTGTGCCCTTGTTGCTCTTCACATTATTGCAGGAACCGCTTGTACTTCCAACTGCTGCAAGTGCCACCTACAGGAGAAGATATTCCAGCAGGGACTGTAGAGGTAAATTTGGAGTTTTTGTGCTTATTTAGGGTTGACCAGAACCTTGTACGTCTGCACGGTGCAAAAACGGAACTTTTCGCTGGGAAGTTTCTGGCAAAAAACAGCAGATAGGTACTGTTGCGGCCAACACTATGCATAATAGAATCAAACGTAGCAGCCACACAGCACTTGCATCTCCTTTTCATAACCCGGTACCAACAACTTTCTCTACAGGTACGCCCAACTGGAGATGTGAGGGGCAATGGCGCGTACGCGGTGAAGCCAATTAAAAAAGGGTAGGTCCTTGGTTGCTGCAGAACCTAAAACTCACACTTATCCATGTAATGGATACATCCGGTTCCATTATGCGGTGAAGTTCAATTTGAGGGGGCTAACAGGGTTTTTGCCTTTCCATCACTCTTTATTATCATGGCCAACCTCCTAGTCAGCTTATTCTTTTCAATCATTGCTGTCTTCACGGTATGCTCCTGCAACGCCATGCAGGCAGCACGTGTGTGACTACGAAGGCGAGCTGATAAACATCGACGAATACTGGAGCAGATACCCTAGTGGCGCGGTAAGTACAGGAATCGTAGGAATCTACGCAGCATTTTCCTTTGTGACTTGTTGCATGCGTACCAACAAAAGTAGGATACATCTGTGGGTTTACACGTGTCGGGCTGGCCAACTTAGTTGTGAAAAAGTGATTAAAGTTCGCAGGCAAACAACATTTTTAAAGAGGAAGATGAGAAATGCCAATTGATCATGCATTTGTATATAGGTGTGCAGTTCTGGGCGACCCTGTTCATGATGTATGATGTATAATTTATAATACATTTGCTGGGTATACGGCCTTTTCCCCCCATATGCAGAGTGACTATGTTATGAGAATTGACGGGGAATATTCGCTGGACGGAACCGCACTGGCGCCGAGGACGGAGCGCTTCAGCGCGGTGCACATGAACCATTCTCGCAGGTGAGATGCATAAAATGATTAAATGTGTGTGTGTCACACGTGGCAATTGTGCTGTTGCTCGTTTTAAAGCGAGCACAGTGATACGGTGTGCGTGTGGCGGTGGAGCTAGGCCATTGTCCAAAAATACTCCTATTATTTTCCGAAGGGCAAGGTCTCATACATCAAAGTATAAATTGGGCCCGATCTGGCTTCAAACTAAAGCTGACACTCCAAGCTACCAAAGCATGTTCTCAAATCCTCGGTAGTCGTCCTGGGTACAAATGAACAGGACTGAACGCACACGTTGGGCACCTTTACACGAGCATGGTGCTTTACGTGGGAAATATCATGTAGATTAGCTAGCTTACCATCTACTTGGTCTTTTCACTCCATTCTTCTTTGCAATGATCTTACCTTATTGTAAGGGATAAATCCAGAGGGGGTTAACTGGGGAAATGTCCAAATATGTGTTTTTTTGCACTCAGAAGCCGGCCATCCACTGCCCCTCGATCCGATTGGGACCATTTTTGCTTTAAACTGAAGCTGGCATTATGAGTTACACGAGGATAAGCTTGAATTTATGTGGGTCACTCTGTGTGCAAATTGGTAGGGCTTCAAGCTCACAATGAAACCCTGATAGGGTGGTTTTGCATGGGAAATTAGCATGTGTTGGCCTACATCCCCAACTACTTGATCGTTTCACTCCATTTTTTTGGCAATGATATTTGTTTGTTACAAGGACTCCATACCACCAAAAATCATGTGATTTGGAATGGGCCTGCTGTGAAGATTTTGTGGTGAAAAGTGGGGTTCACGCCACGGGCAATTAGACGTGTGCCCCGGACCGGGCAGTTTTTGAGCTCAGGTGTTCTCAGCAGCTACCTCTGGGTGCTAAGCTTAGAAACTGCCCGGTTCAAGGCCCACGTTCAATTCACATTTTATAAACACCTCCATTTGGGGCCTCAGTTGACCCCCTCTGGGTATATCCCAGCTAATTGTTCTTGATCTGTAATAAGATTTGACAGCAAAAAGTGGGGTTCACGCCGTGGTTTATCCGGTATAGATCCCCCAAATTGCTTGCGTTCACTATCTGTTAAACTATAGTGCTTTGCTACGACAGGCTCAGAGGTTTTATGTTCATTTTAATGAGTCTTGCAAAATGGGTGGCCCATTCACGGAAAGCGTAGCAAATACACCCCTTTTTGGGCATCAGCCCCCCCCCCTTTTGGCAAGTACATACACTTTTGCACGCATGTAATGATAACAAGACGCCAATTTTGTATTTTGCATGTATTCTGCGCAGCGCGAATGTCGGACGATTCTACGCCAGGAACCAAAATCGCGTCAGCTTTTTTGCCCTTCGTGACATACCATCTGGAGAGGAAATTACTATAAACTACGGCAGGGATTTTTGGTATGGGCGGGAGGAGATGGAGCTGCCTTGACATGTATGAAAAAATTATAAACTGCGATGGAATGGAACGAATTAATTTGATGCAGGCACAGCAGAACTCAGACGAGGACAAATGCCTTGAGCATTTGTGTAGAGCTGTAGGGGCAGTCAAGCAGCTTGTAGATGGGTGTGCAAAGACTGCAGGAGCAAGCAACAGCAACGAGCACCAACAAGCATACCTTCGTCACACGAAAGCTTTGCGTGAGGGCTTGGCGGTTCTGAGCCAGAGGAAGGCTGAGTATGAGCGGGCAGGAGCTGCAGGTCAGTGCGATCATTGCATGAGCAGATGCAGGCTAGCGCGCGCGCGCACACACACACACACACACACACACACACACACACACACACACACACAAACACACACACACACACACACGAACTTGCATTTGCTAGTATGCACATACACAGGCACACAAGCACACGCACATAAGCACACACACGCACACATGCACCAAAACACGTGCACACGCACCTAAACACATGCATGCACCACGCGCACATGTAGACACATGTATGCCCGCGCACCCTCACACACACACACACACACACACACACACGCAAACACACACACACACACGCACACACACACACAAACACATAGAAACATAAGCGTTCATAGAAATACACACATACATGCACACATACACAACAAACGTACATGCATTACATGCATATACACCTCCCTCTCTGCAGCTGCACCCCTCTCTGGCCAGGAACTGGGTGAGCTGACACGCAAGAAGGCCTCCTTGGAACAACGCATCCAGGACTGCTGCCAAGTCGAAAAGGCCCTTATCGATCAGAGCAGGAGCTTGCTGGATGCCATGGCATGCTGGGACGCTACGCAAAAACAACTAGCTTGACGAGCTGGTGTGTTGAGGACTTTGCACAGGTCAAAGGTCCTGCCTCAGGCCCGCCTGCTCTTTGCCCGCACGGCTGCTTCTTGTGCGTGTATGTGCGTGTGCATGTGTGTGTGTCAAAGGTCCTGCCTCAGGCCCGCCTGCTCTTTGCCTATTCGTTCCTACCTTCGCTTGCTCTTTGCCCGTGCGGCTGCTTCTTGTGTGTGTGTTATTTTATGTGTGTTGGTGCGTGTGTGTATGCGTATATGTCTATGCGCGTGGGTGTGCGTGTGCGTGGTGCAAGTGTGTGTGTGTGTTTGAGTTACTGTGTGGGATTGTGTGCACGTGTGGCAAGCTGGTGTGATTGAGGCAGAGTTTCATTAAGCAGAAGCTGGTCGAGGCTTAAGCAGAGTTTGGATATGTGTGCAGGCATACAGCAATTTTGGGGATCAGGATTTCTCAATTATTTAGATTAGCAGGCTGAAGAATTACATACAGGTCTTATTTAGCTCAAACAGAGTATGGTGACAAGCATCCTTTCTCGATTGTATAGACTGTGTGGTCACTGCCAGTCTCTCCTCACGATAGCGTAAGCGAGCCTAACGCTGACGTGTTTTACTCGCTGCCTTGTTACTTAAGAGTTGGTAGAGCGCAGCGGCGAGTAGAACTTTGTAGTAACATATTTTTTCAGGCCACCTTGTTATTTTGGCCGAGAGTTGCAGTGAGTGGTAAGGCTGCATTGTTGTTGAAGATGTGGAGGCAAGCATGTAGATGTGGAGGCAAGCATGTACAAAAAGGTTAGTCATGATAATTGTTATCAATGGAGTGCACACCTTTCCTTTTTCCTGTCCTTGTAGAAGTGCGGTCTTATGTGGTAGAGGATGCTGCCCATGATCTGTCAGAGTAGCTGCCCTAAAGATTTAGTAGCCTTGGTCAGTCACGGCATCTCAGGGGCCACAGATTCACCTCTGCCTGGGAACGCGAGTACTTGACTGAACACTGCCCTGCAGCGAGTCTCTGTCATTTATAAGTGCTGGAGGTGTTAATGCCGCTTCTCGTGTTAATCCATGACTCGTTCAAACACTTATAATCATGCTAACTGTCACAAAACTTCCATCGTCCGTCTTAATTATTAGCTTGGACATCAGTTCTTGCCCTTTTCCTAGGCCTAGTTTGAGCAGATAGCTGGTGATTACTGCAGCTATCATAGCCTGCTTGTCCTCGCTCCTCTGTTGTTTGTTATGAATTTTGTTTATTCCGACCTCTGGTTTTCAACAAGTACTGAGCCGCTCCTACTAACCATGTAATTGAGTTGGAGTTGATGGTGTGCTGTAATATTTGCCAAGCACTCACCCAAGTGCACCTTGCTTAGCCAAGATACCAGGCATCCCCCCCATAGCAAAGGGAAAACATTGGCATAAAAGCCTAAATTTAAAGACAAACACGATGCCATAAAACAAGGAATCCATAAAACTGACAACACTCTGATCACTCATTCACCTACATCCTTCCCAAATACAACCTGCCTTGTGATATCATTTGCAGTACAGCTCGTTTCAGACTTGAAACTAACAAAACATATTCACCTAATCTTCCGGCTTCCCTGCATCACGATACCTCCGCACACACATATAACCAAAAGGCACTGGCGGATTTCTCGTCTGTATGCGCACCGAGGTTGCCAGCATGTCACGTGCAAAGCTCACATACCAGGACCACGATGGTAGGATAGTGGCCATAACGCTCCACTCTGAAGATAAAAACCTCCCAGTGGTTGGAACCTACTGGCCAGCCGGAGGTAGCCCAGAAGCTCTCAACAAGCGTAGGGACATAGACCTGCAGATCAGCAACATACTTGACAGCAATTCTTCATGCATTCCCCTCATAACGGGGGATATGAATGCCACATTTTTTGAAAGCAATCGATCTAGTAACAAATCTTACACCTATGATCACATGTACCGGGAGTTTGTAGGCAAGTAAAAACGGCCTCCAACTAATTGAGGAATATAGTGACCCAACACACACCCCACGACCTCGGACACAACTGCAGACCATCTCAACCTGCAACGCAGATGGGAATGCTGCCTACTGCCATGGCCGTAAAATCACGCTTGGCTGGGCTCTGCAGCATTGGGCTCTGCAGCCACGCTGGAAGAGGTCCGGCAAAGGAATAAGCCAAACAAATCCCTTTGCCACTTCATTGCAACATTTTAAGAATTCTGTGAAGGATCACTTGCAGATGATACCTTATACAATCAGCTCTCAGGAATGAAACGTATAATTAAGTCCCAAATAGAAAACATGGACAAGGCTTTACCACAATGATTGTGTCCAACAAGCACGTAAACAACAACAAAAACTTATTAGCAAACTTCCTAAGCAAGCAAACAAAGATATTTTTCCACCAGTATTGGCCAGCCACGGGCGGGTATGGTAACTCTCCAGGACCCTGTAACACAGGAAATCAAGTCCGTGCCTGACAAAATAAAAAAATAGTCCATGCTTTCTTTTCATAATCACTTCACGCTGTAGATCCCAAAACAAGTCAATACCTGCCGGAGCAAACCCCTCGACACTACCCGTGGGATGATGAAGCAAACAGAGGCACACCTGACCCCTTCACCTTAGAATCCAAGATAACAAGGTCAGAAAAAGAGGGCAGCTCTATGGATACACAGCTCCATAATAGACCAGGCAGCCTTCCACGAATGCATCAGCTACTGAAAAATAACAAATCACCAGGCCCAGACGGTGTCGTTAACGAGGTCCTCCCTTCTGAATTACCAAGGGTAATACACATGTTGTTCATATCATAATGTGGGCCACAGGAGTGACCCCCCAGGCTTGGAGAATAAGCGAAACTGTGCTCCTTGATAAATAATGAAGGAGAAGAGACACAAATAACGTCGTATAGGCCAGTTGGGTTGGCTAACACCCTCTACAAACTATGGACACGTATGGTCACAAGTGCAATGTACGAATATGCAGAATGTAACTCACTGCTCAGCAACACACAAGCAGGCTTTCGAAAACAACTAGATACCCTTGAAAAAGTTATCATGGCCCTTGAAGATTCAAAACTACACAGCAAGGACATATATGCCCTCGTTGTTGACTTTACCTCCGCGTTCAACACAACTGACCATGACCGCATGCTATGGATCATGTACGACCTGGGCTTTCCTACGGATGCAATTGAAGCGGTGAAGCATCTGTACACTCAGGCAAGCACACAGATCCGCCTCCCAAGCGGTGGAAGTACGGACCCTATTCCTGTAGAGAGGGGAGCGATCCAAGGAGACACCCTATCCCCTTTCCTCTTTCTCCTATATCTAGAACCTCTTTTGCGGTGGCTCCATGTGGGAAGTAAGAGGGTAATCATGCATGTGCTGACTCACAAGACCACTCAGGCAGCCTGGTTAGCCTAAAGCACATGCACCTTAACAACACCCTGAGCAATGGGGCCTTTGCAGATGACCTAATATGCCTGTCAGGATCCCTTAGAAACCTCCATATTCAAGCGGACAAATTGACCAGTTACTCTATTTGGGCTGCTCTGCAGGTCTCAGGCAGCAAGACAAACGTAACAGGAATCCTACACGGGGCTGCCAAAACTGGAGTGTGGGGAAAAGACCCAAAGAAACATCTGAGGACACAGCTCTCCAACAAAATACTCGTCCAAGGACAACATGCACACTTCATTGAGCAAAATGACCCTTTTACCTATCTCAGCGTTGAGCTTACTATGAGCCTGAACTGGACACACCAATACACACGTATGACGAAAACCTTGAAACAAAGACTCACAGGCCTCAGAAACTCATACGCCCCCCCCTGGCAGGCCATACACATTATAAATACCGCAACCATGCCAAGCATAGCGTATGCATTTCCGGTCACCCCCTGCAACCCTGACCGACTAAACGACTGGGACAATGAAATTGGGAGCCGGATCAAGCATAAATTCAAGTTCATGAAAAGCACCCCCACTGCCATGATCAGAGAGAATAAAGATGATGACTTGGCCTAGGATGCCATTCATATTCAGTGGAATATCACAGGCGAATTGCCGAAGCTCTAATACGCAGCATGAACCATAAAAGTCAAAGACATAAATGTATAACAGAGAAGCTGCTCCGCAATCAAATTGCCCTCTAGACAAAAAGCCTCTGATCTACAAGCACAACACAGGGAGTCATCAATTCCTCTGAGACGCCTCCTAGGATTCAATATGCGGGTACGGCAGCTGCTTAGTATTGAACTTTCTAATATGTGTGTTATTAAAGAGAACAACAAACATTTCTCTGAGGACCTGAAGTGGATCTCAGCCCTTGTTTCATCCAAGTGGATTGTGTACAACCTTGAAAGCCTGGTACACGTCATCACCAAGCCCCGTGTAGCACTGGGGGTCTCCAATCCCACTGACCTCTTGGAAGCAAATAACACACATACACTGGTAATGCCCTTAAACTAAGATTTGGGAGATACTGCTCTGATGAGCATATCATCGCTTTTAACCTACTATCTGCTCTCCTAAACACAGATTCAACGACTGTGACCACGCAAGACATAGCTCGAGAAAAGTAAACACAGCTCCAATGGCCATCGAGGGCTTGTAGTGCCAGGCATTTGAACAAGAAAGGACAGAAAGACAAGCAACCATTCGCGTACGCACACTACGCCCAGCACCTAATATCCTCCCAATGCCTACACACACACCACACGACGCACCCCCAACCATTCAAAGACATCCTGGCTGTAACTCCTGCCTGGGTGAGGGTGAGGATACAGGGAGGATACAGCAATCATACACAATAATGTCCAGAGAGCCAACCAAATTTTGTCACAATAGCCCCTACAAGGACACCATATAGAGGCAATGGACACAGAGGAGCAACCCATTGAAAATATCATATCTGCAGCGGTCAGTTCAAAACAAATACAACCTCAAAGTGTTGCGGCCACACCTAGGCAAACCCATGCCATGACCGGGCAGGAACTACCAGGTTCATCTGCTGCTAACAATAGATTAGCGAGCATAAACAGAAAGCGCACACACCAGGACCCTGATGAGCATGACACATCTCAATCAAGATAGACTCAAGGCAATGCCAACAAAACTGGACGATTGGAGAATCTGCATCAGTGCGACGCTCCCAAGGACAATCTGATAATGTAATTTATTACAACATGCTCCCCAGCATCAAAGTCCAGGATTTCCACAAAGGCAAACACGCTCTATGACTCAGAGGTATGAGACTCAAGATGCCAATGCAGAAGACTGCCATATCAAGAATGCTTGCAAGGAACGCACATATTCCGCGGGGACACCACCTGAACCCCCCTCAGCAACCCAGGATAGCGAAATACAAAACACTACACAAAGGAAATCACAAAGGCTAGCAGAGAGACAACAAACACTCGCCCCACAGGCAAATGAACAGCCGCCCAAACCCAAGGGGACAAAGCGCCAACGACCACAGTAATGACATATCGTACTGTGCGGTACCACCCCTTGACCCTGAAAATAGGGCAACCTCTCTTTGGGACTACAAAAAGGTTTGCGTTGCAGGAACTTTCAATGACCCATCTGATGCTTTTAACTATATGTACCATTACCATCTGCAAGTGGTGACCATCGCCTGCACGTCAACAACAAAGGCAGAGCAGATGAAACAGAAGCCAAAGACCAAGAGCAGTACCTCACACACTATGAGCCCTTGATAATGCTGCTTAAAGCCGACAAAAACAGAACCATCATTAGCACGGAGCCTATTGCCCGCATAGATGTGGAAGATGCCGGCTGCGAGATCTGCTGTGACCCAGGAACACGTGAGGAACACACAGAACAAGGAAATCTACCTACCACAGATATGTACCAATGCAGCGTATGCAACCGCACCTACCACTGGTCATGTTTGAAATAGCTCCAATGCTACAAGGAAGAAGACAGAATAAGCATAGATGCACAGTCTGATTGGAGTTGTCCTGCCTGTCACGACCTCTCCCTAGACGAAAAAGAAGCTAGGTCACATGCATCACAACACGAAATGCTCAAGGTAACCTGGAGCCCCACCTGGGAGCCAAAAGAACTACTGCACTCATGGGCAAGCAAGCTTTTGGCAAATGATTCAAATTTATGAAGCTAAGCAAATTGCACCCCCCTTGATGAAGGACTTGACAACCTAGAGAGGCAAGGTTTTCGCACATCAATAAATCATAGCAGATGGAAATTCACACAAGGCAAAGAAATAAGGTCAAAGGCCTGCTTCGATATGCAACCAACCAATCCACATGTGGACACCACTCCCACAGGGCACTATAAAGTTTGGATCAGAACGGTGGACCTTGTCCGCCTGATAGATGAGATTGCGCAAAACAGATCGCCAATGATAAACGCCACACACAAGGCTTCCCTCCCAAAACTGTATGAAGCTAGAGCGGCATGCATATATAAGCCAGATGGCAAATGCATAGGCATGATGACTCCTGAGCGCTTCCACCTTTTATAAGAAAGGTTCCATGAAGCTCAGAAAACGGACTACACAGAGATATGTCTTCTCCTGTTCATTGCCCAGCCTCTGAAATTGTGGGTCTGCTTCAAGACCACCAAGCACGCCTCAAAACCCCTAAGGCAAGCCAACTAACACTAGAATCCTACTCCCGCATCCTACCCCAACACATCAGTGCAGCACTACAACATACAACAATGCACCATGGTCTCAAAAGAAAAAATGGCGTCTGCTCTGGACTTTGATCCTGGGAACTCCTCATATTGGAGCGAACGTCACCACAACATTGTCTTTAGTGCCAATTACAATGCATTCGCCACCAAGTTTACAGGTTTCTCAATCTGCCACCCA
>Ga0307968_1001753_pt1 | contig 17852 bp, 23 predicted proteins | sample OrgLakmetagen650_FD_201834 | JGI IMG/M metagenome (GOLD analysis project Ga0307968, IMG submission 201834) | Saline water microbial communities from Organic Lake, Antarctica - #650 | ecosystem: Environmental > Aquatic > Non-marine Saline and Alkaline > Saline | place: Antarctica: Organic Lake... | reverse complement strand
ACACTCTCACACAAAACACACACACACACACACACACACACACACACACACACACACACACACACACACAAACACGCACACACACACACACACACACACACACACACACACACACGTACAGACACACACACACAACACACACGCACACACAACACACACACAAACACACACACACACACAAACACACACACACACACACACACACACACACACACACAACAAACACACACAAACACACATACAAACACACGCATACGCATTATGCACATCCACGTACTTACCATATGCAAGCATTGACGAAAACCTCCTATTTTTCGCTGATTTCCTAGTACGATTCAAGTAAAATGTAACACAGTTCCCAATGCTGAACATAGCACTGCACACTCGTATATACAAGCTTGCCTCCCCTTTTTCACACCCCTTTTACACTACAAAATCTTTCAACGTGCAGGAGCGCCCATAGGTTTCAGTGGATTGGGGGCAGGTGAGCGGGTGTATTTTTAGCTACAACATGTTCCACCTCCGCTAACCCTTGTCGAAAAGCTGGCTATCAGCTATCAGTTTCCAAGTCTGTGCTGAGAAACACGGACAGCAATCGGCTTGCGTACAAAAAGAGTTATGACCAGGATGCTAACACTAGCCTGTGCCCTGGCCACTGAACGCATTGCTTGCAGCATAACGGCTTTTTAGAACACATTTGGCATTGAATTAGACTGCGCGGCAGCCCTTTACAGCCCTCCCTGCCCCAGGCTGAAAAGGTATATATTTGTGAGCGCTATCTTTCTTTCAGGCGGCGGGTGTGGCGTGGGCCTTGGCTTGGGCATGGGCTACGGCGCGGCCTTCGGATCTAAGTACATCGTAGTCGACCCGGAGTTCAACAGCCTCGCTCAGCAGGACAAGCGACCCAATTGGTTACGGCAATTGCAGGTGAACAGGCTCAGTGATTGTATGCGACACAGTGCCATAGGTACGTCTATGCCAAAAGGAATAGGAATTGCCAGCTGGTGAGGGCAGTTCCAGGTGAACAGAATTTATGGGCTAAAGTGCCTATACAGGTTTTACACCTTAACCTTAGCCTTTTTACCTTTTTGTGGTAGCATTGTTTAACCGGTGGACAGGGCAGGCTGTGTTTGTGGAATTGTGTTGTCCCGAAGACACAGTATTGTGTTGTCCCAAAGACACAGTTTTGTGTTGTCCCGAAGACACAGTATTGTGTTGTCCTGAAGACAATATTGAATTGTCCCGAAGACACAGTATTGTGTTGTCCCGAAGACACAGTATTGAATTGTCCCGAAGACATATTATTGTGTTGTCCCGAAGACACAATATTGTGTTGTCCCAAAGACACAATATTGTGTTGTCCCGAAGACACAATATTGTGTGTCTGGTACTGTGTAGAGGAAATGGTTTAGTAAAAACAATCGAAGGAGGCGTGCTAAATTTTTTTGTATCAGCCCAGGAGGCGTTGAAATTTTGGAAGGCACGTATGCTTTTTGGGGTGGACACCACCCCACCCCAAACCCCCCTTCCAGAGCCTCCACCCAAATAAAAAGGGCACCTTCTGTTCCTTTTTGAATTCTGCATCCATCTGCATACTCATCAAGACCTGAAACTACAATGCCGCAGAGTTATGGGGCAAAAACTGAGATACGGACGCCCATGCCCACATGACTCACCAGGCACCCACAACTGGCTTGCACAACTCCACATTGCTTCCTTTTTATCAGAATTCCACTGACTATCTCATGCTGGCACAATCCTGGAAGTTTGTCAGAGGTGGTCGACGGAGCAAAAGTCCTGAAAATGTTCCTTTTTCGATGCAAATCAGTTTAAACATAACTAGATGTTTCAAGTCTGAGGCCAAATGGACTACCCCAGTGGTCTGGGCAGAAACCCATTTCAGAATTTGGCACTGAATGTTTACGTATTGAGCCACCACGCTCTACCCAGGGCCTCTTTTCACCTCAAAACACGACAGGAGTACTTCTTTTATGATACCAATCATCCTGAGTTTTGAAAAGTAGATATGGTGAAGTTTGGTTCCACACCTTTTTGGCACCCCTTTTGCTGGTTTGTTTCAAGGGAAATGGGCCAAAATGGGTACCTGGCCAACTACTGCTCTGTTTTGCCCCATTTTTATTGCAATGATATTCTTTATTAAAATGTAGACTATTTATATAAAAGTGTCACACATCATGTCAATTGGTGGTGAGATATGACAGATTGGTGGTGAAAAGTGGGGTTCACGCCGCGGGCAATCAGGCATGGGCCCCGCAACTTGCAAGATCCAAGCTCTAGTGTCTTGAGCAGCTCAGAGCATGGGCTACCATTGGGTGCTAAATTTTAAGCTTGCAAGCTACGGGGCCCATACCCTGGGAACATTTCAAAAGTACCCCTTTCTAAGGCCTCCGTCGACCACCTCTGGAAGTTTGGAGTGAATTGCGGCTCCATTGGCTTGATTCACCCCGCGGCCTGCACTGGAGCGCTTGTGCCTCTGACTTTTGGACATGTACAACAGACCCCCCTTTTACCCAATTTGCTTAAAAAGGGTGGCAATCGACTGAGCTTGAGCTGAGGATTCCGATGATATGTTTAGAATTCCGTGGGAGTGGCCCAGAAAGAAACTTCCAAAAAACTATAGCCTGCTATTAACTTTAAAATCCCCCCCTCTGAATTCCAATTTGAGCAAAAACCGATCGTGCAGACTAATTTTCTGCTGTGAGCCTAATAGCAGCTTATGTGGTATTGTAACATTGTCTAGCAGTACCATTCTGATGGCAATTTTCTGCGAACAAACAAGTGATGCAGACATGTAACTTCCAGTAATAACCAAGTTTCATCGGCATGAAACAGTCTCTGCAATTCAGGTGGTGCCTTCCTTGTATTGGCATCTCACAAAGAACAATGACCCCAATTCTAGTATTCATACATTCATACTCGTGATGACGCTCGCGCAGGATCAAGCTTCGATTCTAAGATTCGACAGAGATCTAGCAAACAGGAACAACCAGAGCAAAGGGCAGAAGTAGTAGTCAACCGTCGTCTGTGTACTATAATGAAAACTCCTATTAGTATTCGTTGAGGTTATTAGCATCCTATGCCTTTTTAACGGCTGAAGCTGGTATCTTTGTTCTCAAACTTTAGTTTATTTTTGTGGGCAACTATCTTTGTGTTATATTCAGGAAGTAGTGCGTTAATTTGTGCCCGTGTGTGTATGTGTGTGTATGTGTGTGCGTGTGTGTGTGTGTGTGCATGTACTACTAGCAAAGAGAGTAAGAGTGCTATAATGGTTGGAATGTCTCAAGGGTTACAAGAAAAGGCTTACTCTGTAAGCTCTTTTACAAGAAAGAGGCCTTCAGTCAAGAAGAAGTATGACTGCTCGCCTGTTCATGAAGTATAATGAGTTCATAGGGTTTTGTCTGTGAAAATAAGAACGCGTACTTCCTGCGGAGAGAAACCATCTGATGGTGCGTGCAGTGAAAAAATATTTTCATCCTGGACACCATCATCAGCCTCACACAAGTCGCAAGTAGGGGAAGAGGTGGAGTTCCAAGTTGCTGTTTCAAAGCGAAGGGTGTTGACACAATGTCTATAACGAGCCACACTGCGAATGACATCTCCAGGAAGGTCAACATGCAACTTAGAGGACTGCAAGGAGAATGGGTAAAGAGAGCTCTTCATGCAGGCAGTGCCCACCACTGGTGATAAGTAAGCTTTTTGCTGTTGCGCTTTCTAAGATAGCCATCAGAAAAAGGTGTCCAAAACTATAAATGTCTGTCCCTGAGGTCCACGACAAACCAACTAAGATCAAAAGGCTCACAATCACAGTTCAACAACTTTTATTTGAACATGTTGGAATGTTTCTGTAATTCCTTCAACGCTCTGCCTTACACGACTTTGGTCATAACGTGCACTTTCAGCCTCCAGCTCCAGACGGTAATGCATACGCACACCTCTACTGCCTTGCGGCTAAAGACACTAATGAGGAACACAGCGGAAGAAGAGGGGCAATTGCACCTAGGCTTCGTGCACTCTCTGATGTAAAGCACAAGCTGGAAACAAACAAACTGGGCAGTGCCAAATAAGACACAGGGTGCTATACCTACTAGGACCTCAGACCGCTGAAAAAAGAAAAAAGAAAAAACTACGCAGGCAGTGAAAGCCAATCCCCATATTAAATAAGGAAAAGGAGCCAGTTTGGAACCGAGTACCGTAAAGCTCCTTCACTGCGAATAGGATAGGAAAAATCAATGGGGATCAAGAGGGTTGCAGGCTTGGCCTGAAAGCGGCTCCTGATGAGAGTTGATAACAGTACTGGAAAGGGTCCGTCAAGTATGGACAAGTATAGCAGCAAATTTCACAGAGAGCACATGAGCTTGGAGGCAAGCTTCTAATAACACTTTGAAAATCAAGACCCAGTTCCTTGAAAGACTTCAGAGAGTTGATAACAGTACTGGAAAGGGTCCGTCAAGTATGGACAAGTATAGCAGCAAATTTCACAGAGAGCACATGAGCTTGGAGGCAAGCTTCTAATAACACTTTGAAAATCAAGACCCAGTTCCTTGAAAGACTTCAGAGTGTGAGTGTTGTAGATGGTGCCACCCACACTTAAAAGGATGATGTGGAAGGGAAAGGAGGCTCCTTAGAGAATGTTGCGGGTGCTACTGAGGTGCTTTCAATTACCCTTGCTTAGTTGCCGCCCCCACCCCCCTGCCATTTTTGAACCCAGTAATCCCTAACAAAAAGAACGGAAAGCTACAGATTATTTTGCAGCCTGCTGCAGAAGTACTCACGTTCTTGAAGGCGAGTGCAACCAAATGTCAGTTGCAACTGTCTTGCCACAGCTTGCGCTACCATCCTTTTTACGCCTGGCCTTTAGTCAGCATTTCGGTTAAGTATTCCCTTCTTTCTCTCGACTTTGCTTCTTGCTGTCTTAGTTGGCAGGTATGGATGTCAACGGTCCAGCTGCTAATTCCTTGTCCTCTTCTAGAAGAGGTTTCAGTTCTTTAGCCAGTTCAGTGTTCAATTCGTTGTAGGCAGCTCTCTCTTCAGTGTTTTCTGCTGGATGGTTGGCCATGTGTAACTTCCCCTCCAACATTCTGGAGTCGAGCCGGAATAGAACTGCGATGGTAGTTATAATACAGCCAGACAAATGAATAAGGGATGGGGTCATGTGAGCCCTGCACCAGGCTGTCCCCTGTCATAGTTTGTTGCGTTCGTGCGTTGGATTGGATTAGGAGCAAACAGCGCAGCATTTGAACATGATCATGCAAGCCAAATACAGAAGAAAGCAAGAGCAAACAAAACGAGAAAAGGCAATTATGAATTGCATTACAAATCCAAAATTGCTGCGCACACTGGCCTTGCAACACAGGGGCGTAAAAAATCACAGCAGCGTTTGTTTGGCACCATGCTGCACGTTGCGGAGCTATCAATTTGTCGGTAGGAAACGGAGAAAGCATTACTGTTCAAAGGAGGAGCACTTCTGCTTCTATTAGTAAAGGGCCTGAGCTGGTGCTGCTGGGTTATGGAAAGCTCCCTCGTCATTATAACAGGCAGAAATGGCTGGAAACGCAGAATCCGTGACGGGCAATGTTTGTCCCGCTTATTGACATTTAACGGTTTACTTACAAGCAGTAAGCACTGCCTAATGGCAGCACAGGTCTCACACAGCAGTGACCGCCCTCTCACTGATTTATTTTCAAACATATGATGATGTCGCCGTCCCCCTCTAGTACTCAAGCAATACCCACACTGACTTCTCTGCCTTGTCAGCCTACCCACATCGTTCAAGGATGCACCATTATGTACGAACTATTAGTGCATTTTTCTCACCATCAGACGTCCAAACAAACAAGCCGAGATCAGGCGGGTAGTTTCCTGCGGATCAGCCCTGCCATCATGTCTAGGCTGTTCCCATCAGGCGTGAGCTCATACAAGCGACCACTGCCTTCCTCCACCGCTAGCAAGAACCCAGAGGAAGACAGGCCTTTAATAGTTAGGGCAACCAAGGGGGTCCCATTGACATGGCCTTCAGGCACGCCCCCGTCGCTTGTTTCATTCCCTTCTGCATATATAATTGTGTGTGTGCGTGTGCGTGTGTGTGTACGTGCATAAGAGTGTGCTTAAAGGCAACTCTGTGCTCATCACTCATCACGCTGCAAACGACTAAACATATAATACAGCACCCGTCTTTGATTTCAAGTTGCACCAGCCCGCCTGGCCACCCGCTGGGTTTGCACTTGTACCGCTGCCTGTGTACGTGTGCAACCGCGCTGCTGGATTTGCACGTGTACCTGCCTGTGTGCGTTTGCACTTATCCCTGCCTGTGTGGGTTTGCACTTGTATTTGCCCATCTGCTGGATTTGCACTTGTACCTTTGCCTGTGTGCGTTTGCACTTGTACCTTTGCCTGTGTGCGTTTGCACGTGTACATTTGCCTGTGTGGAATTGCAATTGTACCTTTGCCTGTGTGCGTTTGCATTTGTACATTTGTCCATGTGGAATTGCAATGCACCATGCCTGTGTGCATGTACACGACCGCTAACTCAGCACGTGTGTGTGAGTGTGTGTGTGTGTATGTGTGTGCAGGTACGTGTGCCTGCACTAGACCTGTTCCACTTTGCCTGGATCTGAAACACTGTGCCCCCCTCGATTAATGAGCTGCATTTCACAGGTGACAGGGATGAATGGAAAATTGCCGTGCCACCTGCTGTGATCGCCACGCTGCCCTCCTCCTGACCTCGCATCTGCTGTGTGCTTGTTTATAATTTATAATAGATGATACCAACAGGAATGGCACATGTTCCTGCTCTTGTGAATTTGCGCGCCACTAGCTACATTTGCAATGCGGTGTGTGTGATCCTGCTGCTTGTGGATTGTGCCTTACGCACTGCACCCCCCATGGAATGCACCCGCTGTGTAGCATCACTGGCAAGAAGTACACACACACACATCCCCTGCGCTCGTTTGACATGTTACCCGCTGTCTTTTTAATGAGGAGCTTTTTAGGTGCAGGCACTTAAGTGCTCCCGAGTCAGAAGACAGATCAGAACCCCCCACAGTTAAACGCGCTTCCCCAACTAGCACAGTGCGTGCTCCCTCACAAAGTCATGCTGGAGGTAGACTGACTCTACCATTCCTTTTATTTCTTTTTGTCACCTTCAGTATTGTGGGCAACGCTGCGCTCCCCCTGCTCCTGGAACTGCACTTGCTGCCCGCTGTGCATCCAAGACCCTAGGTAGTCGGCCATCAAGGGAGAAAAGCCGTGCTCCTCAAACACCTGCGGCAGGTGTATGCAATTTATGTGATTGCTTTCGTCCCATGTTGTGTGTGGTACCAGAGTGGTCCCTATTGTTATTTAAGTTAATAAGTAATAAGGTAGGCAAAGAACAGACACATTGCCTCAAATGAATCAATGGTACACCCACTCCGTTCTTGAAGAAAAGCAACAAATGTTAGGCTCGTTAATGTAAACTTTGCATGTTATTGTAAACTTTGCATCCAAGTAATGCGTAGCTCATAATGTTTCATTTAAGTTTTGCCTGCATGACAGCAACTCCGAATCAAGAACACAGACACAAGTGTGTGCAACAAAAGATCTTTTTCCATCAGCACTCCATCCATTACCACCTTCAATTCACATCAAAGCTCTTATGGAATCGTTTGCCTTCCTACATTCTTCACCCCTTCCTCACAACTAACCGTAAAGCACTCGTCCAAACGATTCATCACGTGCGCAAGGACAATCTCTCGCGAAACTGACGGTTGACACAGATTCTGCTGCTGCTGTTGGTGGTGTTGCTGTTGCCCTTGCTGGTGCTGGTGCTGGTGCTGGTGCTGGTCCTGCTGCTGCTGCTGCTGCTGCAGCCCTTCTACCTCCGCCTGCTGGTGCTGTTGCCTCTGCTGTTGCCTCTGCTGTTGCTGCTGCTCCTGCTGCTGCTGCTGTTGCCTCTGCTGTTGCTGCTGCGACTGTTGATCTATAATAGAGTTAATGCAGGTCGTTGGATGGCTGTTTGACACATTTAGACCGATGCCCGTGACCACGTTAAAGCGATCCCGTGACCAGGTGGTGTGGATGAGGGCCCCTGCAACCTTTTGTGGGACGGACTGAGCCTCACTGCCGGGACGTGAGGGGGGGAGGTAGTACACGTCGTTGGGCCATTTGATGGCGATGGGCAGGCGTGCGTGAGCACCCTGTGTGAAATGCGTGATTGAAATGCTGTGCATCAAGGTGTGTCTTCTGTGCCTGTGTGTGTGTGTGTGTGTGTGTGTGTGTGTGTGTGTTTGGGCCAAGTAGGTGCGAAGGGCTGAAGCGTTTCAGCTGCTCAATCATGCTAAGAATGCTTTTAAACAGAGAAGTGCACTGAAAGATCACACATCGTTGGGCCACTTGCTGCGCATGAATGCATCCAGGATTACGCGTACGGAATTTACCGTGTAGGTATGAGCAGTGCATGGAAGGTGTATAGAACATAAGGTGTTTCTGTGGCGGCGGGCAGGTGTGTGTGTGTGTGTGTGTGTGTGTGTGTGTGTGTGTCGGCAACTTCTTGATAGCAGCGAGCCAACAAACATTAGTGCTGTGCGACCCTCACAATTTCAAGCGCACTACAACTAACAATTATACGGCCGCATCTTCTGCTAATAATAGGTATCAATGCAGCAGTGTGCAGCAACTCACGTCTGTAAGCGCTCTGACCTGCGCGCACCCCTCATGTTATGAGCAGCTCTAGCATCCTCTGCTAATAACAGGTGTCAATGCAGCAGTGTGCAGCAACTCACGTATGCTCTGTGCCACTAGTAGCTGTCAGATCAGATCACCGTCACTGCAAAGTATAAGACTCAGCACAACAACAAAAGCTCCCGCTCCCCCCTCACAACAAAAGGCACATCATCATGCCTCTATACCCCAACACGCTTGTGCTTCTTGCTCGTGTTTCCACATCTGCCGACAGAAAAAAAACCAACTTTGAATGATTGTCAGCTACCGCGTCCCACAATATCAAGACACGCCCATTACATTATTACAATACCCAGGCACACCACGTAGTTGATGAAGGGGCCCTGGTTGGGGGGTAGTTCAAGCTCGCCTTCCCACAAACTTCAGCCACCACGTTCCGCATGCCTCTTACAATGCCCAGGCACACCACGTAGTTGATGAAAGGGGCCTGGTTGGGGGGTATTTCAAGCTCGCCTTCCCACAAACTTCAGCCACCGCGTTCCGCATGCCTCTTACAATGCCCAGGCACAATACGTAGTTGATGAAAGGGGCCTGGTTGGGGGGCAATCCAAACTCACCTTCCCATAAACTTCAGCCACCGCGTCCCGCACGCCTCTTACAATGCCCAGGCACACTACGTAGTTGATGAAAGGGGCCTGGTTGGGGGGCACTCGAAGCAAGCGGCTGCAGCTAAACATGAGGCAGCCATCAGGAGAGGTCCACGAGTTGCCTCCACGGCCTGCACGGAAGATGCAAGCATTACGATCTGGATTTGAGCATGCTCACGCTTGGGACACAAGCACATACACACACATACACATACACACACATACACATACACACACAACACAAACAAACACAAACACACTCCTCACGACAGGCATCAGGAGGGGTCCATGTGTTGCTTCCAAAGCCTGCATGGGGAGGTTGTACAGTTGCACAGACGTGTTATTAAACATGTTTGTGTTTCAAAGTTTCGGGCAGAGAAAGCGCAAAGTTTGTGTTTCAAAGTGCTTTAAGGTCGTACACACTCTCCTCTCTCCAGACGACAGCCATCAGGGCAGCCAAGACCTGCACAACAACTCGTGCGACAAGTGTGTATCTGCACCAAATTGTGTGTCCAGGATAAATAGCTCTTCTGTGTGTGTAGTTACCAGGTGACACACATACACACTTGTGCACTCTCCTCCACACACACACACACACACACACACACACACACACACACACACACACTCTTCTCCACTTTTCTCCACACACACTCTTCTCCACTCTTCTCCACACACTCTTCTCACACTTACACACTCTTCTCTTGGTAACCATGAGCCCCAAACCACCCTTTGCCTCCACAAGGTACAAGGATAAAAGGCAAGGATCAAGCCATCTTTCCAGCTGTCTGCCAGTCAGCCACGATCACCCAATTGCTGGCCAACACCACCACACACAGGATGGTGTGTATCATTGCCCCTTATTGCAACCAGAAAGAAAAAAAGCAGGAGCAGCGTTGCAGAAATAATGTGTTGATTTTACCTTTACCAGCGGTCTGTCGGTCAGCCACAAGGACAACTCCATCTCCCAGAGCAGTGAGATGGGCCCGCATGAACTCCTGGGTGCACGTGTGCACGCGTGTACGTGTGATGGAGTGACGTGAGTAGTGTTTGTTAGGCCATATTTCAAAGTTAGGTGCGTGAAGGTGGGTGCAATGTAATTTGTGAGGCTGGGGAAGGGACAGAGGAGGGTCCGCCACACACGCAACCCAACTCAGACCTGAGAGCTGCAAGGTGGGTGTGCATTGATTTCTGTGCGCACGAGTAAAAAAAAGTTAGCAAACATGCTTCCTGTTTCAGATCAGCATGTCTGGGTGCCCTCTGATTAGAGAGATTGAGTGTCCTTTGCCACCATGCTTGAGTATGTGTGCGCATTTGTCTATCTTGCTTACATCCTAGCTTTAATTAGTAGTATTTCATTTCAGAGGCGTTTTGTCATTGCAGGCTACAAGGTACATAAGCACATGCAGGTATGTTCAAGCTTTCTGAATGGGGAGTGGGATGTGCACTTAATTAGAGTCAGAGCTGGTAAAGCCCAGTGGCGACCTTTTGGCCACTTAAACTCAAACATGACAGCTGTGTCTGAGCCCTTTTTTAGCTTAGATTTTCGACACACAAAGACTGTCTTTAGAGCACAACAACACGCTCTCTTCCTCTCTTCCCTTTGCAGGGCTGCAACTAAGCTGCTCCTTACTTTCTGAAAAGGGTGTGGAGTTTGCCGTCGCATACCCTTCGCGTTTGACTACCCTCACCCGCGTTTTGTGAAAAGGGTGTGGAGTCTGCCGTCACATGCCCTTAGCGTTTGACCACGCTCACCTGTGTTGACCGCATCTCCTGAACAGCCAGCAGCGTTTGACCCATCCGGCCCTGCTTGTTCAGAGAAGCCATGTAACGCTGACCAACAAAGGAGGAGGAGGCTTGCTCACTAGTCAAGTCAGGTGGCTGGTCCGGAGGATCCTGCTGGTCGTGGGGAAGCAGCGTATCACCATTGCGTGCGCCATTTTCGGTGGCTGAGAGCGACACTCGGTGCTCTAGCTCTGCTGGCACCGGGTTCCATTGCAGGTGCACGCCCTCAAGCGGCGCAGCCTGTGTGTGTGTGTGTGTGTGTGTGCGTGTGTGTGGGTGTGAGTATAGGTGCGACGAAGTTGTATGCCCTCAAGAGGCAAAGCCTGTGTACGTGCGTGTGTTTGTATGTTTGTTAGAATGTGTGTGTATGTTGGTGTGTGTGTATGTTTGTGTGTGTGTGAGTGTGTTTGTTGATGTGTGTGTGACTGTGTGTGAGTTGCGTGAAAGAGTGTGAGGGTGAGTATGTTTGTGTGTTTGTTAATGTGTGTGTGTGTGTTTGTGTGTGAGTTGCGTGGAAATGTGTGAGGGTGAGTATGTGTGCGTGCATATTTTATGTGTATGTATATGTATACGTACGTGTGTGTGTGCGTGTGTATGTGTGTGCGTGTGGGTGTGCGTGTGTACTTATGTGCATCAGCGCATGCATGCGTGCGTGTGTGTGTGTGTGCATGTGCGTGTGCGTGTGCGTGTGTGTGTGTGTGTGTGTGTGTGTGTGTGTTTGTGTGTGTGTTTGTGTGTGAGAAGTGTGCAGTAATATACTTGTTGAAGCTGCTGGAGCAGTCCCTCCTTGACCTGGTGGCTGCTGCAAAACACGTCTACTAAACTGCTGGAACAGAGCGGTGCCATGGTTGCCGAGGCAGCGCGTCTGATCTTAGCGTGCGTGCTGAACGGTTGTCTTAGCTTGCAGGCACTGCAACTGGGTATGACAGGAATCAGGGATGCCATGCAGTCAAGTTTCTTGAAGCTGCAGATGGCAAGCACATGTAAATAAAATTGAATTATATATACTTATTGTCAATTGGTAGAATAATATTTATTCTTCAAGTATGGCTTTAAGAGCGTCAGCGCAAGGGACCACCACAAGACTAGTGAGTGCACATCCTGAGCTTTTTTATCTGCAATTCCCTGCTGCACTCACAATACTCCTGTATTTTCAGGCTGCTGCACAAAGGAGTGGACTATGGCTGTGTGCAAGCACCTCAAAACACAACCCCAAATTACAGCATCGCCTCACGCCGCAAAACCTGAGTGAGGCAACCAGCAGCAACCAGCTGCAGCCAGCAGGCCCTAGCATTAACACAAGGAGGTGGGTGGGGCCTTATCAGTTGATTCTTTTTCTGCTGTGCAAGCAGACCTGGACGGAGAGAAAGAAACCATTTTGTAACAAAATCCGCAGGTGGCGCAGCTCACAGGCCTGCTGCAGCACTTCTAAGCCATCAGACGGGGAGAGTGAGGAGAAAGAGGATAAAAACAGCAAGTACTACACGCTGGGCATGGCAGCACTCTGGATCGGCCTGTCAGGTAAAAGTTACATGGCCATGGCTGTTTCACTTGGCGAACTGCTGCTTTTGCTGGCAGCCGTTGCTGCTTCAGGCTAGACTTGAACAACGTGGCACTTGCGTTCTGCAACAGACTGGCTTATTTTTGTTTCATTACGCGTCTGTGGCGTATATGGCCTCGTAAAATTTAAGCCAGCAATCTAAACAAACTTCCCTTTGTATTTACAGTGTACGGGTTCCTGCTGTCCCCCAACCAGACCCCAACTCGAGACATGATCTTCTTAAAGCTGCTCGTGGGTATCAGAGAGCCAGGGGAGGACTTTGTAGTGAACCAAGTAAGGAATGCGTCTCTCTGATCTGCAAGGTAGCTTAGCATGCACATTGGATGACAAAAACGTCTGTACCTACAACATCACCGCTGTTTTACTCTCAAAGCTAACTCCTTCCTGATTTGCTCCTTTATGATATAATAAAACCTGCAGATGCTTAGAAAGTACCTTTAAAAAAAAGGTACGAGTATTAATTGCACCTAGCCACCAGAAACTACCTGCTGGCTTCAGGTGTACACAGCGCTGTTCAACATCATGGGCATCTGGCCTGCCGTTTATGCCAGCCTGCTCATCCCCGCAGGGCGCAGTGAAAATAAGGTGTGTGTGTTTGTTTGTGTGTGTGTGTGCGCGTGATATGTGCCAGTTGTTGATGTTTTCTGTATGGTCTGCAGTGGGGGAAGTGTGAGTAGAAGAGTGAGCCAAAACCATAAGTATAGGATGGAACAAAATATCTACATTGGTTTAAGGTCTACAAATGTACGTGCATGAATATGGTTTTGGCCAACCTGTAAATTTTATAAACAGACCAGCTCGAGAAAAACTTCACTAAGATTACCTTTACTTACCCTAAAACTTCACCTGCAAAGACATCTCAGTATAAAACCCTATCAACTACACTCGCTAAGACCAGAGTGTGCCCACACAAATACAGACCCACTCAATGGCGCATGCACCCACACCCACATAAACACACTCAAACACGCACCAAACATATATACACACATCCTCTGCTTTTAGCGCAGCTGTCCGCCAAAGAATTTCTCACTCCTTGTTGTCTCACACAAAGCACACAAGCACATACGAATGCATGCGGGCTCATACACACACACCATTCATTATTAAACGTGTGCTTGCTTTGTTTGCACTGGCCCACTAAGAAGACAAAAGTGCACACACACATACATAGACACACTGCAAGTCTAGATTCAGCTGCCTGCCTGTCAAAAGTCATTGCTTACTGCTTTGCCCTTTTTGTGCTGATGCACACATTGATGTCCACGAAAACACCTCATGTTTGGACACAGCTTCCCGCCTGGCCGTTCATTGCTGGCTCCTTTGGCTTTGGCGTGTTTGCGCTGCTGCCGTACTTCACCTTCTGGCGGCCCATCAAGAACCAGCAGCTTCCCCCTCCAAAGGTGAGTGTGGATCTGTATTGTTACGCATGCCTTTTCCTTTCATATGCCAGCATGCCCGCTTGTCCTTTACTGTCACGTGCCCTTTCTTGCGCCCATTGCCCTTTCCTTTGATTTGTGCTCTCTACTACTTTGGTACGCTTCCATTAGGAGGGTTGTTTGGTCATGAGTGTAAACCGCTATACGAATGTCTCGTACTAAAGGTTGACAAGCGTGCGTGTGATCAATAAATGTGCCGGACCTTTATGAGTACTCGTTCACTAAGGCCGTGACTTTACTTTTACTTTTATTTCAAGCTTTTAGAATCAGCATGTATGATCACAAGACTCCAATCTGCGTGTCCACACTTTAGATAGTAAGGAGAAAAGCACCACCCAGGCAGTGAAAAACACTCCCCACATTAATTGAGGAAAAGGAGCCACTTTGGTACTGGGCACCGTAAAACTAACTCCTCCACCAAATGAGTGAAGCAGTAATTGAGTTGGCCCAGACCGTATATCATACCCGTATGGATCCACCGTGTATGGCCGTACTATTGAAGATGCTGGATTGGATCGGATCGGATCGGATTGGATTGGATTGGATTGGATTGGATTGGATTGGATCCCTGCTGCAACACTGTGCAGTACATGTGTGGCTCTGGCCAACCCTACACACTACACACCCATAAGAGCTCAACCACCCACAGGCCTGCTCTGAAGTGCTGGATCAAGCAGTTCATGAAACTGCTGAAACGCACGGGAGTGCTCAATGTCTAGAGTTGGCCAGAACGGTTCATGACTAGGGTCGGCCAGAAGTGTTGCTAGACGGTGTTTGCAGATTTAATGGCTGGTACATCTTCAGAAATACGTGTCAGAAGTATCAGGAAAACGATGACTACTTGAGTTAGTCGTACACGACGCCTACATAAGACAGTCGTATATGTATACAGGAGTCAGTCGTATATGTATACAGGAGTCAGTCGTATATGTATACATGCGTCAGTCGTATATGTATACAGGAGTCAGTCGTACACGACGCCTGCATGAGTCAGTCGTATATGTATACATGAGCCAGTCGTATATGTATACAGGAGTCAGTCGTATATGTATACAGGAATCAGTCGTATATGTGTACAGGAGTCACTCGTATATGTATACAGGAGTCAGTCGTATATGTATACATGCGTCAGTCGTATATGTATACAGGAGTCAGTCGTATATGTATACAGGAATCAGTCGTATATGTATACATGCGTCAGTCGTATATGTATACAGGAGTCAGTCGTACACGACGCCTGCATGAGTCAGTCGTATATGTATACATGAGCCAGTCGTACGCCTACATGAGTCAGTTGTTCTCGGTCATATTATCGCATACATAGACGGCTCTGGCTATCCCCTTTCAACGACATGTAAATGCCCACAGGAGGAGCTAGAGGGCTGGAACAAGCTGTTCATGAAAGGCGCAGAGACAACCATCTTGCCAGCTCTCCTTATCGCAGGAGCATCCTCTATGCTGTACCTAGCAGCAACAGCAGGTTTGTGTTTTTGTGTGCATGTGTGTGTGCATGTGTGTGTGTGTGTGTGTGTGTGTGTGTGTGTGTGTGTGTGTGTGTGTGTGTGTGCATGTGTGTGTGGATGGGTAAGTGGGTGCAGATGCAGGCGCTTTGTGTGCCCTGTTTTTAATTGATGCATACCTTTTGATGCATGGTAGCTTCAGATCAAGTTGGATTCTTGTTCACACGTGCCTGGTTGCCACCCATATCTTTAAAGGCTCATTGTGATTGAAGGGTCAGACTAATGTTGACCAACAGCCATTCCAATTTCTTGGTGGTCGAAGGCGTGTGCGTCAAATTTTCAGGTCCTGAGCTTGCAACCTTGCATATCCAAACATGAGGACCTGATCGACCCTTTCACATGCTGTCCGTCCTGGTTGGTTGGGTGAAAGCGTATGTGTTTGATTTATTGGACTTGCCCTTTTAAAGCAAATGGTTTTAATCTGGTAAAAGGCAGTGCCTTTCATTCCAGACAGTTGCGATCACCTTTTATCCGTGCATTCCTCAATCACCTTGTCAATGAGAACATACTGGCTCAAGCTACTACGATTTCTATATGTAACACCACCGAATTTTTGCTCACAGGTGAGGCCTCATGGGCTGAGTATGGCCACCTCATAGATGAGAGCAGGCTGGTGCACGTGACGACACTGGACTTTTTGTGCCTTACTGCGTTCGCCCCATTCTGGATGCTGAACGACGCAGAGGCGCGGAAGTGGGAACAAAAGTGCGTGGCATTTCCTTTCTCTCTTTTCAAACCCGTTGTGCACAGTTGCTCTGAGAACCTGTTCATGCTAGCCAGGAGTGTCACACTCTTACTAACTTAACAGCATGCCGTATACAATAAGCTTCGTATTCAAACGATAAAGGAGACATTACTTTGGAGCAGGGAGTAAGAAATTGTTTTGTCATGACCGTTGGGCTAATTAGTGCTGCAAGCAACGTGAACAACAGGCATAAAGGTGTGATACAATACACCCTTGCAAGCTTTTTTACAAATACAGATCATTGATCATGGCTCCAGCCTGTCCCATTTGCTCAAATTTGGTCATGATTCTTGACTCCTGACGCTGCGTGCTGCCTGACGTTAAACCCTTGAAGAAGCTCTTCGTTGGTTGTAGCTTATGAGGCCTACTCAATGGGCGGGGGCAACTCAGCAGCAAAAGGCAGCTTTTTTACCTCACTTTGTCATGGACAGAAGGAGTCAGCTCAGAGATGTGTGTGTGTGTGTATGTGTGTGTGTTGTGTGTGTGTGTGTGTGTGTGTGTGTGTGTGTGTGTGTGTGTGTGTGTGTGTGAGAGAGAGAATGATGATAACCTCCTTACTACTTTAACGCATGCTTTGCATACTCAGGGACACCCTGCTGCCAATCCTGTCGGTCCTTCCTGCCATTGGCCCCGCCATTTATTTGCTGCTGAGGCCAAAGACAGACATGTCTTCGTAGCAGATCCACGGAAGCTATGGTTATAAGCAAATGAGGCAGCTGTACGACAGCACCAAGTAATACTCGATTTTGAGCTAGCGCTCCACTAGGTGCTGTTATTTTATTCTATTGCTGGTGGCTTCCGCTCATATGCCCCCCAGAGGCATCTATAGCGATGTTAACCTTACCTATTGCTGTCGTGTACTAGTTGGGACTGACAAATAGTTCAGCCAAAGATTGGCTGGAAAGGTAGCAAAATGAAGGAATGTTGTTTTCAATTGGCAACATGGGTCCCCCAAACTACAAATTGTAGAGCCACGCCAGCAGGTATGCCAGCAACGTTTGCTTACTTGCCTCGACCATTTCACATCCCTCTTTAAATACCTGCTACGTTTATAGCCAGCTCAGCATTAGGTCCCAAACTGAGCTTGAGCGTGGCTAGCTCTCTGGAGCATTCTTCGGCTGTATGTTTGCATGTAAGAAAGTATATCTTGCTGCTCTTATTATTCTAGCCAGCATCAGAGTGATATATTTGTATTGAGGAATCATCATTTTGAAGAGCAGAGCGGTTCCCTATGCAGCTGATGCATGAAAAGAACGATGCTAGCCAGTTCTACTAATGACCCTGGTGAAATGCAGACGATGCTGAACAAGCTTCGTACGTACGCTGAGAAGAAAGAATTGACTGTGAACAGGCCAAGTCGGAGGTGGTTCATTTTAATAGTAAGTCTGTCTCTCCTTTGCAGAATCCGTTCACGTACGATGGTGTGGTGCTTCCAGAGAAGGACAGGTTCAAATATTTGGGCATGCTGCTTGATAG
>Ga0307968_1001748_pt1 | contig 17878 bp, 21 predicted proteins | sample OrgLakmetagen650_FD_201834 | JGI IMG/M metagenome (GOLD analysis project Ga0307968, IMG submission 201834) | Saline water microbial communities from Organic Lake, Antarctica - #650 | ecosystem: Environmental > Aquatic > Non-marine Saline and Alkaline > Saline | place: Antarctica: Organic Lake... | reverse complement strand
AGAAGGGGGTATTTACGCATAGAGTAATTTCCTTAGGACACACGCTGTACCATGTCCTCATAGCACAAAGCTCGCGTCCACACGGCCCTCTAGATCCCACACAGTGCATATCTACCACGTTCTCTGCTACACACACGATGTGCACAGCATTCAGTCACCAGATTGTGCATATGCATGCAAAGGACAAAGATGGGCACCTTGCTCATGAAATGTTCCACCAAGAAAACTTCCGCGCTTACCACTCTCATCAGAAGTTAGCTACAAGCCCAGAAGTTGGCTACAAGCTGAGCCTGCGACAACCTTGATCCCAAATGACTTACGGCTACACACACACACACACACACACACACACACACACACACACACACACACACACACACACACACAACCACACACACACACACACACATACACACATACAACCACACACACACACATACATACAACCACACACACACACACACACACATATATATACACAACCACACACACACACTACCTCTTGCTACTTTATACCAGTGGAGAAATTGTATTGTTCCCAATACCCAGTTCGACCTCTTTCTTTACTATAATGGGAGCAGGTCCGCTGTTCATGTAGAGCTGTTTTGCTTTTCATTCATCTTTCATCTTCTTTCTAAACCATGTGCATGCCGTATTATTATATTGTCTCTTGCTTCTTAGACCATGGGCATGTTTACACATGGTTTGGGGAGTGGTCTTTCTGGCTTGGTAACATTTTGTTTCTGCCATCACATTTTTAAATCACGTGCTCAATCACACAGGGGGCTCACCATCGCCCAAGCAAGGCTTTGTGTTCCCTCGGGCTGCCATTGAGGAGGAGCCGTCCCCCGCTGGCAGTGCATTCATCGATGAGCTGAAGGCTGCAGGAGTGGGTGCACGCGCGTCGGTGCTGTGCGCTCTTCATCAGCTGGCCGAGCAGGTGCGCATGTGTGTGTGTGCGCGCGTGTGTGTGCGCGTGTGTGTATGCAGATCAGATTAACGTGTGTATGAGCAAGTGCGTTGTTTGCTGGAATGGATTTGTGTTTGTCAGGTAGGGCACCAAACTAGTGACGGAGCACCAAACTTACATTGGAGCACTGAACAAGTGACGGGGCAGTAAACTACTGACGGAGCACCAAACGAGTGATGGAGCAACAAGCTGGTGCTCAAATAAGCTGGAGCGCTAAACTCGTGACGGAGCAGTAAACTAGTGACGGAGCACCAAACTAATGATGGAGCAACAAGCTGGTGCTCAAATAAGCTGGAGCAATAAACTCGTGATGGAGCAGTAAACTAGTGACGGAGCACCAAACGAATGATGGAGCAACAAGCTGGTGCTCAAATAAGCGGAGCACCAAACGAATGATGGAGCAACAAGCTGGTGCTCAAATAAGCTGGAGCGCTAAACTCGTGACGGAGCAGTAAACTAGTGACGGAGCACCAAACTAATGATGGAGTAGCAAGCTGGTGCTCAGAGAAGCTGGAGCACTAAACTAGTGACGGAGCAGCAAACTCGTGCTCACACAATCTGGAGAACTAAAAAGTGCTTGAAGCTAAACAGCCAAACCTTTTGTCTTGCTCTGTGGCATCTTGTCTGTCTTCTCTTGTTGTGTGGAGTGTACACCTTTTGTGTTTCAGTCCAGTTGGCAACCGATGCACACCTTTTGTGTTGTTTGCTGGAATGGATCAGTGTTTGTTAGGAAGGGCACCAAACTAGTGACAGAGCACCAAACTAGTGATGGAGCAGCAAGCTGGTGCTCACACTATGAACTCAAGAGTTCATAAACGTGCTTGAAGCTAAACAGCCAAACCTTTTGTCTTGCTGCGTGGAGTTGTGTGGAGTCTTGTTGTGTGGAGTGCACACCTTTTGTGTTGTTGTGTGAAGTGTGAACAGTCAAGTTGGCACCCGTTACACACTCAAAAAGAGACTCTGTCTGAGCTTCGAGTTTTGACATTTGGTGACCCGATACACACTCAATTTGACAATTGGTGCCCCGATACACACTCAAAAAGAGACGACTCTGTCTGAGCTACGAGTTTTGACAATTGGTGCCCCGATACACACTCAAAAAGGGACGACTCTGTCTGAGCTACGAGTTTTGACATTTGGTGACCCGATACACACTCAAAAAGAGACGACTCTGTCTGAGCTACGAGTTTTGACATTTGGTGACCCGATACACACTCAAAAAGAGACGACTCTGTCTGAGCTTCGAGTTTTGACGTTTGGTGACCCGATACACACTCAAAAAGAGACGACTCTGTCTGAGCTGCGAGTTTTGACATTTGGTGACCCGATACACACTCAAAAAGAGACGACTCTGTCTGAGCTACGAGTTTTGACATTTGGTGATCCGATACTATCCGATACACACTCAAAAAGAGACGACTCTGCCTGAGCTGCGAGTTTTGACATGTGGTGAGTGTGGACTGTTGGCTTGTGTTGTTGAGTTACATATCGGAGGGTTTACATACCATTGGCGAGCCAGCGCATTTGCTTGCCAGTGGTGTGAAAGTCCTCTGGTATGTACTTCATCATGTATGTTGAGCTATGCTCTGCTGCTTACAGCATAGATACATTGACACCTAATATACGCGCATGGCTTGGATGGGGCTGAGTTTGCCAATGCGTATGCTGCCAGACCTTCTCCATTGGCACTATGAAGGCAGGGCCCGACCACTTCCTCTTCCCCTGTCCATGTGCCTCAAAGCGTACTGAAAGCGTATTGAACTGATGATTTCAATCAGTCATTCCTTGTTGTGACAGCAGGCATACACACGTAGTAAACTTCCTCCCCTGTCCATGTGCCTCAAAGCATACGGAAAGCGTATTGAACTGATGATTCCAATCAGTCATTCCGTGTTGTGACAGCAGGCATACATGCGTAGAAACTTCCTCCTCCCCTATCCATGTGCCTCAAAGCGTACTTAAAGCGTATTGAACTGATGATTCCAATCAGTCATTCCATGTTTTGACAGCAGGCATACATATGTAGTAACTTCCTCCTCCCTGTCCATGTGCTTCAATGCAGGCTGGGCTGGTTTGGCAGTTAAGCACCTCTGACATTGATGACACTGCTTCACCAGTGTCTGTTGGTGGAGCTACTGCAAGAGGCCCTGACCAGCAGAGCTTGGATGGTGGGTGATGATACTTGTCACGGTGTCACGCAAGAAATCTAGACATGCCTGTGTGTGTGACTTTGGTGATAGCGCCAGGCTCAGAAATTCCATAATACATCTCGCAGCATGTAGCATTAATGAATGCACAGTGCCAGGGGCTCTTGCAGCATGCAGCATTGGTGGAGCTACGGTTAAGGATTTGTCAAGCAGAGCTCAGAGGGTGGGTGCTAATACTGGGCACGAGTGAGAACTGGGTGAGCTGTACCTGGCTTTGGTTTGGGAGTATGTGTGTGTGCGTGGTGTGTGTGTGTGTTTGTGTGTGTGTGTGTGCGTGTGTATGTGTGTGTGTGTTTGTGTGTGTGTGTGTGTGTTCTTCAGTGTGTGCACATGGACAGTTGCCGCGTCCATGGCTTGCTGCCCACAAGCTCTCTTGCAAATTACGTGCTTTAATCCTAGTAGATTGCGTGCAATCCAGTTGTGCCGTTTCCACAGTCAGCTGTTGTATCTGTTTCATCAGACCATTTGTTCGGACCAATTCTGAAGTCTGTGTGGTGGCAGCATAAGCAGCACAGAACAGTAAAGCTGCTCCATGTCAATAAGTGAGACTATTAAACCTTCACAAGGGAAAGCGTTTAATTCAGAATGGCGACCATGCCTGCTTTTCAATTGTGCGGCCCTCAAAATCAAGACGGCACTCACATTCAAAGGAAATTAATTTGGCCTAGCCGTACTCCCAGGATTGGCCTGAACCTTGTAAATGCGCCGTATATGATCGTATATTTGGTGATTTACCAGCCAAAAATACCGTATATACACCGTAAATCTATGGTTTGTACCAACCCTTTACTTTTGCTCTAGAGTTTAGCCGTACGCGACAAACTTGTGCCCTCATCCTCAACAAGACATGAACCCAGCAAATGTGCACCCAAATTCTAGACGGCACTCACATTCAAAGGGAGGTAAATTCTGCCTATTATTAGCAGTACACAGCAAACTTGTGCCCTTGTCCACTACAAGCCAAAAACCCAGCAAAATTTGCACTCAAAATCAAGGCAGCACTCAAAGTTAAAGATATAGATTCTGCTTGCTTAATGTTTAAAGTGTACACAGCAAACTTGTGCCCTTGTCCTCTACAAGACATGAACCCAGCAAAATGTGCACTCAAAATCATGGCATCACTCACAGTTAAAGGAAATGGATTCTGCTTGCTTATATCAGCCGTACACGGCAAAATTGTGCCCTCGTCCCCTACAAGCCAAAAACCCAGCAAATTTTGCACTCAAAATCAAAGCAGCACTCACAGTTAAAGGGAGATGAAATTCTGCTTATAAGCCGTACACGGTACACGGCAAACTTGTGCCCTCGTCCCCTACAAGCCAAGAACCCAGCAAAGCTTGCAGAATTGTGTTGTAGGACTCACACACATGTTCGCCTCTTTGCTTCAGGACTGCGTGCTGAGCCACATCCTGACGGCCCTCCAAAGCGCCCTATCATTATTTTTGGGGGGGATGTGGGTGAATGGGAGGAAGTGGGCAAGCCGGCTGATGCTGGCAGTGGTGCTGGCAGTGGTGCTGGTGTTTGTGTTGGGAGTTGCGCTGTCACTGGTGCTGGCAGCGGCGCTGTCGATAAGATCGATAAGATCGACACAGGTCCAGAGGCAGCATTTGGCACCCAGCCAGCTGCAAATCACACAGCACAGCCGACCGCTCAAGCAGCTGCAAGCCACAGCCCTCAAAGCTCCAGCTTGCCGTCCATGTCTGCCCTTAACAAGGGGCTTTCGATGCTGGGCCGCCTTTCAGGAGGGCCTGACGGAAGTCACTGCACCAAGCAAGCCACGCCACTGTCAGGTGCTTCAGCAGCAGAAGCAGCAGCAGGAGAAGCGGCAGCAGCAGGAGCAGCGACAGCAGCAGCAGCAAGAGGTTCGACTACAGAAACTAGAGGGCCAGGGACAGCAGCAGGAATAGCAGGGGCTCCGGTGTCAGGAACCACAAACTCTTATAATGTTCATGGGGTTGCAAGTGAGCAGCAGCAGCAGCAGCGGCGGCGGTGGCAACAGCGGCAGCAGCAAATGCCCCTCCCAGCGCCTGATGTGTGTGTGGTAGAGGGGGGGTACTGTCTGTGGCAGCAAATGCTCCTGGTTGCCTCGACTAGGCCCGGAATTTGCTCGGACAAGATCAAGATCGGCGGGGACGCGCACCGTCTGAAGGTGGTTTACATGTCTGTCGGAATGCATGCACGTACAAGGATGCTACCTTAATTCTGAGGACTGCTGTGCGCTATGCGTGTATAAGATTCGACACACACACACACACGCACACAAACACACACGCACACACACACCACACACACACACACACACACACACACACACACACTCACACACACACACACGCACACACACTTATTGCCGGGAATGTGCACCGACAAAGAGCGATCCGCATGCTTATTGGTGTGCATGTGCGGTTGAGGAAGGTTAGTGCATGCTAGTATTGCCTGAGGGTTTGACTAGACAAGACCAAGGCTGGCAGAGAGCAATTCAAAGGTGTATACATAGGGTTGGCCAGAACCATACATTTATAGGTATGTACGGAGTATATACAGTATTTTTGGCAGGGAATTCACCATACATACGGTCATATCCGGTGCAGATATACGGGTCTGGCCAACCCATGCATAATGCATACATGAAATGCATTCTACGCACAACAAATGTTTTCATAGCTAAACGGTGCTTTCCTTTGGACGGGTCCGCACCGCACAACTCAACCAAAAACCTGGCATGCTTTTGTTTTTAACCTTGTCCAGCCTCTTTTACATGACTCCTCTTTAACATGACTTTTTAAACATGACTCCTCTTTTTCATGAATCCTCTCTAACATGACTTTCTAACATGACTCCTCTCTAACATGACTTTCTAACATGACTCCTCTCTAACATGACTTTCTAGCATGACTCCTCTCTTACATGACTTTCTAACACGACCCCTCTCCAACATGACTTCTTTATGACATGACTCCTCTCTAACATGACTTTCTAACATGACTCCTCTCTAACTTGGCTTTCTAACTTGACTCCTCTCTTACATGACTTTCTAACATGACTCCTCTCTAACATGACTTTCTAACACGACCCCTCTCTAGCATGACTCCTTTATAACATGACTCCTCTCTAGCATGACTCCTCTCCAACAATTTTCCTCGCGAACAAGAACCCAACTCGACCCTCTAACACGACTCTCTAGCTTGACTCTTTAACATGAAGGTGACGTAGGCCCTGGTATTAGGCTTGTCTCACTTCGAGATAAAGAAACTTTGCTTTCGCATTCAAGCCAGATAACTTGACGAAATGAGTTGAATAAGCATTGGTTATAGAAGTGCCAAATGCTGAAAGTAGCCGATGGTAGGTCTGTACAAAGAGTTGTAGCACAACCCCCTTGCTAGGCTAAAGCCTGAGCAAAGTAAGTGACAGCGCTTGCACGTTCACTCAACCATTTGCTCTCAACCACAGGTGCGCGTGTGGCAAAGTCTAGCCGTGCTCACCAGCTTTGTGCACTCCCCTTCTCGGGTGGAGTCAGCCCTGCGTAGTGTGGTCAGTTTGATGAGCGTCAATGACACCCCCAGCGTAAGAATGTACCAGGAGGTGTCAGCAGCAGCCTTGCTGGTACAGCAGGTGTGGCAGACTTTGCTGGTCGATTGCAGCTGCTGTTGCGGTAATTGCCACTCCCCACATAAATTGTAATTGTTTCTTCTTTTCCTCACATGAATTGAGGAAAAGGAAGCCACGCCGAGCACCTTATAAGCTTTTCACCATAGCAGGCAAGGAAGGTCGGCATCATTGACCACCATTTGCTGCACAGATTCTTTCGTGAATTATGGGTTTGCTTACATGGAATATGAGTGGTTGTCGTCAGGCTTTATTTAATACCGTACGGCTATAGGGGAAATCGTACGTTTACCCTCAATGAGATAAAGAAAAGAAAAAACTACGCAGGCAGTGAAAGCCACTCCCCACATTAATTAAGGAAAAGGAGCCACTTTGGTACCGAGTACTGTAAAGCTCCTCCACCTCAATACTTTTACCCTCATTCTTTCCAAATCTATTATATTTGCTCTCATACTTCTACTCTCACACCATACATGATGCATGCGTTTACTGTTACATATGTACGGTCCGTGCCCCTTTCCGTGCATCATTTGTATGTGTGTCCCTTTTTGTGCATCACACGTGTGCCCCTTTCCGTGCATCATTTGTATGTGTGTCCCTTTTTGTGCATCACACGTGTGCCCCTTTCCGTGCATCATTTGCATGTGTGTCCCTTTTTGTGCATCACACGTGTGCCCCTTTCCGTACATATGCATGTGTGCCCCTTTCCGTGCATCACATGTGTGTCCCTCTCTGTTTCACAATCTTGCAGCCCGCTCTGATCAGGGAGGTCGTTATGCCCATTGTCCAGTCCTACCAGAAGCCACACACAGCCATCGGCCCTCTGATCCTTGTCAGTGCCCAGGTACTTGGTTAAAACTGTTACTCTTTTCTTGCTGGAGCCACAAACATTTGTTCATGTCTATTTTGTTATAGCTGAGGACTTATGCACTGCCGACAAGCTGACGCGCCAGCTTGTCGGCAGTACATAAGACCTCCGCTATAAAGTATAACAAAAGCAAAACCCTCGAGGGGGGCTCCAAGTGCTGCATGCTTCCCTGCCTGGGTGTCGACTCCCCGGCTCGCATGGCCTTGTGGGCTGACGCGGCGAGCCTCCATTCTGCTATAAGCATTTTCTGGCGTTCGACCTAACCTGGACTCGAACCCTGCACCCCTCGAGGTACAACGCTTTTGTTATAATCTATAGCGGAGGTCTTATGTACTGCCGACAAGCGGGCGCGTCAGCCATCAGGCCCCAGCAGCAGCAAGCATGCCACGCCCTTTCAACTCTTTTATGGCCATCAACCCTCCATAGCACACATTCGCGTCTTTGGAGCCCCAGCCAGCGTGCTCATTCCAGCTCAGAAGCGCAGCAACAAGCTTAGCCCCGTCAGCGAGCAGGGTGTCCTGGTGGGGTACAGCGAGCATGGGCATGGGTACAGGGTTTGGGTGCCAAACAAGCACAAGGTAATTGTCAGCGGGGATGTGAGGTTTGATGAGCAGACAGCACAGCCCGCAACATTTGCATCAGCTGCAAGCAGCCCTTGAGCAGCTGGATCAGGGCAGCACAGCAGCAGACAGTGAGCACCAAGCTGGAGACCAGCATGCTGCTCAGGGGGGAGAAGGTGCAGCTGTGCCAGCTCAGCAGGGGCCAGCCCAGCAGCCACATGAGCAACAAGAGCAGCAAGAGCAGCAACAACAGCAACCAGAGCAACAGCAACTACGCAGAAGCACTCGCCAACGTGGCCCTTCAGACAGGTGGCGAGCACATATCGCAGTAGCCTACAGCTGTGGCATTTTAGCAATTGGCCAGCCACCACAAACACTCACCCAAGCAATGCAGCAGCCAGACAGCAGCAGCTGGGCAGAAGCATGCGACGAAGAGATGGCAGCGCTGCAGCAGAACAACACTTGGCAGCTGCTCCCCTTACCAGCAGGAGTGCAGCCGCTCGGGCTAAAATGGGTCCTCACTACCAAGCCAGCAGCAGACAGCAGCAAGCCACGCTACAAGGCCAGGCTCGTGGTCAAGGGGTGTGCGCAGCGACCCGGTGAATATGGCCAGTTGTATGCACCTGTAGCCATGACCCCCACACTCTGCACGCTCTTAGCAAAAGTAGCAGCAGAGGACTTGGAGTTGCACCAGCTAGACATCTGCACCGCCTTCCTCAACGATGAGCTAGGGAAGGAGGTGTGGGTTAAGCAGCCTGAAGGGTATCAGCAGGGGGGATCAGGGATGGCATACAAGTGGCTTCAGACCATAGAGAGCTCTCTGCAACTTGTATGCCATCCCTGATCCCCCCTGCTGATACCCTTCAGGCTGCTTAACCCACACCTCCTCCCCTAGCTCACCGTTGAGGAAGGCGGTGCAGATGACTAGCTGGTGCAACTCCAAGTCCTCAGCTATAACAAAAGCTGACGCGCCCGCTTGTCGGCAGTACATATGATCTCCGCTATAAAGTATAACATATTTTGTGCGCTGACATTATAGCAGGTGTGCTTCTATGTAGACCTTCTTATCATTCCCTACTCAGCCGTACACACCATCAGCACGCTCAATCGTGTCTTTTGGAGTGCTTGATTTCATCACTGGTTTGCCTCCACACACACGCCTTATTGTCAAATCTATATATCAAACCAGCGCGCCCGTGTTGTTTGTGTGTGTTGAATTCCGTTAGTGTGCCTCCACACAGGCCTAATGGTCTTCCCTGCGCAACACGTTGGATCGCGTCTTTTTGTGTGTGTGCGTGTTTCCTCGCAGGTGTGCCTCCACTCATACCTCATTGTCTTCCCCTCAGGCTCAAAATATGCGTATTAATCAAGCATGCTCGTGTTGTTTTTGTGCGTGATTTCCTCGCAGGTGTGCCTCCACACAAGCCCTGCATGGCGCTCCCTCCTCCTCCCTCAGCTCCTGCGTACCTCAATCCCTTGGCTCAGCAGCCACGCACACGCAGTTAGATCCTACGTGCAGCTGGTGCGTTGCTCCTTGTTTGCGTGTGCTCACTTGCTTGTGGGCGTGTGCGTACGTGCACGCATTTGTGGCACGCACATGCAGCCACGCACATGCAGTTAAGTTAGATCCTACGTGGAACTGGTGCGTTGCTCCTTGTTTACGTGTGCCCACTTGCTTGTTGGCGTGTGCGTACGTGCACGCAATTGTCGCACGCACATGCAGCCACGCACACGCAGTTAGATCCTACGTGCAGCTGGTGCGTTGCTCCTTGTTTGCGTGTGCTCAATTGCTTGTGGGTGTGTGCGTACAAGCACGCATTTGTGGCAGCTACGCACATGCAGCCACGCACATGCAGTTAAGTTAGATCCTAAGTGCAGCTGGTGCGTTGCTCCTTGTTTGCGTGTGCTTACTTGCTTGTGTGTGTGTGTGTGTGTGTGTGTGTGTGGGTGGGTGTGTGTGGGTGTGTGTGTGTGTGTGTGTGTGTGCGAGCACGCATTTGTGGCACGCACATGCAGCCACACACAGGCAGTTAACTTAAATCCTACGTGCAGCTGGTGTGTGTTTTCTTGTTTGCATGTGCTTACTTGCTTGTGGGTGTGTGCGTACGTGCACGCATTTGTGGCACGCACATGCAGCCACGCACACGCAGTTATGTTAGATCCTACGTGCAGCTGGTGCGTTGCTCCTTGTTTGCGTGTGCCCACTTGCTTGTTGGCGTGTGTGTGTGTGCGAGCACCCATTTGTGGCATGCACATGCAGCCACACACATGCAGTTAAATTACATCCTACGTGCAGCTGGTGTGTGTTTTCTTGTTTGCAGGTTGTTACTTGTTTGTGGGTGTGAGCGTACGTGTACGCATATCTGCGCACTCACGAATTTATTAATGGTTTCAGATTGAGCACTATACCCTTGCTTGTGTGTCGTTACCTTCCACACAAATCCACGTGGGCTCTCCCTCACCTGTGCCCAGTCTCATGGCATCACCCCTCACATGCAACCCTCGAATTGTTCAAGGAAAAGGAGCAGCAGCTACATGCAAAGATTCACATTAAAGTGAGACCGCAATTGTGAAGCAGCAACCACACAGGGCAGCTGCCGAGGAGCAAAAATAGTCCACAACTCAGCGTGGTTCACTAGATTTTGACTCACTCATTTCAGCTTCTTTGCTCTTCCAGGTGGTGCATGCGCTCCTTCAAAAGTACCCACCCACGTGCGCTCTTTGGTCTCACAAAGAAGGTGGGCTTCTATTCTGGCTTGGTTCTGTTGAATTTAGGAGGGGAAATTTATACTTAGCCAACATCTAACCTCATAAATTGGCTAAAATGCACACTGTCTGAAAGACCTCTGAGACTGCTGAATGGCTAGAAATGAAAATTTCTAGAAATTGCTGAACAAGAAAGCTAGCAGCTGTGCCATTGACATCCATACCTGCCAACAAAGGGAGCCTGGCAAGAGCAACCAGTTGCGGAACTCAAGATGCAAGGGAGCAGCAAGAGCAAAATCCCAAGCCTGAATACTGACTACAGCCTAATAACAATGATGGTTCACAGGAAAATCTTTGCCCAGACAGTTCCAACCATTTTATTGCAATTTCCTCTAAGAACCTGAGTGCCTGAGTGCCTAGGAACAGATTAGATTGAGTTATCAGCAACTCAGCATACTCCCTCTTAAACCCTTTAAACTAGGGTTGGCCAGAACCGTACATATATACACCGTATATGATCGTATACCTGTTGATTTCCCTGCCAAAAAAATCGTACATACACCGTATATATATATATATATATATTTATTTATTTATTTATTTATTTATGGTTCTGGCCACTTTACTTTTAAACACACACACAAGCTCGAGAGAATAAGAAATCATGAGGCATGCACAAAAATCTCAACACATACATAAAAGAACAAGAGTACTTTTTTCTTGCTAAGTAAGCGGCATGTACAAAATCTCGACACATACATAAAAGAACAGAAGAAAAATAAAGTATGAGGCATGCACGAAATCTCAACACTTTTATAAAAGAACAGAAGAAAAAGATGAAGTATGAGGCATGTACAAAACGAAGGTGCACAGGCAGCAACCTGAATTATTATTAACTCCCACATTAATCCAGGAATGAAGCCACGTGGGCGCTGAGTACCGTCAAACTCTGCTACAAATAAGGACGGAAACTTTATTGGGGATCAGGAGGGCTGCAGGCTTTGATTGGAGAATTTTGTGGTGCAAGATGTGCTGAGCCATTGTTCCCCTTTCTCACAGAGTCACTTTCTCCAAAGTTCAGAATACCCAGAGTACCCTTGCCTTTGACGTCTCAAAATAATTGAATATGCATTGCACCCTTGCCTAGAGGCATCAGTGTCACCAAACCCCTCACAATGACCTCTATAAAAGACACCCACTCAGCTGTTATTGCTGCTGCTTTGCTCTGCTCGTCTGCACTGGGCGCAGGCGACCTCGTTCATATCCAGCACCTGTTCAGATTCCTGAACGAAAGCTCAGAGTTCCAACGGATGCTGCGTAGTGTGGGAGGTCCCACGCTTGACTGGAGTCCGTATGGATTGACTGCTCCTCGCAGGTTTGTGTGTGTGTGTGTGGGTGTGTGTGTGTTGTCAATAGATCACGTACAATGATCAAGCTATTTTGTGCAAAGGTCTTCGTATGCTGCCTTCTCTTTGCTAATTTGGTGTTTACATGGTGGTAGCATTGTTGAGTTAATCTTTAGTTCAGATGAACTAGGTGCGCCTTGCGGGCGTGTAGTAAGGTAGTAAGTGTGCCAAGATTGTGCCAACGAGGTGCCCAGATTGTGCAAACGAGGTGCCATGATTGCACAGTGTTGTGCCAGTAAGGTTTAGTATGGTGCGAGGTTGAGTATTGTGCAAAGCAGTGTAGTGCAATGCGTCATGAGTCATGATCGACATCATCGATGCAGATTTGACAGGCTAGATCCACAAACTCACACGTTGCTGCTGCACACGCCCGCCACAAAAGACACGGACTGCAAGGCTTCGCGCAGAGTCCGCTCTGCGATCTCGGTGATGCTCCCAACAATGTGCCCAGGCACCTCCTGCTCCGCGTTGGCTATTGACGCAGACACCTTGGCCTGCATGCCCTTTATGCTTATGAACAGTTTCATTTTTGTTGAATAATTAATTTTTTTGGCGTGCCTGCGTTTTTCACTTTTCACATTTCACTTTTCATTTTTCACATTTCACGTCAATATTTTCTTAGTAATGACCAATTTATGAGCATGCTGAGTCGGTTGGCTGTGTATGCCAGGAATAAACATATAATTGTCAACACTTCCAAGTCCGAAGTTGTGCACTTCAACTCCGCGGGTAAAAATGTTCCTGTTTTTGATGTTGGCGGTGCCACCCTACAACACAAAGATTCTTTTAGGTATTTGGGCATGGTTTTCTACAGGACCTTGAACAGCAGATTCCTGTTGGAAAAGTGAGTGTGGCTGCTGTTCCAGTGCCTTCCTTGCTGCATTCATGAGTGTGGCTGCTGTTGCTACTGCTGCTGCTGGTACTGCTGGTGCAATTGGTGGTGCTGCTGCTGCTTCTGCAGATGGCTGCAGAGCCTCAACACTTCCAGTTCCTTGAGGGAGTGAAGAGCTACACGAAACACATAGCTTACTCCACCTGCACTGTTTTCAAATGTTCTTTTTTGTCGTGCTGGCTGATCGTATAGCAGCATTCCTATGGAGCCCATATAGGTAGTAAGGGAACCTGTGATACCGGTCAATACCAGACACACACCAAGTCTGACTGTATCCTGCTTACACGCGCAGGCTACTTTGTGGGGGTTCGAACCTTGCACCTCAGACGGCTGACACTGTGTGTTTTGAGGGCGCTCAGCAGACTCTCATGGATCGCCTGAACACATTCCTGGCCAAAGAGCGATTCAGGTGTGAAGTGTCCTTGATACAGTTGGTTTCCTGAAAGGATTGAAATATCTGTCAATGTGAGTTGTGTGTGTTCATATGAAAAATTCCCGCCAGCCCATTCCTTTTTGAATACAAAAGCTGGTGTTTATGCTATAATGGAATGCACCTCTTATTCTGCCAGGGTTGTACAGATGAATAGTACATACAGCAGATGGTGTGTCTGCATTTGCAAATGCACTGGTATTCAGATTAAACAGGCCTGTGACATTTTGTCTCTACTTATTCAGGCTGCGTGAGGAGCTGAATCAGCGGGTGCTGGACGTAGAGCTGCAGGACCATGCATGGCAATTGTCAATGCTTTCAACCTGCTTCAATGACCAACAACCCAGGGACTCTAGAAATATATCCGACTTCCAAAGAAAAGTGGGTGCTGCCTTGGTGTTTTTACTAGGTCCAAATTACAGGTATACCTATGTTTGCTTGTGGTAAGTGTCCTGTGGTACACACCTGGCTGCGCACAAAATCTAAGTTTTACCGCACACACCTGGCTGCACACAAAATCTAAGCTATACACACCTGGCTGCGCACAAAATACACAAACCGCTCATACTGTACACGCCTGGCTGCGCTTGTATTTTTAGCCATACACACCTGCGCACAAAATACACAAACTACACGCACCTGGCTGCGCACAAATTACACAACAGCAGCACTGCGCACTGAATACAGTAAACAAATCCACGTTTACTGTCATCAGTGTGCATTATATAAGGCTCTCCATTACTACCCAGCACAATTTAGATCCCTCCACTTCAACCTCATGGATCACCACAATCAGGTAACTTAGTAGGCACTGTTGTAAGGCACGCGTGTGAATTTCAGAAGAATGTTTGCTCTATGGGTGCCATTGATCTGCAAGCACTTGCACATAATTATTTGTTTGTCTGCTACTGAACCTGGATTGGTCCGCCCCTGCTGTTATCTCTTGCAGTTTTCCTTACAGTTAGTTATGTTAGGTAAGCATTGCTAGTGGCTCCATTGGCAGTGCCGTCCTTGATGAGGGTCTGGTAGTACGCATGATAGTTCGCTTCAGTTTTGGCATTTCCCAGTCTATGGGTAGCTGCCCTGAAAGCCTAGTGGCCCGTGGTCAGGCCAGACTCTTCGGGGTCGCGGGTTCGAATCCGCCTGGTAGCGTGAGTACTTTGCTGTCCGACAGCTCCGTCTCCGTTTCCTTAATCCATGCTTGTGGTGGTATCACCACTTGCGTATAATTTTTGTTAAAGGTGTGGCCTCATTGCTCTGTGCAGGTGGCATCTCATGCGTGTAGGGTCGTCCAGAATATGCATATATATGACGTACATGTGGCATCCTTGGCAGGAGTTTTGTAGTGTTCGGTCATTTGCAGCGTGCTAAATATACGATTCCGGCCAACCTACTCACGCGTAGGGTTGGCCAGAACTTTGCATGCACACCGTATATTTGGTGATTCCTTTGCCAAAAACACCTTAAATTCACCGTGTATGACCGTATATTTGGTAACTTGTTTGCCAAAAACATCTTACATACACCGTGTATGACCGTATATTTGGTGATTGCCAAAAACAACTTACATACACCGTAATTCGTGGCTCTGGCCGACCTATTCATGCGCAATCAAACCCACCACACCTGATATTGATTGAGGCTTCACATGGGGCTCTAGCTGCTCTAAGCACCAGCATCGAGTCTGGCCTTTCTTTGATGCTGGTGTGTGTGCCAACGTTGCTGAACAAATGATTCCGACACCGACTGTCAACGCTGGTGTGTGTGTGTGTGTGTTTGTGTGTGTGTGTCAGCGTTGCTGGACAATGATGATTCTGACACCGACTGTCAACGCTGGTGTGTGTGTGTGTGCGTGTGTGTGTGTCAGCGTTGCTGGACAATGATGATCCCGACACCGACTGTCAACGCTGGTGTGTGTCAGCGTTGCTGGACGAATGTTGTTGACATCGACTGTCAACGCTGGTGTGTGTGTGTGTTTGTGTCAGCGTGCTACTGTGTCAGTGTGCTACTGTGTCAGCGTGCTACTGTGTCAGCGTGCTACTGTGTCAGCGTGCTCCTGTGTCAGTGTGCTATTGTGTCAGCGTGCTCCTGTGTCAGCGTGCTCCTGTGTCAGTGTGCTACTGTGTCAGCGTGCTCCTGTGTCAGTGTGCTACTGTGTCAGCGTGCTACTGTGTCAGCGTGCTACTGTGTCAGCGTGCTACTGTGTCAGTGTGCTACTGTGTCAGCGTGCTACTGTGTCAGCCTGCTCCTGTGCTTTCTCTGTGCAGGTGGCATCTCAAGAGCAATCAGCCCTGGTGTCAGGTTCGGACCAGGGGGCTTGGAACACACACCAGGGGTTCTCTGCAACTGACGACCCTGAGATCTGGACAGAAATCGTGGGAGGTGCAGCGCACACAACTGTGGTTCTGGCACACAAGGCTGCCTATCAGCAGTGCAGTGAAAGGAGGGGGGCATGTGAGGGACCGTCGAATGATGCGGCACTTCAGTGTCAGGATGGGGCTGGCCGTGGAAGAAGGAGCCAGGTGCGCAAATAAATTAAACAGTGGCTGTGCGCAATCAGATGAACAGCAGCTGTGCGCAATCAGAATAAACAGCGGCTGTGCGCATGCAGTGTGTAGAGAGGCAAACAGCGGCCACCAACTCAGGCATTTGCCTCTGAAATTGGAGTTGATGAGGAACGAGCACAGGCAGTGCTTTTAAAGGCAGCATTGCCTCAACCCTTTTTTTGCTTAGCATCGATGTCGATTTAATGGCAGAAGGTGAAGTGGGTAAGAGAAGCACTCAGCTTACCACTCAAGTTGAGCACCGTGGCTGGATGCATCTGTGCAATATCTTGAGATCCTGGGCGAGCACTACTACTTCCTTTACAATTGCAGCTTATCCTTGTGCAGCTCATCATTGTGCAGCTGCAGCTTATCATTGTGCAGCTTATCATTGTGCAGCTGCAATTGCAGCTTATCATTGCAGCACGATCCTGGGCGAGCACTCCTACTTTCTGTGCAATTGCAGCTTATCATCGTGGCGAGCCTCTTGGAGAACGCTGTGAACTTGGCGGGGCTTTCTAGGACTTGTGAGGTGCGTCATGGTGGGGCTTTCTAGGACTTGTGAGGTGCGTCGTGGTGGGGCTTTCTAGGACATGTGAGGTGCGTCGTGGCGGGGCTTTCTAGGTCTTGTGAGGTACGTCGTGGTGGGGCTTGAGTCATTGTAGCTAGCATGTTTTTTGTGCTGATAGCAGAGTGAGGCAAGCCTCGGAGAGCCTCCTGGAAACGGATGGCGTTGGCAAGGCACACAGTGAAACTGCATCCCCGATCGAGAAAGTTGAGTAGGGTTGGCCAAAACCGTATATATTCACCGTATATAACCGTATATTTGGTGATTTCCCTGCCAACAATACCGTATATGCACTGTATATACATAATTCTGGCCATATATATACACCGTATATATATGGTTCTGGCCAGCCCTAAAACTGATCCACCTTGGCACCGAAAACACAAGTGAGCAAGTGAGTCAGCACGAGCAGTATTAGAACCCCAAGCATCGATGGATTAAACAGAGACACTACTGCTTAAACAGAGACGCTACTGCCAGGCAGCAAAGGTTTTACGCTACGAGGAGCTTGGACCTGTAATCTCTACATGTCTGGCCTGACCACCCCTACAAGTCCGTAACCCCTACAAGCTAGGAACTGTAACTAAGCTGTACCCCCTACAAGTCTGGCTTGATAACCGTAACCCCTACAAGTCTGGCCTGACCACGTGGCACTCAGTGTTTAGGGCAGCAACCTTGATAAATTGTGTTGCGCTTGTTGTGCATTGCAAGAGAGGACTTTGTGCTGTCGGGCAAGCTCGCGTGTGCAGCATATCAATATCTGTGCATTGTTATGGTATGGTATGGTGTGCGCGTGCAGCATATCAAGATTTGTGTGTGGTTATGGTATACCATGGTATGGTGTGGTCACAATGGTCACAGTGAGGGGGCGACCTGGTTATGGTATGGTATGGTATGGTATGGTATGGTATGGTATGGTATGGTATGGTGTGTGCGTGCAGCATATCAAGATTAGTGTATGGTTATGGTATGGTATACCATGGTGTGGTATGGTCCAGGGAACTTCAGGGGGTTTGAAAAACCTTCGGTTCGCCCTCAGATAAAATTTTCTTTTGTGCGGGTCGCCCTCAGCTGGTTTTCTAAAAAGTGAAGAAATGTGCGGCTGCGCCGCACATTACTTCA
>Ga0307968_1001744_pt1 | contig 17898 bp, 15 predicted proteins | sample OrgLakmetagen650_FD_201834 | JGI IMG/M metagenome (GOLD analysis project Ga0307968, IMG submission 201834) | Saline water microbial communities from Organic Lake, Antarctica - #650 | ecosystem: Environmental > Aquatic > Non-marine Saline and Alkaline > Saline | place: Antarctica: Organic Lake... | reverse complement strand
CTTGCGCACTCTCTCTCTCTCTCTCTCTCTCCCTCTCTCCCTCTCTCCCTCTCTCCCTCTCTCTCACTTACCAAACCGGCGAAGCACTGCCCATATGGACTCCAGGCAGCCTCGCTCAATGAACAGCACGTGCAAAAACAGAAAGCCATCGATGGTCACCCCAGCTGGCGTCACACCCGCAGGCATTTTTGAGGCCACTACCTGTGTGTGTGTGTGTGTGTGCGTGCGTGCGCGCGTGTGTGTGCACGTGTATGTGTGCGTGTGTGTGCACGTGTATGTGTGTGTGTGCACGTGTGTGTGTGTGTGCACATGCGTGTGCACGTGTGTGTGTGCACATGTGTGTGCACGTGTGTGTGCGAGTGTGCACATACGGAGTAACGCCCACGAGCACACAACATGCACCACAACACAGTCCTGTGCATAACTTTTGCAGATCACCACTACTGTACCTAAAGGTGACAGCTCTCATTGAAGGTGAAGCACTCCTCATGTTGTACTCCTATGACCAACATATTTCCCCAACACACATGCACACGCAGACACACATGCACACGCAGACACACATGCACACGCAGACACACATGCACACGTAGACACACATTCACGTGCACTCGTGCAGCCATACAACTTGTCACAGAGATTCACAATCATACACACTCACACGCGCACCTGCTTCACGTTCTGCAGCTCATCGTCACTGAGGGCAGCACCGTAGCACACTAGCTGAAACGTGTTGAGCTCAATGTCGTTCAGGGCATTATCTCCGTCGCCGTCGCACATCCTGAACACACGCCTCAATGCACGCACGCACAGCGGCTTCAGGCGCTTGTCAAACCTGGAGTGCAGACCACCAACCAAGCGTGTGCATGTGCATGTGTGTGTGTGTGTGCGTGTATGGCGTGTATACTTATTCGAGGAAATAGGTCCACGTATATCAGGTAACCAGTGTTGTGCACTTTACGGTTGACGCCGTCAACCGTCATTTGACGGTCAGGCGTAATTTACGGTTTTGACCGTCAGAAACTAATCCTCAGGCGTAATTTACGGTGATTTTAATTTGACGGTCGGCTTTACAGTTATTTACGGTGGGAAACCGTCAGGAATTAGTTATTTACGGTGGGAAACCGTCAGGAATTAGTTATTTCTGGTGGAAACCGTCAGCAGCTGGCCAGGCCGGGCCAGGCTCGACTGACACAGGGCCACACGAGCCCTCTTGGCCTGATTACCGGAGGACATTTTATATTTATATCGCAAATCGCAAATCGCAAATGTTTTGTGGGGAAATTGGAGCTTGAGTTGGCACTCTGAGCCACTGAGTACCTGACGCCGCACCGTTACTTACGATTTCCCACCGTCAGTATGAATTTCACCGTTAATAACGGTTATGTGACGTAGACGTCATTTAAGCACCGTAATTATTGGTGCCATTTGTGATTGACGCCGTATGTGCACAACACTGCATGCAACTCACGCCCTCATGCTATGCTTATTAAACCTGGAAGCAAAAGCGTGCATACTGCACAGACGTGTACTCACTCTATGAACGTGCACGCGTGCCCAGGCAGGCTTTTTTGACAACAGAAGCAAGCAAGGTGGTCAGGAAGAGGAGCAATCTCATTCAGCAATGCGCACCCACGTGAATGAAAACATAGACCCGCACACACACACACACACACACACCTGTCGTACAGTGGCTGCAGAGGGTACAGCACACCCTTGAGGGCGTACTCAAAAATGGCGCCCACGTTGCGATGCTGCAGCGCTGACACGTTAAGGCACACCTCGATGGATGGCAAGTCCTCCACAGCCGCTTCTACATGCTGCACACGTGTGTATGTGTGTGTGTGCGTGTATATGTATATATGTATGTGCAAATCATCTTGAATGACCTTGTGTTCATGCGCTGGCTTGCTTACGTACACCTTCCAAGATGGCATATGCTTCAAATACGATGAACGTTCGCATGGCTGCTTTCACTTTGTGTGATTGCATTTACATCTGAGCACATAAGTCACTCATTGATCATACGTGGATATGAGCATCCAGATTACGCAACCGTACTCAAAAGCGTATGCTAGTGGTTGTGTGAGCAGCTATCATGATTGTAAAAGCAAGCGCCGCCCCCATACATTACGTGAGTGTTTGAGCATAAAACTCAAACGTATGTGAGATGGAGCAATTTCAAATGCGCATGTGACAGCTGCACAACATAATCCCCCTCAGCTGCAGCAGTGTGCAGCAAATGTGTGATTCCTCATCAGTGACACACACTGCCTAGCTAAAACTAGGTACCCTGCGCCCTACTTGCCAATGAAGAAATACAGCGCAGTCGTCCACACAAGGTGGACACAACACACGTCATTCAACACGCATGACTAAGTTGAGTTTAACACAACTTTTGTCCTGATCATGCCTCCCATGCTGCTGCATTAGCCAGAGTTCCCCTTTGCAGGCTTAGCGATTGCTTTGAACACACCTCACGCAGCTGATTGATGTCCTGGTCTTTGATGAGGTCCGCTTTACAGCAGGACAGGATCACAGGAGCGTCCGGGTTGAGCCGTTGCGTGCGCGGGTACCTGTATAGGCACAAAGCATGACAGCAACATGCTTTCTGCAATATGTAATACGGATATACGGATGCGTGCATGTGTGAGCATGTACGTGTGTGTGTGTGAGTGCGCACGCGTGTGTGTGCGTTTGTGTGTTTGCGCGTGCGTACATGTCTGTATGTGCACTTTTTTGTGTGCAGAAAGTATATCGTACAAGCATGGTACATTGCACGTGCTAACAGTTTGTGTGCATGCAATGCATGTGAGCACTCCTGTATGTATATGCACAGGGTTTCTGCATGTGTGTACGTGAGCAAGCAACAACATGTGGCGGGTAATTAATCTGCACGAACATGACAGTGAGTAATGACTAAAAAGGACAGGTCAAAGCTGCTAGATATGCTTTTGTCGCACATCTTTATAGGCCTTACTGTGAAGGTGGGACCTAGAACACAATCATCCTAATACTTAAGACTTCAATTAACAAGATGAGCAGCACTTGCTGATTTAAGGGTGTCCTCTTATGGTAACGTAAGCGCCTTTAGCCTAAAGTTTAGGCGAATCGGCTGGTTATCAAAAAGCAAGAGACGCACCAAGTCATGCGTATGGCGTCCAAGGTGGGGCACCTAGTGGCGTCAAAGCACACCACAATGACATCGGAGGTCTGAAGCACCAAATCCACCACCTGTTTGGGTGTGGGTGGTGTTTGGGTTTGTAAATGCCTTTAACTTACTTAACAGAAAAGGTGCTTATGCGTGGGAGCTGTTGACTAAACAAGCGGTGATAATAAAGATGCACAATGTAGTGATGGGCAGTTGGTGAACGCGTGGCGCTACTTAGCCAGGGCTTTTTGATGAAGGTGCGGAGGATGGCTGATTTGTGAGTAGGGAGCGTCACTTGGATGTTGCAGCAAAACAAAATTGCAGTCACACTTGATTGCAGTCACATCTAGAATTTGCTACCTTCAGCAGTAATTTAAGATGTTCTGGAACAGGTCGAGATGGTTGAAGGCTTGTACAAAATGAGAAGCGAATTTCAGTACATACTTCCAGGTTTGACTCCTTGTGTATGTATGCACGTCATCATATGAGTATTTGTGCATGCGTGCGTGTGTGCACATGATCATGCGTGCTTGTAAGCGTGCAAGAGTGCAATGTGTGTGTGTATGTGTGTGTGTGTGTGTGTGTGTGTGTGCACGTGCTTGTGTCTGTGTGCGTGTGCATGCAAGGTTCGTGTGCATTCCTTGTATGTGCGTGTATATGTGTGCATGTGCTCATGCAAGCGAAAGCACGAGCGAGTGTGTATGTGCATGTGTGTGTGATGTATGCATATGTTTGTAATTACGATCGTGTGAGTGCGTGTCTATGTGCATGTATGTGTGTGTGCGTGTCAATGTGTGTGTGTGTGTGTGTGTGTGTGTGTGTTCATAGAGTTGTCACGTGAGAGTAAACACGCGTGTTTAGAGAAGGACTGCAGGCGTGAAAGACTCACAGCTTGGTCGTTTTGTCTAGAAGAGGTGTCTGTGAGGATGGCAGCTGTATCCAGGATGTTCAGGCGGGCAGGAGGAAGCACTGGCACGCACATCCGCGTGTCAAACATGCCCTTGATGGCAGTGTTTATGAGTGAGGTCTTCCCCGTGCCTGGATCACCCACTACAGCTATCTTGACGGTGCTCATATTGTTTGGCACAATTTTACCCTTGCAGATCAGGTGGTGCCAAATATTATCATTAGAAATATAAATTATGGTTAAGTTACGCCGCTATAAAGTTTGTAATGCAAGTGCAACACAGGTGCGGGAAGCAACAACCAGAATGCAGAAACCTCAAATGGGGATACTCCTGAAAAGAAATGTTGGAGCTATGTTGATGCACATAGGCTTCTTGTTATGACATCACTCGCGCGAATACATACATTTGGGGGGGGAGTAGAGGCCATGCATTCTGTCTAATACAGAGAAACACACATAATAAAGCATGATTTGCAGGCCACATTGCATAGGGGGCGGGTGGATCATATTATCATATACATAGGTATACTACCGATACAGCTTTGGCCTCCCACCAACCCCTACCTTGTAGTTTCTTTTGCAGTGTCTTGATTTTGTAGTATAGGGACTCCAAAACATCAAAAAGTAATGAAGGCCCAATTTTTTTGCTAGACTGAAACAAGAGTGCTTTATACCGCCTAACATGAGTCTCGTGAATTCTGGGAGCCTTTCAAAACGCCTCAGCCCCCCCCCCCCCTGGCCAAGTTGTTCCTTTTCCCCCAAAATACACGCTTTTTTAGCAACACTGAGAGCAGTTCAGGGCTACATTGGTTGAATATTAAAATTTGCAAATGTATTTCGAGGTCGAGCATTCATCAGAGGTTGGTTGTTGCAGAGTGGAAGAGCTAGGTCGCAAAGCTTTGTTGCTGTGCATTGCTGCTTCAAGAGGACTTTTAAATTTCTGTTGTTTGATGTGTGACTTCAGCTGTGTTGACGACCTCTGTTACGAGCAAAAGGCATGTTGGAGGCCTTTGGCAGCCAATCTCCCGGGAAATTTCCTTCGTGTCGACTTATTGAAACTTAATAATTATGTTAACAAGATCAGCTCTGGGTGTCGGCACGGTTGAGCGTTGCTGGCGGTTCGGTAAGCAGAGCCACTCTTGATAAGGGTCTGGTAGTATTCATGGTAGTTTGCTACGGAATTGGCATTTCCTAGTTTGTGGAGGGTTGCATGTGTGCTCGCATGGCGTCGTGATAATTGGATAGGTACCAAAGCCTTGAGGTAGGTGATGGAGCAAATCTGATGTTCTTTGTATTCTTTTGTAAGCCAGTAGATGCTATAAAAGGGATTTCCTTCAGGGCCAGCTGTTTTGGGTGAGGTGTCAGCAACGTCAGAGTAGGTCGTGGTTGACTTTCTAGCAAGAGCGTCAGCATGTTCATTGCCTATAACTATAATACCTGCGTGGGACTTGACTTTGTAAAAATAAATGGGTGATGGTGACTGGTGGATTGCTTTGGCAATGGATTGGAGAGCACCTCCCTGGATGTGGTGGCGGTAGTGGGAGTTTGGGTGCAAGATCTCCTTATGATTTGGTGGATTATAAGTTAGGCTACCTGTGGCTTTATGGAAGTAGCCATGAATGATTGTGGCTGCTATTGCTGCTAGCTCTGCACGTGAGATGGTTCTCTTTCTTTTATTTGTATGCTCCACGTGTACGTCATAACTTTTTTCCAGCCATCAACTTGCCCCCCCCCCCTCATTTGTTTTTTTTGTTATTTCCTTGTCGTATTAATCTGCCTAAATTTGTAGCAGGGAGTGTGCTCCTTCCCGTAATCACGCTGTGTGTTTTCACTACTAGCCTTTTTAGCCTTTTTTCCCTCCTAGGTTTTTATTGGGGCGGTTTCTATTTGGGCTCTCCCTCCTCCTCCTCCTCTTCCTCCTCGACTCCTCCTCCTCCTCCTCCTCCTCCTCCTCCTCCTCCTCCTCCTCGACGACTCCTCCTCGACGACTCCTCCTCCTCCTCCTCCTGGACGAATTTTTTCTCAACAACTCAAGCAACGCACAGGGTTGGATGTCTGAAAGAGCAAGTCTAGTACGCATAAACGGTTCTTTGTAATCAATTCTGATGGTGATTGTGGGTTTTGTATTCTTACAGGAATTAACTGCTGTAAACAAGTTTACAAGCGCAGCTGTCGATCTTTTGACTGATGTCTTTGTCGGGATCTATAGCTAGGTTGGTTTGTAGACAGCCATGCCAGGCTGGAGGCCTTTGTAATTCAAACTAAACTAAATCTTGTTATGATAAATCAGTGGCATGGACGAATCTTGTGATTTCCCCTGGGAAGTATAATGTGAGCAACGGTTTTACGGTTATTTGGTTGTTTGGCCAGTTTAGATGGTCCTCTTGTAACAAACTCGCTCTTTCCTAAGACTTGTCTGAGTACCATCTCCTCGGTGCGTTGCTTGAGCCGTCGCTTCCTTCTCGCGTGGAGAGGGAGGAAAAGGTTAAACACATACCCTTTACGGGGGGGCTTGGCGAACTCGAACTGCCGACCTCTTTCACCCCAAGGAAGAATCATACCCCTAGACCTGTCTTTGTCTCACGCTGCCCTCAAGAGGAGGGGCGGCAGTAATTTCTGCGCGCTTTTAGTGACATGTTGCTTTTCTGGTGTGTTTCTGGAAGTTTATGCTACTGTGAAGAGCCAGATTACAGCTGAGGGTGTGACAGTGTTTGTGACTGTTAACCCCCACTCGCATGCTTAAGCTGGCACCATGACCTGTCGTGACAATCTAGTACGCGCAAGGGACGTCTCATCGTAAATTCCAGGGAAAGTCACACGATTCGTTCATGCCACTACTTCAGCATGACAAAAAAATAGAAAAGGATAAACTAGCAGGCACCAAAAACCCACTTCCCACATTATTTAAGGAAAAGGAGCCACATTGGTACCGAGTACCGTAAAATTCCTCCACCAGAAAGATTAAGAAAAAGACTATTTGGGGGTCAGGAGGGTTGCAGGCTTGACCTGAAACCGATTTCTGATGAGAGTTGATAAAAGTACTGGAAAGTACACGTCTGGTATGGACAAGTTTGGCAGCATGATTGACAGAATGAACATGAAGTTTGAAAGCAAGTTTCTTTGAAAATTAAGATCCTTAAAAGGCTCCAGTGTGTGATTTTTTTTTTTGGGTGGTGTTACAGCTACGGCCCCCAGCAGGGACCTGACAGACAACAAAAAAAAGAGGAGAGAGGGCTCAAGCAGAGGAGAAAGCAAAAGGAAGCTGCTCAAGGAGACCCAGAACCAAATGATTGTTGTAGATAGTGCCACTCACTTCCAAAAGGATGGTGTAGAGGGTAACGGAGGCTCCTTGAAGGATGGTGCAGCAGAGGCATTTAGCTGTTCCTGCGCAGCACTCAGCTGGTTCTGCGGTCTAGTGTCTTCACAGTACTTTATCTCGAGAGGTGAATGTCACGTTGGAGATTGCTGAGATCTTTGGGTTGGTGCTGTCTTGAAGATCTGCTGATGGCTGGCGGTCTGTAGAAGTGCTCCTGGTCGCATGACAAGCTATATAACTTTCTTCATCTTGCCGCCATGTTATCTTGCTAACGAATCATTGATATCGTTCAGTATCGTCTCAACTCACTGAGTCCTCAGTCCCTTTTCTACTTAATTCGTTTTGAGGTTCCTCACCTCCTCGTTCTCGTAATTGAGCAGCCATCCAGGTTGAATGCCTTTATGGTCACCAGACTAAACTATTGTTGCCACGTTACTCATCTGTCAGGTAAAATGGTTCCTCAATCCCAAATGGAAGTTGAGCAGCCAAGCGTGTTCTTGCAATCAATCCAGACAAAGCAAATGACGTCATTCACCATAATCGCTCCGAGCTCTCTACTGAAGAGTGGCTTAGTTCCTTACGAAGTGTGGAATGAGCCTATACATAAATGAATAAATACCACAACTAAAAGCTTTCTTGATTTGTAAAAATGGAAGCGCTGTCACTTAATTCATTGCAAGTTCTGTTTTCATGTTCCTTTGTTCTTTATAACCATCCAAAGCTGCGTTGCAAAAGTGTACGACATGCACCAAGAACAAGCCGTGGAATATGTTTTGATCTCCCCTAAAAGGTAATGGTGCCTGACTTGGCCATCAATTCGTTGAGCATTGAATAATCAACGAGCTCAGGGGAGTTCTTGAAGGGTCTCTTGAGGGTGCCAGCATGACGCAGGGCATCCAGCTCATCTGCAAGCATAAGTCAACAGAAAGAATAGATGCGTTTTACTCTTGCAAAAATGTAGAGGCAATGACCACAATCTGCAACTTATAAATTTTTGACATGTTACTTGATAAGGTCATGTTTACCAATGGTCAACTGCATATACAAATAGCAGCTGCACACCAAGCTATAGTAGAGCCGCAAAGGATGCCTACACAAGTGTAATCCTCGTTATTGCCTGATACAAATCAATTTTATGGTACCCGGTGCCAAAGTGGATCCTTTTCCTTGATTAATGTGGGGAGTGGTTTTTTCACTGCCTGCGTAGTTTCCCCCTTTTTCTTTTTACAAATCAAGTACTACAATCACACCCAGGCCTGTGGTACTGCAAACAACCACCCACGCTCACACCTACCAGGGGGCATGGAAACACCGGCCCTTGCACAGCAAGTCAGGAAAGCTTCTAGAGTTACAGATCCTTTTCCTTGTGGGTCAAACTCCTGCAGACATGAGCACAAGAGGTAAACAGTAAAAATTATGTTCCGTAGTTGCAGACGAAAGAGAACCGGTGCGTTCTGCAAACATAGTATACCTGGAAGGTGGCTTGAAGTATGCTTGTGTTGCCAGCGCCCAGCCTCTTGGCAGTCATCGAGGCTGCGGCAATGCGGGGCTTTGGGAATATCTGCTTGCTGGAGCCATTGAACGTGCTGCCCCCCCTGTGAATGGGCGATCCAATACAGGGAATCGTGGTGGAAAAAACGATTATGCATGTGTATGTTGCTGTATGCAACTTGTTTTCCTGCAATTTAGCTGGATTATTTGCTTCAGCACACAAACAAGCAACATGTGCAACCATACAGCAGCTCACAGTGTGTTGGAGGCGTGGGTTGAAGACAAGGAAGAGCTAGGCCTCTTGGTCCCTGGCATCAGGTCCGATCGGGTGTCAAAGGTAATGGGTGCCTCCTGTTGAAAACATGTTGCAAAAATACATTGCAAGAATACTTATGGTGTGGGCATGAATGTTGTTGCCTTTTGAGGTTCATGAGCTCAAGAAGTCAGTCCGATTGAAGTCAGCTAGCTCTCCTTTGTTTAGTGCCTGTATTAGCCCTTGACTTGCAGCCCAACTATGCAAAGCAGCTGCCTTAAATAATGAAGGAACTAGCATCTTCACCGCAAATCTTGAAGACCATATAACAAACGAACTAGGGTTCAGAGGGGCACGCACCTCTGGGTCATCCTCGTTGGCGTAGCCACAGTACTTTGCCGTGGATTTGCCCATTATGTTCGTCATCGCAGTGTTTGTGGCTTCCGTGTGCCCGAGCGTCGACAAGTCAGAGAGGGCCTACGTATGAGCGGTTCGTTAGAGGCAGAGGTGTGTGTGTGTGTTTTGGTCTAATAATGCAAAACTTCTGTGTGGTACTACCTGCCTCTATCGCACTGCGAGTGCTGAGAAGCCACACAAAGCGTAACACCAGGTTCAACAACATTCCTCAGTAGAGCAAACCACTGCCATTCAAACATGCCTCCCAAAACAGGATGCTGCTATGTGTGCTTACAGCAACCAGTCACCATGCCAACCCACCTCGGGGTACCGCACTTGTCTCTTAGGGTTTCCGTAAGCGCCACGCATCATTGTGACATCTCCTGGAGCCAATCTTACCCCCCCTGCCGCCCAACCCGCGCGGAAGTCTTCCAGGCGCAGCTGAGAACACACATAATATCGAATAAAAGCAGGGTTTTACAAGGGAGGAGTTAAGAGGAGAATCAGCTGTTGGACATGAGAGCGTACTGTTTGGAAAGAAAACGTGCTTGGCTAGTTCTTTTTCTTTTTGTCCAGCCGGTTTATTGCTCCTGCACACACTTTTGTGGCCAAATCGACCTGGTACTAGTAAGTTTTACCTGTCCTCTCTCGGAGGGGTCCAGCTTAGCGAAGAACTCCTCGAGGCTGTAGGGGACTTCAGAGTTCCGCTGACGGCTCTCGTACATGACCTGCAAGCATAAGCAAACGTACGAAAGGTGGCTGCAACTGCGCTACTTAGATATATGACTGAAATGTTTAACTGTGCAATGAGGGCTACATGTCACAGGCCCAATCCCGTCTAAGCACACGTTGACACATTTTCTCCCTCTCTCTGAAAGTGCATATGGCCCACCTTGAGGGCCGCTATCTGTGCCTGGCTAATTGGGTGCTCCATGTACCTGCCCAGAAAAAGGGAGGCATCAGTTTTTTCGTGTACAGGCAGCAGACAGGCAGCTCAACAGGCAGCCAAGCAAAAGGATCCTGTATTTTTGTTCTTGTGCCTGAAGCGTTAAGAGTGCTGGGCCCAGCAGCCCAAGCAAGCTTATAGGCTGAGTAGGACGCCTGTACTACATGCACCCAAGCATTTGGCATTGCACACGAACAGCAAAATCTTCTCACATGCTCCTCCTCTGTGCGGAATCCATTCTGGGCCGGTGGCAAAGTGACAAATCTAAGACTTCGAAACGAATCCCGGTATATCTAATGGAAATTTATTTTATTTCTAAATAATTTTTAAATGGTGAATCGCCTGGAGTCGAAAAAAAGAAAAGACCAAAAGAGCCAGAAAGAGTCCATTCAGTCCGACTAAGCGATTGGGCCGAGAGGCGGGTGATATGGTGAGAGATGCGAGCACGGCCTCAAAAAGCTCTCCTCACCGAATACGTTTACACATTGTATGAATCAAATTAAGCATAATTTGGATAAGGGACATGGGGCATGCGGGTGGGCTGTATTGTTTTCTGCAAGCACGCCCTCCTGCTCCTCGGCAATCGGCCTTGGGCCAGAATCCCCCCCCCCTCTTGATCCTGTACGAATTAAAGGCAAAATACTTGTGGTATTCATTTATCTACATGCCAGAAATCCTCCAGTGGATTTTATAGCAAGGAAAGACTACACACACTTGCATTCACTACCCTGATGGTGCTGAAATCCAGCCCAAGATCTTGCCCCTTTTTGAATTTATTAAGTTTGCATGCTTGTACGTTACACATCAAATTGACTGCAACTCAGTGTTAATTCCTGGTATCTATTTACCATTACAACACCCCACCTTGATGATTTGGCAACATGAGTGCCAATTGACTGGGTTTCAGCTATGCAACCCACAAATATTTGCCACTTTCTGAAGTGGCCCAGAGAAATTTTGGAGACCCCTCTCCATTCTTCAAAACTTCCAACCGACCCCTTACAATCAACCCACCGAATTACCATTCAAGAGCTCCTGCTGGGAGGATTTCATATGTGTAGGTTATCTTTGGATCAACGCATGTCTAAAAGTCAAGGGGCTGGCATTTTTTAGTCAGCATCCTCCTGATTGTACAAGGAAAAGCTGAGTCATGACTTCAAACATAGTTTCAGTTAAGCTTCAGATGGGGTAGTGGGTCCACTTTGACAGTTGGCGGTCCTCCAAGCTGATTAAGGGTGTCCAACAGGATCTCTTTCTCAATCTTACAGAGCCGGGCAGCCACCTGTGTGCGTGTGTGCACGGAACATGCTTTGCTTGAATGCAAGCTGCTGTGTAAAGAAAGAAAAAACGGAGGCAGTAGGATTCACTCTAAACACACATTAGTAAGCTAAAGGAAAAGGAGCAATTTTGGCCTCCACCATAGTAAATGGAAATCACTAGGGATCAGGAGGGTTACAAGATTGGACTGAAACCAAATCTGTTTAAATGATGTTAGCAGCGTTTAGCGATGTTAGCAGTGTTTGTACGACACATGTTTTTAACTCGGCTCACTAGGACTTGCTGCTAACTTGCCTTGCTTGCACTTCCAACTTGCCTCGCTATAACTTTCAGCTCAATTAGTTAGCTTGCTTATACGAGCTGCTTCTAACTTGAAAAGTCCGCACCTTTTGTCGGGGGGTGGCAGAGGAATCTGACATTATTTCCAAATCTGTGGACACGGAATTCTGTAGAACAACAAAATCGAGAAAAGCTGTCAGTGTTTTGTGAGTCACACACAGCTTGCACATGCTATTGAATGGAGTAAACAATCCCTTCATGCCCTAATATTTGTGGATTGTGTGCAAACACAGTACGTATCATGGTGTATATTATATGTGTCATGGTGTATAATGTGTCATGGTGTTGGTGTGTATTATATGTGTCATGGTGTATGATGTGTCATGGTGTATATTATATGTGTCATGGTGTTGGTGTATATTATATGTGTCATGGTGTATGATGTGTCATGGTGTATGTTATATGTGTCATGCTGTATAATGTGTCATGCTGTATAATGTGTCATGGTGTATGTTATAGCCAACGTGCACCCGTCCAAGGATGGGACAAGGGTCTAACACTCGCCTTGTATGCTTGAATCCTGCGCTGAACTGTCGCGGCCAGGTGAGCAATGACAGCTGTCTCCTGCTCGTCACTCACGGGGCGAGCGTTGGAGGGACCAAATGCGACCTGGGAGTTATAACACAAGTAATGTGCAGATCCACACAGAGAATGCAAACCAATCTGTTTGAATGAAAGCCCAACACGCTTGCCAGAGCAGGCACCCCCACCCCCACACCTGCCACCAGTTTGAAGGAGCATTTGGTTAAAAGGCACCATATAGTGTGAGACAGATATGTGATTTAAGCCCAGGCATGATGTAACAAAATTGTCCGCAACTCATTGTCGTCATCCAATTGCTTATGACGGGATTTAATGCTACAAGTCCATGCAGTGCTGCAACCTCAAAACAAATATCAGCATAACAAGCACTCTGAAACACACACACACACACACACACACACACACACAAGTACTGGCTCGTCTGCAACCATGTAGTCTTCACTTGTAATCTTATCCTCTGTTACCTTGTAGTCTTCACTTGTATTCTTATCCTCTATAGAGCTTTCTCCAGCGTACGCAGATTATCTGCCCTACCAAGAGAACACAAGCACTTAATTCTTGTGTTTTGAGTCACATGCTGGATCTGTCGTACCCCATCAAAAACACACAAACACACACATAAGCTGAATCCGAACTTAGAAGCACCAGCCGCACCTGCTGAATCTCTTGCACGCTCGCGGACATGGCTAACCGCATGTAAGGCAGCAGCGTCGGGGGAATGCTTTTGCCTTTCTGTAGGTCGAATGTCTGTGCAGTGGCGAGCTGGTTGGCTTGGAGGGTTGCCCTGTGATGCATACACATATGCACCCTGTGATGCGTACACATATGCACCCTGTGATGCGTACACATATGCACCCAGGCAGACTTATTCACAAACAGGCAGACGCCGACACAGACAGGCAAACAGCAACACACAGGTAAGCAGGCAGGCAGGCAGGTAGGCAGGCAGGCAGGCAGGCACAGGTAGGCAGGGGCAGGCAGGCAGGCAGGCAGGCAGGCAGGCACAGGTAGGCGAATGGCAGGCAGGCAGGCAGGCAGGCAGGTTGGCAGGCAGGCAGGCAGGCAGGCAGACAGGCAGGCAGGTAGGCAGGCAGGCAGGCAGGTAGGCAGGCAGGCAGGCAGGCAGGCACAGGTAGGCGAATGGCAGGCAGGCAGGCAGGCAGGCAGGCAGGTTGGCAGGCAGGCAGGCACTGACATGACACTCTCACGCAGGCAGAGTTATATTAAACACACTTTGAACTAAGGAGGGAGTGGACAACATATAATGGTTGCTGGATGCGTGCAAGGTAAGGAAAGGGAGCAAGTGGTGAGTCACATGTGCTTCATTCAGGCTCAAGGGCCACAAGGGCATTATACTCTTTAGTACGAATGGATCCATGAACAAGAGGATGGCTGGGCCGGACCTTAAGCGCAAGCAACCTCGTAAAAATGCGGCTGCTGTGATTGGATCGCAGACCTACTTTTTGAGCTGGAAGAGGGGGTCTGTAGATGCCATTATGGCTGTGATCTGCAGCTTGTCCCATGCATTACTCTCATCCACGAGCCCGTAGTTGAGAAGCAAACGCCTGCGTGTATGTGAAGCCACCCTCTACATCAATCAAGGAGAAAGGGCCGCAGTTGTGCCAAGCAATGTACAGTTCCTCCAATTGTAGAGGCGGGAAAGGTCAACGAGGATCAGACATGCAACAGTGGGGGTAAAATGAGTCTCAAAGACCAAAACGAGGGCTCATGACACTAGCACACACTAGCACACACTAGCACACACTAGCAAGTTGACGCGTCTAACCTGTTACAGCTTGAGCAATTACAAGAGGGAGGTTCAAGATGGAGACGAAGATGGAAGGGCACGACATCGAGCAGATTGTGTGGCAGTGGCACAATAGCATCATATGATTGATATGTTTCATATGATTGATATGTTTCAAAGGCAAACCGCAAGCATGTGGCAGAGATCTAGGCTTCGGACAGCCTCACATGCAAATACGACGTACAACACACAATGCACGTAACCCCACGAATAAAGAAGTGAAGCAGATGCTGCACAGTGCACATATTTGTGCAATCTAAAAAGTGCAGCAGGTGCTTACGTGTTTGGCTGTGGCCCACACCATGCCGTCACAGGGTCTCCCTGCGTGCATGCATGAGTGCGTGCAAGCGTGCGTGTGCACTTGAGGTGTGAAGTTGAGGAGAAACCTTTTAAAACAAGCCACCAGACACATCACTTAAATGCTTATACGTATCATGATGACAATCGTGTGCTGATTAAAAAAACAAGGGGGCATGTGTATTCAGGGCCCGCTATCCTTGCTTGGTTGATGCATGCTTAGATCCGAGTCTAAGACCCCGCTCCTACCATGTTCACACGCAACATCGTTCCAAGCCGGAGTAATGATCTTTCAGCTTGAGATGCAGCAAAAGACACAGTAATATATCGCTGAAAATAGATATGCAGCAAAATTATTGTCATGGCTACCGCAGCCTAAGTGTAAAGAACAACCCATTCCAAGCTGCCAGTGCTTTACCCTTAAGTACATCAATGTGGATGTCTGGGGCACATCAATGCCGCATCATCACACAGTGCTTCATCCTGAAGTTGATCAATCTACGGTCACGCCATCGTCGTATATCGCTTCATCCTCAAGTTCATCAATCTATGGTCACACCATCGTCATACATCGCTTCATCTTTAAGTTCATCAATCTATGGTCACACCATCGTTGTATATCGCTTCATCTCAAAGTTCATCAATGTAGATTTCGGGGGGGGGGAGCCCACCGCTATCACACCTAATGGTTGTTGCTCAAAACGAAGCCTTTCCGTTTCAAGCCGTCACCAATTTAATGGTCAAAAACTTTGAGCACACTTGTAACGCGGTTGGGCACACCCTACCTGCTGGTACTCTCGGTCAACCTTGAGCTCCACTCCCTTTTTGTCCATGTTAAAAGTCAGCATCGCCTGTGTGTATGTGCTGGTACTGTTGGTTGAAACAGAGTGCCAGCAGCTTTGTTGTGCATGAGATGTGTGCACATCACGCACACACAAGCTAGCTTTGCATGCAGCAAGTTCGAAGGCAGCAGCATTAAAGAGTGGCAGGCCGATGTCGTGTGCATATAGCTGTGTGTATTAATTGATTGATTGGTGTGTAAGTGTGTAAGTGTGTGGAATTATGTGTGTATGTGTGTGCGTGCGTTGTAGGTATGAGTGTGTGTGTGTGTGTGTGTGTCGAAACGCACCCTGCTAGAAGACGAATAGCTAAGCAAGGGAGGGCCGAGGGGAACTAGGGCAAACCGTCTTGCTAGGGGCATGCCTTGTAAGTGCACGATGGATGCCTGTACTGCTGCAAAGGCTTGCCTGCAATGTACATGTGCGGGCACGTTATGTCGTAAGGGGAGATAAAGCAGCTGCTGCCTTTTGCTAATGGATGCGGCAATGCTGCACATGCCTATGTGCAGACACTGCATTGAAAGAAATGAACGGAGGAGGAGCGCCTTGTGAGTGTCAGCAAGAGAAAAGCTTGGTCATGATTGAAAAAGCCTGTGACAAACATGTCTACACACGAGGCACACACACACACACACACAGACACACACATATACACACCAAGACCAAGGATCTACGGGAGAGAAGTGGTGAGGGAGAGATATGTAGTGGAGGGGTGCAAACTTTAAATGAAGGAGAGACGTGCTTAGGCACGCGTGTGGAGTGTGGAATCAGACCAGCAAAGGAATTCAAGAATGCATGCATGGCAATCAAATGTGCCCATGGGGGATATTTGCTGTTCCTTTGTGGCATGTTCAAAGCACTTGCGTTCTATATACATCATGTGTAGGATTGGTTAGCATCCCATATATATACGGCAGGGTTGTTCAGTTCGATTTTTTGGGAGCAAGGGTTCAATAAAGTCCGTGAAAGTTCTAGAACCCTCGTACTGTTCGAGCAGTTCGATGTGCAATTTCGAGAATGGAGAGTTTTGCTGGTTTCCGTGTTCATATTTGCCCAAAACATGCTTATTTTCTTTTTAATATATAATATAATATCATTATTCAGTACACAAATAATCGAAACGTTTGACGGCCATCCAAAGCTCTTTCCTGCATTTTGGGCTGAGTTTTAGGACCCAAAAGTTCGAATACAAGGCATAAAGTGCGACGAGCTTTTAATAGCTTGCGAACGGCATTTTCAGGGTTCGTTAAAATGCGTGAAAGTTTGCGAACCCAAACTTTTGACTGAACCCCAAACTGAACAACCCTGATATACGGTGTGTATTTACGGTATTTTTTGCAGGGAATTCATCACATATGCGGTCATATACGGCGTACATATACGGTTCTGACCAACCCCAATCGTGTGCACATCAAACCAGAAAGCACGATGCCCCCGTGCAGGAAGCTCTTAATCGTGCACTCACACAAATCTTACCTGGAAATCCACATCCAAAATTTTAGCATTCTAGGAGCACACAGAAGCACACTGAGCAAACAGAAAGGTTGAGACATATTGAAACATGTTCAGCGTTTCCGGCCTCAAACAGACACCTCCTTCTGTTACGTCGCCACGTCCTTAGTAGGTTCTCACTTGGACACCTCGCCACACCTAGTAGGTACTCATTTACACAAGTAGGTACTCACTTGAACTAGAAGTGCTTAATAAGTACTCACTTGAACTAGTAGGTACTCACGTGAACTAGTAGTCCTTAGTAATTACTCACTTGAACTAGAAGTGCTTAATAGGTACTCACTTGAACCAGTAGTCCTTAGTAGGTACTCACTTGAACACCTCGTAGCTGAAGGTCTCGGTAGGAAGGTCAAATGGATATCGGTTGAAAAGGCTTTTGGCCATGAACCACACGGTATCCAGCTCATCGTACTCCTTCTTAATGCCTGCCACTCTTTGCTTTACAGTTGAAAGCAGCGGACTACCTGCAGAGCGATGGATAATTGGATGCGTGAGGACATACAAAGGTGTGCATGAGGGGAGAGCATACAGACGTGTGGACTTGAGCTGTGGTGATTTGCACACAAGCTACCTGCAGAGCGATGCGAGTTTGGATGCATGAGGAAGACATAAAAAGGTGTGCACGAGGAGGACATAAAAAGGTGTGCATGAGGAGGACATAAAAAGGTGTGTATGAGGGGAGAGCATACAGACGTGTGGACTCGAGCTGTGGTGATTTGCACACAAGCTACCTGCAGAGCGATGGGAGTTTGGATGCATGAGGAAGACATAAAAAGGTGTGCACGAGGAGGACATAAAAAGGTGTGCATGAGGAGGACATAAA